>CAACVD010001061.1_pt1 | contig 13239 bp, 15 predicted proteins | sample 2381771 | NCBI WGS metagenome assembly CAACVD01 (sample SAMEA5211965, study PRJEB30684) | marine metagenome | biome: Marine; feature: Epipelagic; material: Water | collected 2015-10-15 | depth 15 m | reverse complement strand
AGACCTTCGATGCCAACAACCTAGTTCGGACTCCAGAGAAACTGGCACAGACCAGGGCGGAGAAGAACGCGGGATGTATGAACCTAAGGGAGCAAGTGCATTACCCGGACATGGATCACAGTCGGAAGAGTTGGCCAACAGCCAGAGCGAGGGACTGGAAGGACACTCCTGGTTGCGCTCCGAGCAAGATTGGGGATGTCAGCTTAGCAAGGGAAGTATATGGCCAGCAAGACCAACCGAAGCCCAGCACGAATGGGAAGAACCAAGGGTTATTGAACCCAAGCTGGGTCGAGCAGCTAATGGGTCTACCAGTAGGGTGGACAGACTTAGGCTATTGGGGAACGGAGTTGTCCCAGCTACATCAGCCAGAGCATTTGTTACGTTGATTAACCGAGTTTTGTGAAGCAATATAGGATAACATACGAACGTAACGATATGCCTAACTTCCAAGGTAGTGCCGTCAAATATGCACGAGACGAAAAGGAAGCCCTCAAACACTTCTGCGGATCGAGACCAGATAAGTCTGGTTTCTTCCGTATGAAGCGTGGGGGGGTTGCTAAACTAATAACAATAGAAGTATACAAGTGATAGAAGTCCCTATACCCCAAGAGACTGTTCAGTACGCACAAAGCAAACTGGACTTAGCTATGATCCAAGAGGGTCGTGGCTTACATAAGTTCGGATCAGAGAAAGATAGGATACTGGTTGGCTATATAGGTGAAAAAATCATTATGGATTTTCTCCAGATCACCGATAACAAGGATGATTGGGAATATGATTTGGTATCCGAGAAGGGCAACCGACTGGAGGTAAAAACCATCTCTTGTAAATTCAAGCCCCGGTCTGACTATTGGTGTACTGTGAATAGTTCATATCTTGACGAAGTAAGAAAACAAGATGCTGACTATTATGTATTCGTCAGAGTACAGAACGGATATCGCAAGGGGTGGATACTTGGATGGATACCCTGTAAGGAGTTCTTCAATAAGGGTCAATTCGTGGAAAAGGGGACTGACTTGGGTAAGTTTAAGTTCTTCAAGGCTAACGCAACTATACTACCAATCAGCGAGCTTAACCAGTTTACTGTATCAACAAACTAAATAATACGAAAATCACAATGAGTACAAAATCGGAAACAGATATAGCATATACAAAAGGGTACGCACACGGGTTCCTAATTGCAACGGACACATTTCAGGAGATACTTGAAAAGGCATCCAAGGATGTCGAGCGATTAGAATGGATTCTTGATGCGGGAAGTTACTGGCTCTCCTCAAGAGAAGATATTGATAAGGAGATGGAGGAATCACAACAACTATAAAAAGCAATCCGTTCTAATGACGTACCTACCACAGAGCAAACTAGCCAAGTGGCGTGAAGCCAACAAGCCGAGCCGATGCCCAATACTGAATGATCGGCAGTCGGACTGGGTAGTTGATCACGACCACAGAACCGGGATGGTTCGTGGCGTTATCTCCCGTGTCGGTAATTCATTGATTGGCAAAATTGAAAACTACTTAGTATCCAGAGGTGGTCAAAAACAAGAGGACTTCCCAAAAATACTTCGGAACATAGCCAACTATTTGGAATCAAGGAATACGTATATACTTCATCCCGTGGGACTTACGCAACTTACAAAGCGGTTCTCCAATAACTTGACATCCGATGATCAGTATGCTGTATTGCGTGACTTAGGCGGGGATGAACAAGCAATCGAGTCCTGCACCAACGCCAAGCATCGTGCAGCCCTATTTAGAAAATTAACCAAACAGATTTATGAGTCATAATATTAGACAAAAGCTACAGGGGATTCAGTCATCCCTCAAAGCCCCCAAGGGGCAGACTAACAAGTTCGGGGGGTACAAGTACCGCTCCTGTGAGGATATCCTTACTGCCGTTAAGCCCTTGCTCCAGGAGTGGGGCTGCGCTCTGACAATCTCGGACACAATCGTAGAGGTTGGTGGCCGGCTATACGTCCGGGCTGATGCCTCCTTGTATGACACAGGCACGGAAGGAGATTTTTTGTTTTGTGCTGGATACGCTCGTGAGGCAGAGATGAAGAAGGGTATGGACGATGCCCAGATTACTGGCTCCGCCAGTTCCTACGCTCGTAAGTACGCACTCAATGGTCTCTTCGCTATCGACGATACAAAAGATGCTGATGCTACCAACGATCACGGTAAGGGTTCTTCACCTGCACCAGCTATGGTTGGATTCTAATGCATAGTTCCGAAAGATCAGCAGTTGAATATATGGAATCCCTAAGGGATAGACTAGCCCTCTTCATGAAGGTTGGACACACCAGCGAGGGCTTTTCCAGCGAAGAAATTGAGGAGCAAAACGAGGAGGCGGTTCGCCTCATGCAAGGTGGAGCTACTCTTTCTTCGGCTGCACGAGTGCTTGGATTAAATAAAAGCACTTTGCGTAGTCGGTTTCGGAGAAATCCAGAACTCTTTGAGTTGACAAAAGTTAATTCAAATCATAAAACCAACAACTAACCTAATTCTGGGTTAGTCTAAATCAACAATAAGTAATCAGTAATATCATAGTTATGGAATACGATAATCGCAATAAAGGGGCATTGTTCGTCAATGACCGCAAGGAAAAAGAGACTCACCCTGACTACACAGGTCGGATTGAAGTCACCGAGCCGGGGTTGTACTACCTCAAGGGCTGGAAGAAGCAAACTAAGGTAGGGGGAACTATGTTGTCCTTAGCTATCGAGCTTCAGCCAGATGAGAAGCAACCCGATTATTTTAAGGGTGGCTCCGCTCCTAGTCAGCAGACCAAAGCACCCTCTGCTCCAGTAGCAGACGAAGCTCCGTTCTGATGATAGTGAACGACCTATCTAAAATCGCCAATACTAAGCCTTCTTTTGACAAGGATTGGTGGGAGGAGTTCCGCCGTCAAGAGATTGATGGCATCCTCTTTCTTACCGGCCAGAAGAACGCTGACTATACTGGAGGTGAAAAGTGCGAAAATCCATTTGCCAACTTTGACGCATCTGTTGCGTTCGGAGTCGAGCCTTTGACTGGAGTTTGTATTCGTATGCAAGACAAGTTCCAGAGAGCGAGGGCTTTGTGCCGGGATGGAAAAGTCACACATGATGTCGAGGGCGACACAGCCAAGGATATATTTCGTGATCTCATAGGCTATTCTCTTATAGCGATTGGGATGATCGAGCGAGATTCATCCTTTTAAGGGTTAATGTTATAATGCTTGGCTCCTTGTAATTCGGCAAGGGGTCAAGCATCTTCATCTATGGACAATACTAATAAAGAACAAAAAGAAATGAACAACAAACACATAAAGGAGGCAATCGAGGTTGCGTCCAGCCTGCATGAATCAATAGACAGTTATCGGTTTCCAGCCGATATAAGGGTCACTTACCATGCGCTAGGTCAATGTTTGAGTTCTTTAATGGAGAGGCTTAAACATAATGAACATAGGAATGCCGCTACACAATAGTGCAGACAGAGTACTACCACACAATTTAGAGGCAGAGGATGGAGTCATAGCCTCTTGCTTAGATTCCGAAGATTCTTCACTCTTCGATACGATTTCAACGATTATTACAGCGGATGATTTTTACTCCGCTAGAAATCGTTTTGCATTCGAGGCGCTACAGAGGCTTACTAATTTTGGTAAGCCCCTTGATGAGATACACCTTTGCGAGGCTCTGAAGGCATCAAATACGCTGGATGAGGTTGGGGGCATATCAGGACTGATGGAGCTAATGAACTCCGCTACAACGGAGTCACAGGCTACTCAGTACGCAAAGCTCGTTGCGGAGAAGTCCAACCTACGAAAATTAATCCGTGAGTGCCGTATCGCACAAGAGAAGGCTACTTCCGAAAGTCATGACTTCCAAGATATACGTTCTACCCTAGAGGGTAATATCCTTGATATTGATGTAGGAAGTTCGGATGATTCTTCTGTTGCTGGGTCGGTTGATGAAATCCTTGAAGACATCCGCTTGATACAAGAGGGCGAGTACGTCTCTAATGTGATCAAGACCAATGTTGGTAGGCTTGATGGATTCTTGGGTTCTGGGGGCATAGCTCCAGGTGAGGTACTGACTCTGGCTGCACCTACATCGTGCGGTAAGTCAGCGTTCGCTTTGTACTTATCAGCCAAGGCTATGACGACTCAAAACGTTCCAATTGCGTACTTCTCGTTTGAGATGCCACAAAAGCAACTTATGAAGCGTATGATTCAATCGATATCCGGGGTCAACCTTCGATCCATACACGACAGGAACGCAACTCCAGAACAAGAAAATCGCTTTCAACAAGCCTCTACGGAGGCTAAGGGCTTACCCATACATACTTGCCATAGCGTCAAAGGAGTAGATGATTTGGTGGCTCAATGCCGTTATTTTGTGCGCAAGCAAGGGGTAAAAATGGTAGTCATAGATTACTTGCAACTAATACCATTTAATGGAAATAAAATGAGTAAATCCGAAGGCATTGCTGCTATATCGCACCGCATTAAACAGATGGCTATTGAGCTAAATGTTGCTGTTTTGCTACTGGCTCAAATTAACCGAGAGGGAGCCAAGCGTGGTGGTGCGTTGAGCATCTATGACTTAAAGGATTCCGGGGACATTGAAAACGATGCTGATGTAGTAATGATGATGTGGCCTCATAACGGAGACGTTGAGTCCTCTAAGGATTCGGATCACAGAGGTCCATACACGGGTCTATTCTACAAACTAGCTAAGAACCGAGAGGGTGAGCGTGACATCAGCGACTTCCTGAAGTTCTATCATTGCACAGGAAGGTTTTTATAATGGGGGTGAAGGGTACTCGACTGAGTGGTTCGCTATCTCAGGACGCGGGTTCGACTCCCGCCACCTCCAAATTTTGCAATAGTTGTGAGTGCGAAAGACCCATATTTGACTTTTACTCAAATGGACACCAGCCAAGTGGTAAAAAGAAGTACAAGGCAAAATGTAAGGCTTGTGAAATGATTAACCTAAGGGAGTCCTACTGGAAAATCATCGAGGAACACTTCGGAAGTTGGAAGTGTCAAGTTTGTGGATTCTGGGGGCATCCCTATCAAATGGATTGCCATCACTTAGACCCGGATAACAAAAAGTATGAGATCGCCAAGCTAAGGGGGAAGTGCCCAAAAAAACTGAAAGAGGAACTAAAAAAATGCCAACTCCTTTGTGCTAATTGCCACCGATTAACTTGACATCTGAAAAACAACATTCAAGATAGCTAATATGGACATTGAAAATACAGAGAGAATACAAACACAAATTGAAATGATTCGTTCGGAGTCCCGAATTCTTTCCTACCGAATTGATCGAATGACTGAACAGCGCAAGAAGCTTCAAGAAGAGAAGCGTAGGCTTAAAGAAATTTTACTAACCGATAGTGTATAATACATTTTATGACCCAGATATAGGTAAGCCTACGGAGTAATCATAGGCAGGGGGCTTTGTGTGTAGCCTCCTTTTTAATCCCTAGCGAACTGGTTCAGCCCCGTCTCTGTTTACTGAGAGGCGGGGTTTTTCTTTACTCTCGGATGATGTTTCTATCAGTTGAGCGTATGTTTCAGTCAAGAACTTACGGAACTCTGGGTCGGCTTCTGCTTGCTGGAGAAGTGCCTGTGTGCCCCTGGAGGTCATAAACAACCCACGGGTCATCATTTCCATCATTCGGTCATAGCTATCAGCGGTCAGCATTTTCTGAACAGGGAATGGAAGAGCCATCTCGGCGGTAAAAGCTGCTGATATCAATTTATCTTTAACGTTCTGCGTAATATTACTAAGGAAGATACTAATACCACCAAAGGATGCCGCTGCTGATGCCTTGAATGCTTCTTCTTCTCCTGTTGGTCGCTTGACCGCAAAACGCTTTAGCCCCTTGTTCAACTTCTGGAGTTGGTTGAAGTTCTCCGTTCCGATAATCTTTTTCAGCTTAGGACCTTCCTTCCTAAGGATTCCGTCCAGTTTTTCTGGATTCCATAACTGGTACCCAAGACGACCCATCTGGGCATCATCAGTACCTCTTCCTGCTCTCTGAAGGATGTCATTGTATACGGACATACGAAGTGAAGGAAGTGATTCCGGGGAGTCTCGACCTATCCGTGCGACCAGTTTGTCTATATCAGCGGGCGTAGCCTTTAGGAAGCCTTGTGCAAAAAGCTCCATACCATTTTGATTGCTAGGCAAGGGAAGTGTACCCTCGTTCATCATCTTGATGAATCTTTGCGAGGTAAGTTCCTTTAGCCTCTTATTCGCAGCTACCTCTTGTTCGGCGATTTTACTCATCTGCTTGTTGAGAGCTTCGTCGGACTCAAGCATTAACTTATTGAATGACTCAGCAGCCATACCAGCAACTTCTTCATCTTCAGTCGCAGCGAACTTGGCAATTCTGCGAAGGTCATCCACTTTTCTACTGAATCCACCAGCAAGTTTTTTATCCCATAACTGAGCAGCAATATCGAAGTCCTTACTTGAAAAATTCAATGACTTTTTAGAGAATGGCTTACCCGCTTCTAGCCCTTTACTTGCAAGCCAAGTCTCACGAAGCAGCCTTCTGGCTTCAGAGGTATTGCCTTCAGCACGAAGAAAATTCTGAACTGCTTTTGGACTTGATAGTGCGTTTTCGATTATCTCAGTTCCACCAGAAGACATTCTTGGAAGTTTGAACTCACGACCAGATTGAAATAGTTTAATGGCTTGATTGAATGAATCACCTTCCTCTGCTTTTATAGCATTGAATACAGCACCTTTTCTGTTAGGAAGTATTTCATCTTTAAAAAATCTGTTAGCGTTCGTAAAAGAACGTCTAGCCTTAGCATCGGTGGAACGAAGCAATCTAGTCCTTTCGTTGCGTAGGCTCTCAGCAAGCTGCCTAAATGATCCAGCCGTTACTCCAGGGGTTGTGGACCCTCTTTTTGTTCTCTCTTCAACCAGTTGAATAATTTCATTGAGTTGCTTGAATGAAACAGACTGGTCAGCAATGTCATCTAACTTCCTGAGTGTCACATCAACCCCCGCTGTTGCACCCGGTGCTAGCTTCTGAATTACTTCATCCTCAAGATCAAGAAGAACATCGTTCTTGGTTCTTGCAAAAATGTTTCCCAATCTTCCAGCATTTGTGTTTGTGTTCGCTAGATTCTGATAAGCCTCCTCAAACAGTTTATTTCCCTGGGCTTCCCTCTCAACATAGCTAGTAGCAAGTCGTTGCTGCAAATTTAACCCGTACTGCTCTGGGGATACAAGCGACTTTGTTCTTAGATTCTTAACTCGATTCTCTAAGTTTTCTTGAAATATCTTGCGAGCCTTTAGAATCTCTATCTGTTCAGCAGCCTTAGCTGATCCTTTTGATAGCTTTAAGGTTTCTTTTTCAACTTTTAAATTTTCTAAAGTCCTTGTAATAGCTTTAATTTCATCATCAGTCTGCTTTACCAGAGTATCAAGACCCCTAGCCAAAATGTCTCTAGTTGCATTGTCTTCTAGTCGTCTTGGAAGTACGCCATCTTCAACTAGTTTTCCGATCTGCTGTCTCGCATCTTCTAATGTTTTAGCGATTGCCCCGTCTGGGTAACGATTTGCGATGTCTTGCAGCTTTCCAATCGCTGCTTCGCCCTTCATCATATATCGAGGAACGCCACCCTTAATAATTTCGTCAATTTCCGCTAGTTCCCTTGTGGCTAAGTCTGATCCTTGCTTACGGAACAAGCCCTTCGGGATAAGTCTTCCTACTTTCATCGTTCCGTAGTCAACAGCAGTTGTTAAAGCAGCTTGACCAGCACGATCCTTGATCTCTTCAAATCCCTCAAAATCCACCCCGTCGGTAAGGCCCTTTGCTACCATATCTTGAACTAAGCCAACACCAAATTCAGTTGCTCCAGCAGCAATTGCTGAACCAGCAGGACCAGAAGGGATTGAGGCTATTCCTGCAACGATTGCTCCAGTTGTTGGTAGTATATCGCCAGCAATGTCAGCGGTAAAGTCAGCGAACTCGGCCTGGACCGGGTCTACAAACTTCCACTTATCCTTTGCGTCCTTCTTAAATAAGAATTTAATGTCTCCACCCACATTAAGACCCTTAACGTTTTCTTCTCCGAACTCATTTTTTAGAATCGCTGCTTGATCTTGTTTTTGGCGAAAAAAATCCAGCTTAGTCCTTAGACCAAAGGATGCACCATTTTCTGGGTCAAATCCATCTCTTGGAATACCTAGTGCGTCTGGTATATTTTGTGCATAATAGTCCTTTGCTTTAAACTTCTTTCCAGTATCTGGATTAATTTGTTTCTTAAATCCACGTTCAACCTTGTTGAGTCCGCTTTGTTGGAATCTAGCAAATATCTCACGAGCTTGTTGCTGCGTGGGTGCCGCATCCATTTCGACTGAAAGAGATAACCCTGTGTTAGGGTTTTCAAGGTCATATGTAGCCATACCTAGTTATTTCGTCCCGTGATTTTAATATCGACATCATCGCTTAACGTATCGACACCAGCGGGTTGTTGTTCTCCTGCCGTGGGTGCCATTAGCTGATTTCGACTTGTTACGCCAAAAGCTTCATTCGCAGCGTTTAATCCGTACTGTTGAGTAAAGCCATCGTACACATTTACCAGCATCTGGTTCCTAAGATTCAAGTAATTTTCTAGGTTCTCTCTAAATCGCTCATTGGTTTGTCCTTGACGAAGACTTCCTCTGGATGCTGCAAGTAATGCTAGCTCTCTTTCGGTAACAGAACCTAATGCACTTCCCTGTTTATTAGACTCTCTCATTGCTTGTAATGCACCAAAGGCAGCATCGGCTTCTAGTGTTTCAATGACCGATTTTTGGTCGAACGCCTTTGTGCCAGGGACGAAAGAAATAAGGGCACCAGTTAAGCCAACAGTACCGAATCCAATGTCATTACCTGCTTGGTCAACAGCTCTCGTGATTAATTCATTCTGCCTCAACAAGTCCTTTACCTGGAATATCGATGTAGCTTTAGATGCAGCAGCTAACTCATCAGCCTCTAGCTTGTCCTTTTGTTGTTCGTAATTGAATTTAGAGACATCGAAATCAAATCTCTTCAATGCTATTTCCTCAGAGGGAGAAAGACCATCGGAAACATCTCCAAGTGATCGAGTCTTTCCGTCCGGGTCACGAACCAGTAACTTTCCACCCGCTTGGAAGATTTGTCCAGCACCCTCGCTAGTTATAGGCTCTTGTGTAAATGGGTCAATCCCAGCACGTTGTAAAGCCTTTGCTTGTTTAAGAGCATCGCCACCTCCAAAAGCATCACGAAGTACTGAACTGCTGTATTTATCGCCCATTTGTGACTCACTTGGCTGGGCTACCATAAAATCTGGACGAGCATCCATCCGTCCCCTACGAAGCGCGGCATCTTGTTCAAACCCTGCATACTCAGGAGCAAGTGGCCGAACACCTTGAGGTATATCGAAACCATCTTGACGCATAAGCTCAACAGCCGCCTCGGTTGCTCTACGACGAATACGACCCGTACCGGGTTCAACGAACTGCTCGGTACGCTGAATCGGTTGATCCTCGTAACGCATAAACTGAGAAAGGCTTTGACCTTCCATTGGACGACCCATAAGGCTTGCTTGTCGGCTTAGAAAAGGATCACGACTGTACCCTGTTTGTGGGTCAAATGTCGTCCCTATGCTTGATGCAAACTGCTCTGCTTGCCTGATTTGCTCTGGTGTCATTTGTTGACCAGATGCTTGCATTGACAAAAAGTTAGCCTGTGGGCTACCGGGTTGTACACCTTCTGGTAATTGAGGCTGAGTGGTTGGTATATCCCTTTGTGCTAAAAACTCAGATGTAGTTTGTGTAGCTTGGCTATCTACTGGCTCAAGGGCAGATGGGCTTGTCTCAACGGATTCGGTCGGAGAAATAGGTTCAACTGAGTTCGGTGTAGCATTTGGTGTAGTTGCTCTCGATCTTGGTCTAACGCCAAAACTGCCGCTACTTCCTCTTCCTACTCTATTTGGGTCTCCCCCAAAAAACCCAAAGTCTAAAACTTGAGTAGTCCCACGCCCCGCTTGGGGAATCGGTTCAACCTTTGGTTCAGCCTGCGGAGCCATTGCTTGTATGTTAGATAAAAATTGCTGCTGATTTGGGATGCCGAGGGTTTCTCCAAACCCAGAGACTATCTCATCATCATAGGATCTATTTAAGGCATCTCTTGCTGCATCAACGGACTGATTAAAGGCGGCTCTCCTTTGCTCTTCTTGCATAGCTCCAAGGATTTGTTGATCCAGTTGTGGAACACCAGCTTGGGACATTGTTTGATTAATTATCGCACGATTATCAGGTTCCTTTAATACAGTTCCTTGACCAATCATTGGCAAAGAGGGAACAGCCGAAGAAACACCGAACTGCTCATTTGAGATTTCGTCATTTTCTGGTTTTTGTCCCATTAAGGCTGCTTGAGCCAAGTTGTTTGAAATTCCTATTGCCATAGCGGTATTATATCATATAGGGTTAAAGAATGTAAAAAAATTATGGGAATAGGTTTATATCAAAAGTATATGAATCACTAGCATCCTGAGTATTTAACTCAATTGTCACGGCCGAAGGGACAACTGAAGCTTTCATATCAACGGATGCAGTCCCAGAAATACTCAAAGTTTCTGTCCCGGAACCAGTCGAGGCTGATGATTCGTCCGAGAACTTTAGTTCATTATCCACAACAATTTGAATCTGTATTTTTCTCCCAGAAATACCTTGAAAGACTGCGGATGCCGAGTACTGAATGTTCTTGGATTCATCTATTGAAGCTTGGTAGGAGTACTTAATTATAGAAAAAAAATTAGCCAGGGCTGTGCCTGAACCCGTATGGGACGTTTGATCATCGCCACCTGCTGAACTTGTGCTAGCGTTCCTGAGAGTCCCCGTAGCAGGATCTTCAGCAGTAAAAGCGAGATACCTCCAGTTCCAGCTAGTCCCAGTTCTGTCGTGAGCGCAGTTCACCGGAAAGGTGTTCCTTGCACTTGACCCCGTAAAACTACCCGGCTGGTTCACAAAAGAACTAGACGATGTAGCAAATGGACCTGCACGAAGTATAGCCATTACGGGATAAAGAACTCCTGGGTTCCTGCTGTGTTGTCACTTTGAACTATATCAAGTGTTATTGTATTTAAATTTTCTGGCTGGGCATCAGAAGAAGAATCAATAGAATCATCCCCAATACGACTATTAGAACCCTGAAGGTTATCGTCCTGTTCTACATCCTCCGTTGAGATGTCGGTAATTACACCTTGCTCTTGACGTTCATACTGGTCCTTGATTTCACGCCTTTCTGATGCACTTGTAGCTTTGTTTAATTCTTCCCGTCTTTCACGGCGTAATTGTCTACGCTGTCTACCTTTCTCTCTGGACTTTTGCTGACGTTTTTTGGAGGCAAGGTTCTCTGCGTCCTGTAAACCATCTCGGCCTACATCGGGTTCGCTCATCGCTTTTGTCCCGCTGCGTCCAAACATCGGATCATTTGGATCTTCGTATGCCATTATGAGAAGGGAACCGTAGCGTCCGTTTGTGCTGGGATGGCATCTGTAACAATTATTGTCTTCTTAAAATAAATGTTCCCATCGACATCTTCAAATGCTGGACTGACTTTTGCGTTCAGAACCCACTTCGATCCTATGGGATCAGGGGGTCCTTTTTTAACCAAAACATTACCACTAATCGATTGGGTGGACTGCAAAGCAGTTCTTCCGTTAATAAACAAAGTACATCCGCTGGGTCCTAAATTAATCGCAAGGTTTTCGCTGGAAGTTCTGTAACCACGGTATCCTCTGGAATCCGATGTTCTTGCACCATCTACATTGCGTGCGGCTTGCAGTCTATACGATGCCCAACTATTCGGTGACCATAGACCAGAAGCACTTTCATAAGTATAATCAGCTTGTACAATCTCGGAAGCTGTTTGAAAGAAAACAAATGTAGTCGCCAGAACTTTCGCTTGCGTTGGAGGAACTTCAATTCTAGCGTCAAAACTACCTTGGCTGCTTGTCCCGCTGATAACGTAGTCAACAATACCTGGGTAGTTGAACTCCCTGAAGTCCTTGTAGGAGTGAACCAAATTAGTTCCACCAGATACAATAGAGTTACCCGCCCTGTCCTGTAGTGTGGATACACGGATGGTCTTGAACCCGTTTGTGTTCTGTACAGTTCGATTGACTACTGGACCGACAGTAGAACCCTCGACCATCAAGAAAGTCTTTGTGACTTCCCTGACACCCTCGCTTAGGTTCCGTATTGACTCATTTAGTTCACCCGCCTCAACGTAGACTTCTTCTACCTTGCGGAAGGAGTCCGTATCATCTACCTCGTAGGATTGCAGAAACAAAGTGACTGCGGATTCGCTGTCTATCTGGTGGGTGATCGTTGTAGTACCAACAATCTTTTGAAAATTAGTACCAGCAGCAGCGATGCTTTCCCTTGTGACCCGGCGTAATCCGTTTAGTTCTTCGTCAACCGTATCATCCTTGATCTGTACAAACGAACTACCCAGAGTTTCGTAAACGAACTGTACAATATACTGCCCACCTTCGACTCGACTTCTATTCCCGGACTCAGCGGAAACTAGCCGCATATTCGGGTACGTCTCCTTGTTTCTAGGATTGATCCCATCGGTGTTCATTTCAGCCGAGGACAGCGTCCCGAAGTCAGCAAAGATTCGACTCTTGTTCTCGTGATACCAATCGTTACGAGGGTTCAGAGGAGTCATATTAAAGGTCAAGCGGTAGCGATCATTCTGTAGTTGTTCTACAGAAGGATTACCTATGACCTTCAGCCGATTCGTTCTGTGAGATATTGCCATTATGATGCAACCGCTTTAATCACCGCAAAGTTAAGTTTGATAGCTTCGGACAAAGAACCCCCGCTTACATTTAAAACACTTATACTACAGCTACCAGCAACTACGGCTCCTACAGTAACTTGATACGCTCCTACTGTGCCAACACTACCTACATTAACAATAACAACATCTGTTGCAGCTATTGTGCTGTTGGTAAGTGTAAATGCGGCAGTAGCATCATCCGCTAAGGCGGCATTGTTCATTACAATTTCACCGCTGATTTTATTAAGGGTAACACCAGTTGTCTTGCTTGTTCCTTGGGTAACAGTTCCACCGTTGCCAGTTGTGTAACCTAATGTTGCGCTGGCTAATATGTTTGTGCCAGTTACAGCAGCAAATGTTCCAGCGGCTGCGGAGTTAGCACCAATGACGGCTCCATCAATAGCACCTCCAT
>CAACVD010001060.1_pt1 | contig 13244 bp, 11 predicted proteins | sample 2381771 | NCBI WGS metagenome assembly CAACVD01 (sample SAMEA5211965, study PRJEB30684) | marine metagenome | biome: Marine; feature: Epipelagic; material: Water | collected 2015-10-15 | depth 15 m | reverse complement strand
ACAATGCGTGGGAGTGGTACACCTCGGGTCCTCGTCAGCGTTTACAACCAGGAGGGAGTATCGTTTGCGTGATGACAAGGTGGAGTGAAAAAGATTTAACGGGTAATCTCGTGCGTGCCATGGGTGAGGTCAAAGCAGACCAGTGGGACGTGATAGAATTTCCTGCGATCATGCCTAACGAAAAACCTGTCTGGCCAGAGTATTGGAAGCTATCCGAACTAGAGTCTGTCAAAGCATCCTTATCGGAACAGAAGTGGCAAGCCCAATGGCAACAGAACCCCACAGGTGAAGAAGGGGCTATCATCAAACGAGAGTGGTGGAATGTCTGGGAAAAAGAAGAGAAGCCTATGTTGCAACACATTATTCAATCTTATGATACTGCTTTCACCAAGAAAGAGTCTAGTGACTATAGTGCTATATCAACGTGGGGTGTGTTCTATCCTGACGAAGTGACCCCCAATATAATATTATTAGATTGTATCAAGGAACGTTTCGAGTTCCCTGAACTGAAGAGAGTGGCTATGGAGCAGTACAAATACTGGGAACCGGAGTCCGTGATCATCGAAGCAAAAGCCTCGGGCCTACCGCTCATACAAGAATTACGACAGGTCGGTATCCCTGTTATCAACTTTACACCTAGTAGAGGTAATGATAAGTTATCACGTGTGCACGCTGTTGCTCCCGTTTTCGAGAGCGGCGCAGTATGGGCACCAAAGAAACGCTGGGCAGAAGAGATGATAGAAGAATGTGCTATGTTCCCTCATGCGGAACATGACGACCTTGTAGACTCTATGAGCCAAGCATTATTAAGGTTTCGTAAGGGAAACTTTGTAGCTCTACATGATGACTACGAAGACGAGCCCACGGACCACGGAACAGAACCGGAGTATTATTAATGGCCTACAATCCTTTTGATGATGTAATAGATTCAGACCCTGCTTATATGCAAACGGGTGGTGAAACCTATAGGCAACCAAATGCCCCTGGAGGACTAAGACCACAAGAAGCTTTGACTAAAAAAGGTGGTCCGGTTATAGAAAAGTTAAGAGAACAATTTCCAAATTTTGATAATCTTCAAGATGAGTATTTAGACAAATCCGCACAAAGTTTAAGTAAGGTAGTGTCTCCTATTTATAATTTTTTGGGTATGGGAACGGACAAATACAATGAGGCGAAGCAATTAGACAAAGCAATATTACAAGATCAACAAATACAATTTGAAGAAAAACCAAAACCAGGGTCCTTAGAAGAAGGTAGAATGATAAAAGAAAGTGCTCCCGCTTACATGGATTTTTTGAAAGAACAAGGATATACAGGAAATACTAATATACTTAGAGAACTACAAAACTTTGTAGTTGTCCCACAGATGAAAGTTTTTAACAAACTTGCTAAAGGTGAAGCTCTATACTCAGAACTATCTTCTGATGAGAAAATGTTTACAGATCCCTTATTAGTGGGTTTAGATATGTTAGATTTAGCTGGACTATCTGCACTTGCTACAAAAGGTTTTAGACAGCCTTTTATAAATTTTGTTACCAATGCAAAAAAAAATAATGTACCTATACAAAAAATTGTAGAAGACACCTCCAAATTATTTCCAGAAGACACACAAAAAGCAGCAACGTTTTTCTTTGGAGAACAAAAAGGAGTAAACTTTAAACCTCTTACGGAGGACGGCACGGGATCCGCAACACCTACTGGTTATGGTTCTAAGCGTGCTAAAACTAGAAATTATTTAGAAACATTAGATGAACCACAAACAGTAGAACAAATTGCTAAAGCATTAGATCTGAAACCTTCCGCAGTCCAAGATTTTAAGTATACATTTGCTAATGATCCTATTACACAAATGATTAGAAAAAAAGATCCTAAAAATATTCCTGAAGAGCGTGTTGTAATAGAAGGAGGTGGTACACAAAAAATAAATGAATTTTTAAATAAACAAAAAGAACCTTTAACACAACAACAAATAGCAGATGCCGTAGGAGTAAAAAGACAGGTAGTAGCAAATTACAAATATGAATTAGACAAAAATAGTCCTTTACTTAAATTGTTTAGGTCAGATAAACCAGAGGGTCAAACCGAACTTCTTAAAAATTTGTTTGAAGAAAATCCTAATTTAATTTTTAAAAATAAAAAAGAATTAACTGATAAATATAATATTAGCTCAACAACATTAAAAAATTTCATACTAGCAAATCCTCAATATAATAAAAATTTTGGAGCAGTTGGAGCTGTAGTTTCTCAAGGCAACGCTGGTCTTACTGATGTGCTACGAACATCCAATAGAACATTAAATCAAAAATTAACACAGCTAGAAGAATTTATAGCAACTAATAAGGAAGAAACTATAAACACTCTTTACAAAAAATTTGGATTTGGTGATAGCGATCCACAAACTAATAGACCGCTTATGTCTATAAAAACTTTTAGCCAATATATGAGAAATCAAAAAGGTTACGTCTCACAAAAACAAACACAAAAATCTTTGTTTTCAGATTATTTTCCACAATCTTATGGTATGAATAAACCAGATAAGATAAGAGCGGATACTACAATGACTCAAGATTTTTTTAGAAGTGATTTCTTTAAAGACAATAATGAGTTTGTATCTGTTATGAAAGGTTTTGGTATTGAACCAAAAACCATAACTAATGAGGCAGGGATAAGAATACCTAATCCTGATTGGAATCTTGAAACAAATAAAATAAAGAAACAAAATTTTTATAATGCTCAAGCTTCAATTTTAACTCAAAAAAATGGTTATGATAAACTTTTAAAAAAATCTGCAGATGCAAATGCTCTTAGTAGAGATGTTAGTCAAAAATTTTATGATAGTTTAAGAGATAATGAAGGTTTTAGAAATCAATTTATATCGGAGTATAATAGAGTTTTTCCAAAAGGTTCAAAAGCACATGTGCCTGATAATAATTGGGAGGAGATGTATAAAAAATATAAATCTCAATTTACTGCACAACTTGCACACATAACTCCTTTAAAAGATTTTAAAAAACTAGAGGGTTTCAAAGGTATGGGGGCAGAACCAGACTTGTTGACTATTAATTTTGGTGCACACAATGTTGCTGTACAACCTAGAATTGAAAATGTAATTAAAGATGCGGTGCGAAATATTAATCAAGGAAGAGATATAGAAAAAAATCTTACAAGATTAAGAAACGCTAATTCATATATGGTTAATAACAACATGAGAACTTACTTACGATTTACTGATCGTACGATGTCAGACGAAACATTAAAAAAATTACAAGATGCTTTGGGAGATGTTTACATAGGCAAAGACAATAATCAAAAAACTATTTTTTTAGGAAGAGATGAAGAAATGACTCTTGAAGAAATGAAAAGTTTATTTAGTGAGAAAATGTTTCAATATATTGCCGACCCTAAATCTTTTAGAATATCAACAGGAAAACCTTTAGGAGCTAAAATGGAAGATGAAATGTTAATTACAGGTAGTGCTCCGTATATTAAGAAGGGTGCTCCTTTGGATTTTAAAAAAGGTGGTCCCGTCAAGATGGCCATAGGCGGTAATCCGTTGGAAAATATAAATGAACAACAGTTCGCGTCCGACCCAGCTACAGATGATGACTTCTTTAAACAAGCCGTACAAGACGAAAACCTGATGGCTTTTAATCCGTTTAATTTATTTAAAGTGTTTAGGCAATCACCTGCTGTATCAACACCAAACAAAGTTGTCGGCTCAGTTGCAACAGACGCACCTACAGGTACATTGCCCGCTGCTACTAAAATTGATATGGATGATTTTCCTTTTCAATCTCATTTTATTAATACTATCTCAGATCGTAATATTCCTAGTATGGATACACCGCAAGGTTGGAGAAATCTTTTTGGAGGTACCAAAGGCTTTTCTGATGCAGAGTTAAAAGACTCAGGTATTCTAGGATATCTTGAAGATGCTGAAAAGTTTTTACCGGGAGCTAAAGTTTCTAAGGAAGATCTTCTAAAGGTTTATGAAAAATCTCCTATTGCTAATTTAGAAATTAAAGTCAAGACGGAGGTTCCTGTGCAGGATACTCTCCCTATATCAGGTGACTATAAAAATTACACAGGTACGGCACAACATAAAAATATGGGTAACGCAGAAATTGATAAGGGAGGTACTGATTACAGAAATATCGTAATTAATGTAAAAGAAATACCAGGTCAACAAACTCCTTTCTTTAATACAGGACACTTTGCTGATGATCCAAACGTTATTGCTTTTACTCGAGTAGCTAATTACAAAAATACAACAGGTAATGATGTTGCTGTTATTCAAGAACTTCAAACGGATTTAATAACAAACTTACGTAAAGAACAAGAAAGACTTAACGCAACAGTAAATGCTGTTAGAAATAAAAAACGAAGACTTACGGAGAGTATGGAAAGGTTTCCTGATGATCCTTATTCTAAACAACAATTAGATAGACTTAACGCACAATACCCTGAAGAAAAATTAAGATTTTTAGAAAACACAGATTTAACAAGACCTCCTAATCCTGAATTCTTAGAAACGCTAGCTCCTGATTTAGTTAGACAACTGAATGATATACAAAATCAAATTAATAAACTGACCATGGAAAATGTAGGAGTGGTTCGTAATCCTCAATATGTTAATCAAATAAAAGAATTACAAGACAAAGGCTTGAGTATATTTAATGATCTTTTTGATTTAAACAGACAAAAAAACTTTGATGATAATTTACAAGATACCTTTGTTAGCGATGTATATAGATCAGAGGATCTTGCTGAAATAGGAAGAAATTCAAACGTTCCTGCCGATAGACCCGTAGAAAGTTATGGACAAATTCCTTTTAGTAAAGGACCTGATTGGATAGACCTCATGTTAAAAGCAACCATACAAGATGCACAGAGCAGAGGTATAAACAAAGTTGCAATCATGCCGTCTGACGTAGTAAACAAACGTTGGAGTAAAGATGCTGACGGATCTGCGGGAGAAAAATTTCAAACTATTTATGATAAGATTTCAGTACAAGAATTAAAAAACATTGCAAAGAAATACACCGGCAATAAAGCTAACTTGCAAATAGAAGAGATTGTAGATCCTAATAAAGGTCAACAAGGCTTTCGTGTTTTAGAAAAAGGAGTAGATGGTAAATATGAAAATTTACGAGAATTAGATCCTAATACAACTTTTCCTAATAGAGGTCCAGAAGACACAAGTGATTACAATTATGATATATTAAAACTTGCACAAAATTATGATTTTGGCGAAATAATAATTAGAAAAGAAATAGCGCCAGGTCAATCAATGGACTATGCTATAAAAATAAAGAAAGCTCCTGTAGATAAAGAAACAGGATTGAATTTTAACATTGACGTGGAAGATACTTTTGATTTAGTACCAGCTAAGGAAGGTGTTGATCCACTTGTTGTAATTGAAGAATTTAACCCTTCCGTAACAAAAATGTATGTTTTAACACTGCCTGAAGAAACAACAAAGAAAGGCCCTATGTTCCTATTCCGTAAAAAAGATGGTGGTAAAATCAAATCAGATGGGTTAGTTTCAATAACTGATATCTATGGAGATTATTAATGGTAGAAAAGTTTAATTCCAATGTACCTAATCCACAACGTGAAGATGCTGTGACAGATGACAGAGGTGACTTGGATGTTGAAAAAGTTGGAACAATAGTAAATTTAGAAACAAATCAACCTGAAGTTGACGTTATGCTTGACGATGATGGTTCAGCAGTTGTAAACCCAGAAGATCAAGTAAGCGAGGCAAATGGCTTTATGGCCAACCTAGCTGAAATACTTCCTGAAGATTATATGCAAGAACTAGCAAGTGATCTTGCAGAGAAAGTTGAATCTGATAAATCGTCAAGAGACGATTGGGAACAAGCCTACACAAAAGGATTAGATCTTTTAGGTTTTAAGTATGAAGAACGCACAAGACCCTTTCGTGGTGCTGCTAGCGTACATCATCCTGTACTAGCACAAGCTGTAACACAATTTCAAGCAATGGCTTACGTTGAATTACTTCCTAGTGATGGTCCTGTAAGAACACAGGTCGTTGGAGCAAACTCAAGTGAATTACAATTAGCAGCTGAGCGAGTTAAAGATTACATGAACTATGAGATCACTCATGTCATGGAAGACTACAATCCTGAGATGGACCAGATGTTATTTCAACTTCCTTTATCAGGTAGTGCTTTTAAAAAGATTTATTTTGATGAAGTATTAAATAGAGCAACCTCAAAGTTTGTACCTTCCGAAGATATTATTGTACCTTACGATGCCTCTGATTTAGATACGTGTGATCGAATAACACATGTTCTAAAAATGAACTTAAATGATGTAAGAAAAAAACAAGTATCGGGATTTTATCGTGATGTAGAAACTTCACCAAACGAAAGTAGTTCTTCTCAAGTACAAGAAAAAATGAATCAAATAGATGGAGTTAGTCCATCAGACTCATACCTAGATGATATTACTGAATTGTATGAAATTCATGTAGATTTAGATTTAGAAGGTTTTGAAGATGTCAATGTTAAAACAAATGAGCCAAGTGGAATTAAATTACCTTACGTAGTAACTATTGAAAGAACATCAAACAAGGTGCTTTCTATATATAGGAATTATGATGAGAATGATGTTCTAAAAAAGAAAAATCATTATTTTGTACATTACAAGTTTTTGCCAGGTTTAGGGTTTTATGGCTTTGGATTAATTCACATGATCGGTGGCTTAACAAGAACTGCCACATCAGCATTGAGACAGTTACTAGATGCAGGAACACTTTCTAACTTACCCGCTGGTTTTAAATCAAGAGGATTAAGAATACGCGATGATGATCAGCCTTTACAACCAGGTGAGTTCAGAGATGTAGACGCACCTAACGGTATTATACGTGAGGCATTAATGCCTCTACCTTACAAAGGACCCGATGGTGTGTTAATGCAACTTCTCGGTTTCTGTGTTGATGCCGCGAAACAGTTTGCAACTGTTGCTGATATGCAATTATCTGAGATAGGTAGTTCGCAAACACCTGTTGGCACAACAATGGCTCTTATGGAGCGTGGAACAAAAGTTATGTCTGCTGTTCACAAGAGATTACACTATGCCCAAAAGAAAGAATTTAATTTACTCGCAAAGATATTTAAAGTTGCTCTTCCTCCTATATATCCATTTAATGTTTCTGGCGGTCCTAGAGAAATTAAACAAGCAGATTTTGATGATCAAATAGATATCCTTCCTGTATCAGATCCAAACATTTTCTCAATGTCACAACGTGTGACACTAGCTCAACAACAATTACAAATAGCACAATCTAATCCAGAGATGCATAATGTGTACGAGGCGTACAGAAGAATGTACATAGCTCTTGGTGTAAAAGACATAGAACAAATTCTGCCTGTCCCTAAACCACCTGAGGAGCCCCAACCTACTGATCCCGCTATGGAAAACAGTTTAGTTTTAATGGGCAAACCACCTATGGCTTTTCCACAACAAAGTCACGAACAACACATAAAAGCTCACAGATTATTTATGAGTTCCGCCATGATTAAAACAAATCCAATGGTCGTAGTGACCTTAATTTCTCATATCAACCAACACGTATCTATGCTAGCGGTTACCCTTGTCAATAAAGCCTTGCAAGAGGAAGTACAAAAATTACAACAAGAATTTGGAGAACAAATACCACCAGAAATGATACAAGAACTAGAAATGAAAAAAGAATCTGCGATTAATGAAGAAATAATTAAAATAACTGAAGCAATGGTGACCGAAGAAGCAGAAGCAATGCAAGATCAATCCATGGATCCTTTAGTTTTACTTAAACAACAAGAATTAGCCCTTAGAAAAGAAGAATTAGAGCTAAGAGCACAAAAAGATGGTGAAAATCAAGCGCTTAAGGAAGGTCAATTTGATTATAAACAACAATTTGATGCGCAAAAATTGAAAAAAGACTACGATTTAGCTAATTTACGTGCTGATGTAACTTTACAAAAGACAAATACACCACAAGGAGGTGGAAATGTTTAATTTATTAGTAGGTCCACTATCAAGTTTAGTCGGTAATGCGGTAAAAGGCTTTGTTGAGACTAAAAAAGCTAAAGCAGACCTTGCTTTAACTGAAATTAAGGCACAAAAGAGCCTTAAGGAGGCTCAAATTGCAGGAACGATTGGGTGGGAGGCCAGTGCGGTCGATCAAATGAAGGGTTCTTGGAAAGACGAGCTAATTTTAATATGCCTGTTGGTTCCAGCGGTGGCAGTATTCATCCCCGGATGGACTCCACACATAAAAGCAGGTTTTGAGGCACTACACTCACTTCCTGATTATTATAAACATCTTTTATACATCGCCTGCAGTGCGAGCTTTGGTATAAAAGGTGCAAAAGGGGCTATGGGCCTCATTACTAAGAAAGGTAAATAATGACAATACTAGAAAACGAACTACCTGATAATCTTTTAGGTAGCACATCAACTATAAAATTCACTTTAGATGATAGTGGATATGTAAAAATTGAAAAAGACTTCACTACAGGTGGATGGGATGTAGACGTTACAGGAACAATCACTGATCCAGATGGAACAACTTGGCAAATGGAAGTAAAAACTTCTGCGGGTTCTGATCATAACAAATCAGGAGTAGCGACAGGACAATCAGAAAAGTTTACACTAAAAACTAACTTTGATAAAACAACTGTAACTTTAAAACTTTGGGCTGAAAACGGTACTGCCTCTGCAGGAGCTGTTGGGCACATAAGTTTAAAATATTAGTGACAACAAAGTGTGTAAAATGCGATTGCATTTGCCACTGTGGAGCATCATGTATGTGTGAATGTGCAGTATGTGAACATGAAAAAAAAGAAGCTAACAAAGACAGTCCCTCCGAAGAAGGGACCAATTCCACAAGGCTTGCAAATAAATTATAAAAAGATACAAATAGTTAAGACAAACAAATAAGGAACTTAACTATGAAACACGCCTACTTTAAGATACCTGGGTGGTTCAATTACTCCGAGACATATGACATCATTGTAGATGCAATACCAGAAGATGGTATTATTGTAGAAATTGGATCTTTTCTTGGTAGATCAACACATTACTTAGGAACATCATTAATGAACGCAGGTAAAGAAGATGTAAAAATTTATTGTGTTGATACTTTTGAAGGTTCTTCTGAACATGCAAATATAAAATTACCCAAAGACTTTTCTTCTATATTTAGAGAAAATTTAAAATTCTTTATTGGAAGAGATATGGTCAGATTATGCCAAGGCAGATCTGATGACATCGGTATTTTAGAAAAGTTTCAAGAAGCAACAGTCGATTATGTTTTAGTTGATGGTGCACATGAATATGATGCTGTTAAAGAAGATATAATTAATTGGTGGCCCAAACTTAAACCTAATGGTGTTATGTTTGGTGATGACTACTCACTTGCTTCTGTATCACAAGCAGTTCAAGATGGCTTCGGTGCAATACAAGTTGAAGCTTACGGAGCTAATAAAGGTTTTGAACAAACCTGGTATTCTGCAAAGAACGGGGAGAATAAACAATTTGAAAAACTTATACCTGGTGTCAATACATACACATGAGTCTCTTCGTAATACATAATTATCAAAAAGAACTAAAAGCTGTGAAAGAACAATTGTTTGATCATTTGACACAAGGGGTTGAAAACTTTGAAGAATATAAGTATATTCAAGGAAAGATACATATGATTAACATATGCCAACAGGAGCTTTCTCGCCTGCTGGAACAAGAGGAGAAAATAGATGACTAAAACTTTATACGTGCCAGATCACGTATTAGAAAAATACAAAAATCCTAATGAGGGCGTAGACCCTGATAGGAAAGAATTACAAAAATTACCACAACCTGTTGGATGGAGAATCTTGGTCTTACCTTTCAAGGCTCAAGAAAAAACCAAAGGTGGTGTTATACTTACAGACAAGACAGTTGAGGACTCTCAACTAACAGCATCGGTCGCTTTAGTTTTAGCAACAGGACCAGATGCCTATAATGATAAAGAAAAGTTTCCTAATGGTCCTTGGTGTAAACAAGGCGATTGGGTTGTGTTTGGCAGATACGCAGGATCAAGACTTAGAATAGAAGGTGGAGAAGTCAGGTTACTCAATGATGACGAGATACTCGGAACAGTTGAATCACCTGAAGATGTATTAACAATTATTTAACATGGGAGGTAAACCATGCAAACAGAAATAACTTCCGGCCAAAAAGAAAAGATGGTCGATCTTGATACCTCGGGAGAGGGTGCTGAAATAGAAATTGAAGATAAGTCACACGGCACAGTCAGTCCTGAAAAGTATGAAGAAGTAAAAACAGAAGAGAAAGATCCCTTAGCTCCTAAAGTTGAAGTCAAAGACGAACAACAAACGGAAGAGATGGATCAATACTCTGATAAAGTAAAAAAACGAATTGATAAATTAACATATAAGATTCGTGAAGCGGAAAGAGAAAAAGAAGCTGCTTTTACCTTTGCACAAAACGTCCAAAAAGAATTATCTGATGTAAAGAAAAAAACTTATGACATTGATAAAGGTTACATGTCAGAAAGTGAAGTTCGTAATAGAATGGCTTCCGATCTCGCTCGTCAAAATTTAATTACAGCTAGAGAACAGGGAGACTATAATAAAGAAGAAGAAGCCAGAGCTGCTCTAACTAAATTAGATCTTGAGGCTGAAAGAATCCGTGTTACAAAATCCAAAAAAGAGCAAGAATTTGAACAGTTTCAAAAGGAACAAGAGCAAGTTCAAAATCAACCAGCGCCTCAATCAAAACCACAACCTTCTGAAAAAGCATTAGCTTGGGCAGAAAAGAATACTTGGTTTAGATCTAATGCTGATATGACTGATTATGCTCAAAGAATTCATAGAGGATTAGTAGCAGAAGGATTTGACACTGAATCAGATGAATACTATGATGAATTAACTGATAGAGTTAAAAACAAGTTTCCAGAGTCTTTCCAAGACTCGGATCAGACAATCAGAAGCAACAAAATCGCCCAACCTGTTGCCTCTGCCACAAGGTCTGCAACCAGTGGGCGCAAATCTGTTAGGTTGACTCCTAGTCAGGTAAAAATAGCTAATAAGCTTGGAGTTCCTCTAAGCGAATATGCTAAGTACGTTTAGGAGGTACAACATGACAGATACAAAAACACCAAGAAGTGCACAAACAAGGGCAACTGAGGAAAGAAGAAAACCTTGGAAGCCACCGTCTCAATTAGACGCACCACCATGTCCTGATGGATATAAGCAAAGATGGCTCCGTCATCGTGTAAATGGGGCAGATGATACTAAAAATATCAATGCCAAACTCAGAGAGGGTTGGGAGTTAGTGAGAGCTGACGAAAACAACAAAGACCTTTACTCTGCTTACAACGGAAGTATCAAAGCTTATGAGGGTGTCATCAGTGTGGGTGACTTGCTATTGGCAAGAATACCAACGGAGATTGTTGAAGAGCGTAATGCTTATTTCAAACGCAAGACTGATCAACAGACTGAAGCGTGGGAAAAAGATCCGTTAAAAGAAGAACATCCTAGTATGCCTATCAATTCCGATAGGCAAAGTCGTGTGACTTTTGGGGGTCCTAAGAAAACCAACTAAGTCACTTAATAATAAAGGAGATGAACGATGGCAAATCAATCTGGATATTACGGATTTCGTCCCGTTAAAATGCTTGGTGCTGCTTATAATGGTCAAGGCCAAAATGAGTACACTATTGCAAATAACGAGGGTTCCGCAATATATCAAGGCGATCCAGTAATACTGGTCGCAAACGGAGCTATTGATGTCGGTTCAACTGCTGGTGCTGAACTAATTGGTATTTTTAATGGTTGTGAATACACTGATCCAACTACAGGAAAGCCTACTTGGAGTAATCATTATCCAGGCAGCGTAGCAGCAGCGGACATCAAAGCATATGTCATAGATGACCCGAATGTAATATTCGAAGTCAAATGTGACGACACTAATGCAGCGCAAGCGCAAGTGGGTACAAACTGCAACATCGCAACATACAGCGCAGGTTCTTCAATTGATGGAATCTCAAACGTTGTTGTTGATGGTAGCACTTTTACTACTAACGCAGGTGCTAACTTTAGAGTAGTGGGTCTATCAACTGATGTTGATAACAGTGATTATTCTGCAGCAAATGCAGCTATTCACGTTAAGATTAACTTACACTCTCTAACAGACACAACAGGCGTATAGGAGGTTAAACTATGGCTATATCTAGAAGTCAACTCGTTAAAGAGTTAGAGCCGGGTTTAAATGCACTATTTGGCCTGGAGTACGGACGTTATGATGCTGAGCATACCGAAATATTTGAAACAGAAAATTCTGATCGAGCATTCGAAGAAGAAGTAATGTTATCAGGTTTTGGTAATGCAAGAGTAAAGTCTGAAGGTGGATCAATTGTTTATGACAATGCGACAGAAACCTTCACAGCACGTTACACACATGAAACAATTGCACTTGGTTTTGCAATCACTGAAGAAGCTGTTGAAGATAACCTCTACGACAGAATCTCAGCAAGATACACAAAATCACTTGCTCGTTCTATGGCAAACACCAAGCAAGTTAAAGCTGCTAACGTATTAAACAATGCGTTTGATGCTAACTTTACTGGTGGTGACGGTGTTGAGCTTTGTTCTACATTGCACCCAACTGTAGCAGGTACATTAGCTAATGAGCTATCAACTGCTGCTGACTTAAATGAAACCTCACTGGAGCAATCATTAATTGATATTGCTGCATTTACTGATGAGAGAGGTTTACTTATCTCTACACAGGGAAGAAAACTTATCATTCCTTCAGAGCTACAATTTGTTGCTGACAGACTTATGGCTTCAGCAAACAGAACAGGCACTGCAGACAATGATATCAATGCACTTAGAAATATGGGCATGCTTCCTGAGGGATATGTAGTAAACCACTACTTAACAGATAATGATGCATTCTTCATCAAGACTGATATTCCAAACGGTTTCAAGTTATTCCAAAGATCCCCAATTAGAACATCTATGGAAGGTGACTTTGACACTGGTAACGTAAGATACAAAGCTAGAGAGAGATACTCATTTGGTTTCTCAGATCCTAGATGTGTATTTGGTTCTCCAGGTGCTGCATAAGCATTAACCAATAATTAATTTAAAAGGGCGTATGTCTTTGACTGCGCCCTTTTTTTATGTCAAAATATAATTTTATTAACCCTATGACCCTTCGGGGAC
>CAACVD010001059.1_pt1 | contig 13264 bp, 17 predicted proteins | sample 2381771 | NCBI WGS metagenome assembly CAACVD01 (sample SAMEA5211965, study PRJEB30684) | marine metagenome | biome: Marine; feature: Epipelagic; material: Water | collected 2015-10-15 | depth 15 m | reverse complement strand
TTTGTTTCATATATACAACCCTATCGTGCAGTTACAGGACTCGTTCCATCCCCAATAAACGGATGTTCAGCAAATGCCATGTAGATGTATGTAACACCACTTGCATTTAATCCAGTTGCATTATCCCTACACTTGAACCCATTACTAAGAAAATCAAAAGCAATACTTCCAGCTTCAGCATCACTTGAATTAGCTAACAAGTAAAGTTCAGAACCAGCATTAAATGGGTCTCTTTTACTATCCATTATTACCCAAGAACCAGTATTTGTTGCTCCTTTAACCATAACAAAAGCTGGTTTAAATCCTGTGTAAATAAATGTACCATCTGCATTTCCGTTTCCTACATATTTTCCAAATTTTGAGAAGCCGTCTACACCATGCCAACAGTACAAAATATATGGTTCACTTGATGCACTCGTACCACTTCCAATATTAACAACAGAAGATGTTGGTGCTGACCCCCACACATTACTATCTGAAGCTTCAGCATCACTCGTGTTTAATTCTAAATAATAACTCGCACTCGTCATACTTTTATGATAAACAGACCAATTATAGCCTCCAGTTTGTTCAACTGGTCTACCAAAAATCCATTCAGGTGTTGACGATAATCCATGTCCAACTGTTGCTGCACTACCAGTTCCAGTATATTGTACGATAGAAAATCCAGCCGTTTGGTTAGCCTGGACAGTTGAGGTAACTGAACCATTAGAATTAGAACTAGTGCTTCCTGAATTTCCTACCCAGTTCCAGCCCACAAAAGAGTTGCCACTTGTGTTTGTATATCCAGCATCTTCTGTTGCAAATCCACCTTTTAAAAATTTTGTAAGACCATCTGAATCTGTACCTTGTGCACCAGTAGTATTAGAATTAATATAGTTGTGAACACCTCTACTTGAATCATATAAAACATGATTAAAACTTGCACTATCTCTATTTTTAACCCATACTAATCCACTTACACCTTTTGCTGTAGTAGGCATATTGTCTTGTTGTAAAGATACAAAGCCAGTTGGTGCAGTATAAGTGAAAGACTTAGAACCAGAATTTAATGTTACTGAGGCAGAATTATATTCAGCTACAAAAACCCTATATTTTCCAGTTAATCCAGTAAACACAGGATTGGCACCAGTTGCAGGATTCCCACTTAATACCCAAGTATTATTAATTGCAAACCATAAATTACCATTTTTTATAGCTAATCCTACTTTATCATTATTAGCCCACGATATACCTGTATCTGCTTGCTGGTCATCATTAAATTGTACCCACCAAGTATTTCCACCAGCTGCACCTCTGTTGTAAATATAATAAGCACCAACTTGTCCACCACTTGTTTGTGGTGCACCTTGTGATTCTATAATAATTCCAGTTTCTAAAGCAACTATGGATGAGCTACCTAAAACTTCCCAATATAAACCAGTAGAAGTATTTGCCTCAAACCCCAAACTACCATTAGCTTTACCATAATTACTTGATGGGGCTGTCAATACTAAATTTCCCTCTGATAATGTTGGACTACCAGCAGTTTGATTTGATGATAATATCGTAAAGAGTTGGGTAGGACTATCGGTAGTTTGATCTGTACTAGCTAAATTTGTAGCTGTGAAATCATTTGTATTTCCACTAAGGTCATCTCCAAATGCAGAAGAATCAGCAAAGGTAAGTCTAAAACCATTCGTGCCATAAGTAATACCACTTAATGTTTTGGGTATCCATCTGCCAGTTGAGGTGTCAGTAATACCAAAGGTTGAAGGTGTTAATGCTGTGCCATCTACTTGATTAAATTCTGCAAGGTAGCCATCTAAATCATAAGAACCACCAGTTGTACTACCAATTCTAAATGTTGCTGAACTATAATTAAACTGTGTATCATCACTAGAACCAGCATTTGTTTGTGTAGAAAATGAAGTAATCCTATCTCCATCAATATAAAGTTTTGCTCTATCTCCAGCAGTTGAATCATTAGTGTTAACGGATAACATAATATGATAAAATTTTGAAGTATCTTCAAATGTTCTATTTGTTGTGTAAAGCATATTTGAAGGGCTTCCAAGTCTTATAGAAATTGTATTATCAGCATTAAATCGTATATATCCATCATTACTTGATGAACCATCATAAGTATCAAAAATATGTTGTACTGAACCTAAGTTACCTCTTTTAACCCAAACAGAAATAGTAAAGGTATCTCTATCTCCAGCATCATTTGTTCTTGATAAATAAGCATTATCATCATCATTAAATATAACACTATTAGCAATCGTGCCATTATCTGTAAAAGGTACGAACTTACCGACTCGCTGTCCACCACCATTGCCTTCGTACAAAATAGGGAAGAACTGAGTTTCGCCATTTGGTATTGTTGGTGTTGCCATATTAACTCCCTAAATTCTTTGTACACAAAGCAAGATATCCACTTGGTACACTATATTTAAAATTACCTACTCCATTACCATCTGCATTTCCTCCAGCAGTTATTTGCCCATTAAAAGTAGAATCTTGTCCAAAATTAAAAGTTACTAATGCAACTGCATCATTGGCTAATTCACTTTTTGGTAGCCATATTGTTCCATCTGTAAGGTCTTGAGTAGGTGAAGTAGAATCAAAATCAACTGAACCATAAGCACTTCCATTTGTTGTTAATGTAAATGTATTATTGTCAAAATCAGTAGCAACCCCAACAACAACACTTGCTTGAAATGGTGTTAGTCCAGTGTTGGTGCTTTCATTAAGACCCCATTGCCAAACTGAATATGCACTTGTTGTATGTCGTTGATTAACACCAAAATCTCTCCAACCACTACCACTACTTGTAGCAGTTTGAGCATTTTCTGCATCTATCCAACCAAGTCCTAATGCTTCTACTGCTGGATATGTTGTAGTATAAAGTTCATAATACCATTTTCCGGATGTTACTCCCATAGTTCCAAATGCAAATCCATTTGTGTTGCCACTTGGTTTTGATATAGAAGAAAGATTTGTTTCACTTACACCTCTATAAGTTACTCCACTATCATAAGAAAGTTTGCTTATTGGATTTAATACACAAAATGAATTTGTAGGTGTGTCAAAAACTTGGTCATGTGCGGCAAGTCCACTTACTGAGTAGTCATTACCATTACCTGATTCATCGTCTCCAAGGTCTGCACTATCTCTGCCATCAATTTTAAAACCATTACTGCCATAACTGCCATCATACTCTTTAGGAATCCACAAACCACTACTATTCGTTTCGCCAAAGTATTCTGGTCCATAGCTATAACCATCAAGAAAATGTATTTCTGCCATATAACCATCCCAAGGATAATTTAAAGCACTACTGGATAGATTTTTTGTGCCACCAATTCTATGTTCTGCCGCTAAATTAATACCTATTTCTTGCCCAGATGTTGGATTGTTTTGAGTAGTAAAACTTGTTTCTCTTTGACCATTAATGTAAAGTCTTGCTCTTTCAGTTGCAACTGCATTATCAGAATCCCATACTAACACTAAGTGCATCCAAGCACTTGGGTCACGAAACTGTCTATTTGTTTTTAAAAATATTGTACTGTGTCCTTGAAATTGAAATTTAATAGCACTCTCTACACCAGAATCAGCTATAATCAACAAAGTTCCTCTACCAGCATCACTTGTAGAACTATCACAAGAAAATAAAGCATAATAATAATTTGATGCTGGTGTAAAACCATTAAGTCCACCTAATTTAAACCAGCAACTCCAAGTCCAAGAAGTTCTATCTCCTGCACCAGAATAAGTTTTGTTCATATATCCACCAGAAGTGGTACTTGCCCAAGGAAATCTAATTGATTGATCTACATTATATACAGGTGTGGTAGATCCACCTGCACCTGCAATAACATTATTTTGAAATACCATTTATACCTCTTGTATTATTTAACATCTAGTGATGCCGCCATATGCACACTAGAACTTGATAACACAACGTAGTCAATACGGTCGACGGCAGAAGCTGTCGTTGTCAATGTCGGAGCCGTGCCTCCAGCAAAATCGTAAGCAGCATTAAATGATAAAGTTCTTGATCCACTACCGTCCTGACGAATAAAAAAGGACCCAGTCTGCCCAGATTGAACATTGGTAGGAGCACCTAAGTTCCTGTTACCACCTAATCTAACATCAAAGTTTTGACCACTGTTGAAGTTTACTGAGATCGTTGATGCATCAGTTAATGAAACAATGTCAGCTACAGCCGACTTTGTAATTCTTAATTGTTTACCCAGTGAATCAACAGCACTAACGGATATAGCTGTTGTTGCAAATAGTTTAGTTGTATCTGTAACTGAGCTTGAAATACTTGTAGCAGTCATACGAGTAGCTGCAACTGCCGTAGCCGATGCCGTACCACCCACAGTGATTGGACCAACAGCACCACCTTCTGTAGATAATGCACTGACACCTACAGGGTCAACAGAGTTGTGAACATTAACACCGTCACAATAAATAAACTTTGAACCACCACGAGGAGCAATAACATTCGTTGTTGTTGCGGCTGTTTTTAATTTAACGGTATATGTACCACCCGTTGTTTGGTTATCAACAACATATAACTTTTCAACACTAGGAATTACAATCGTAGAGTTTGACCCCAATGTTCCTTCAATTCTTAATACAGCATTACGAGACTGATCGGCTGCACCGTTAGTCGCAGTTAATGATGTTGTGGCTCCTGTTGTACTGACAACGACTACACCACCAACGGCTTCGTCAACCATATCAATAACTTGTTGGTTAAGACGATCACCCCAAGTGTTTGCATTTTCACCATCAGCTTGTTTTTCTAATCTTAATCTTGTTGTATAACTACTAGGCATAATTAATTACTTCCTTTTACTAATGTATTATCGCCTCCAGCTGGTGAGGCATTGTTTCTCATATCATCCTGTCTTGTTCTTCTAGCTTCATTCAATAAGTCAGTAAAGGCTCGTTGATACTCTTGTTCCCAAACTTGAGCTGCCGAGTAGTTCTTCATGAACATACAAGCTTCCTTCATACTAGCATAAAACAATGCATTAGAACAATATTCAGTAAAGAAATTCTCTTGATGCACTGAGGTTGCTGCTGTCGGTTGGACAATATAAGACATCTCACAATCATAGGCTGATACAGGTGTAGGAGCTATTAATAAATTATCGAAACCAAAGTTTGCATAATATCTAGGCACTCCTGTGCTTGTACGTTGTGGCCAATAATCGTTTAAATATTCATCAGTCTTTTGTAATAAATTAATTCTAGTACCATCAGACTTTATAATATTTAAATTTTTAATAATTAATGTGCTTACAGGTTTGGTAATAAACGGATCACCAATAACCATATTTGATGTTGCGTATTGTACAACACCATATGAATCTATTTCTCTTGTTAATCTAGCTTCAGCTCTTTCTATAAAAGCTGGGATGTCGCCGACAAACTCTGTGCTTGTATCTTCACTTGTCGTTTTAATTCTATTTACTAATTGGTTGTATGTTATACTCATATCTTTTTAGCCTTCCATATTTCAGAAGTACCACCAAAAACTTTCGGTGTCCATATTCCTCTTATGTGTGTTCTAAATCTAGCACTAACTCCTGTTAATACCAAGTTACCATCACCGTTTATGTTTGGCGATATAACTCTTGTTCTAATTACTGGTTGGAAGTTTGCTTTACCTCCCATACCTGCGTGTATACTACATTGATAGTATAACGTAGTTGGTCCACTATTTACAACAAAGATTGATGTATAAGCTCCAGCATTACCCGGAGTCCCTACTGTATAAACATTAGTTGAAAAAAGTGTACTTCTAGCTGCATCTAAATAAAATCGTAATGGATGACCATCATTAGAACTATCGGATTGATCAAAGGTATATAACGTACGGCCTTTAAGAAGATTTAAACCATATTGTTGTTTACCATCTATAAAATATTTATTACCACCTACATCTACAACAGTAACTCTAAATGTTCGTGCATTATATATTACTGGGTTAGCTCCAGCTTGTGAACTTTCATTACCTGTATCAAATTCACCTGATACTCCAGTAACATCAACTTCAATACCTGCTTTAATAAATGGGGTTCCAAGACTAAATGTTCCAACAACTTGAGATGGAATAACTTTTGGACTACTTGTAATAGTTGAACTACGAAGTGTAGTTACTAATGCTACCCCTGTAACATTTTGTGTTTTAATAACCTCAACAGTTGCCGATCGTAAATTAAATCCTATATTTGCTCTGGTAACAGATACACTAGCATTAGCTGCTGTAGCTACACTACGAAGAGATAAACTTATTCCTACGTTAGTTACAAAAGCCGTGCCTGGAATAGTTACTGCTACAGAACGAAGAGTAGTAGATAATGAAACTCCCGTTACAGTAACCGATCGGTCTACAACACTACGGTTCCATGCACCTGAGTTCCAAGTATTTCTACCGTATCCACTAGTAACCACAGACATAGACGATTAACCTCGACTATGAAAGTGTGATAATAGCAGTCGATGCAGCAGCAGCAGGGAATGAAATTGTAAATGTACCGTTAGTCGATACTTTATCAGACCCAAAGTCTAAGACAGCAATAGCTTTATTACTATTAGATGAATTATATATTAGTGCTCCTCTAGCTGAGAATGTTGTACTTGTAAAAGATATATCAGCAAAATCAATAATTGCTGTTCCACCAGCAGCAGATGTTGCACCAAGTGAAATAGTCACACCAGTTAGTGTGCCTCCACCGGGAGCATATCCACCACTTGACACAACTTCATTAGAAGATGAGAATACAGATGTACCCGCAGACAATGAAGCTGCACTTGTGAATAAAGCTATCTTTAAGGTATCAGTTTTAATCTGATGCCCTTCTTGTAAAACATCTCTTTTAAAGGAATTACATACAGCTTGTGTAATGGCCATTTTTAGTTACCTCTCTTTGTAAATGTTGAATCATCAGGACTCCACCCAGCATCACCAGTTGTAGCTAGTACGACTTCTGGACGTGCATCCCTCAAGTTTTCATCGTCATTAATCCTTGGAGTTTTGTTCTGCGGGTGATCTAATATATTATATCGACCATCCGTTTCCGAAGCTCCAACTACTAATCCCGTTGGCTCTTTGACTCGTTCAGAGTATTTAAATCTAAACCCTGATCGATCGCAGATAAAGTATGCATACTTACCTTTTGCCATTATAACCTAAACGATGGCTTAATCAAAAGACTAGCTCTTTCTTTATCTGCATACATTGCTGATGTTAATTCTTCTTCGTACATTTGCTTTAACATACTGGCTCGTTCTGATGTAATGCCCGGTCTTTTAATAGACATTTTATAAGCTAAGCCTGTTGATAAACATGGTAAGAATCTAAAAGGAACATCAGGATCTTGGTTAGATTTGTTTACATCTTCAACTTTATTAAAGCTAAAGTATGATAGTATTGGTGTGCCACTTGACGTTGTAGCATCAGGAGTAGGCCACAAATATAATTCAGCTGCATCTCTTAATCTGTTAATAGCATACTGTGTTGGTCTACCTGTTTGTGTCTTGTTGGTAATTCTTTGGTAAGCTTCCATTGTTATTCTTGTCAAAGCTAAATCAGTATCTGTCGAGCCACTAACAGTTCTATGCACAAGTTCAGTTACATCTATGAGTGAAGTTGGTAATGTATATTTAGCTGTGCCGTTTGTAATATCTAATGTGGCAATGTTTTGTTTCCATAGTAATATACCACGATTCATCCAGTCGATAAGGAGAAGATTAAGTGTACGTCGTGCTTCTAGTGGTTCAAACCCTAGAGCCTGTTCGCCACCTAACATAGACATAGCTTCTTCAATTACATCAGCTATATCGAGATTGAATGTTGTTGTTCCTGAAGTTGCCATAATTACCTATCGTCGAAGTCAGTTCCGTATGATGGGTTAACCATACCACCGGTCATGAATTCTTTTTTCTTTGGTTTGTTTGTCACTTCTCGATCATATAGTTCTCTAAGAATGTTTCTTGCTTCAGTGTCTTGTTTATATACTTTATCCATAGCCTTTCTTACATCTTTTGGTAATGGATTAGGTTTAGTTTTTGGTTTACTTTTCTTTTCGCTCATTTCTTTTTCTTTCCCCATTCATATAGGTTATCAAATGTTGTTTCCCAATCCATATAACTATCGTGTTGTTCTGCGGAGTGTTCCCACTGTGACGGTACAAAGTCTGGTGGTCCTTCTCCAACAACCCATAGTGCAGGATTGGTTACACGTACACGATTGTTTGGTAGTGCTACTATACAACCTTTATAGGGACCTGATGTTAATTCCAACACATGTGATTGTTTATGTTGTGCTGGATCATCCGATATATAACTGTCGGTATAGTCAACCGTAAACATATACTTACCATTATAAAGCTCTCCGGCTATCTTACACAACCACGGACTTGAACTAATTCGATCCATTCTAATGACAGCATGATTACGACTGGAGCAGTCCCAAGGTTGGGCTAAATGAGTTTGTATGTTTGGTGGCCATTCATCAAACGGTGTGTCCCCTACTAAAGACGTTATAGGTATACGTGCCCACATAGCTCCACCGTGGGGATTAGGGTGATCTTCGCCACATCCTGTAAACACAACTTGAAAACTCAAACAACGGTCTGGGATAGTGCACACTGCAAAAGCCAAAGCATGTAAAAACTCGCCTTGGTATTTTTCATGGTTATGTGTGAACTCTTTCCTCACCCAACACTTAAAGTGTGGGATGTTAGAAATTGTATAAGCCACTATTTAGCTCTACCACCTCTTGCCATGTACTTGGAAGTCTTACCACCTTTAGCCATATACTTAGATGTCTTACCTCCACCTTTCATTCTGTATTTAGATGTTTTACCGCCGCCCATAAGTTTGGCTTTACCACCTTTTTTCATTTTACCTTTACCGTCGGCTGCGTAAAACGGAACTTTTTTTCCATCCTTCATAACCATTTTTAATGATCCACCACCGGCTGCTTTGTATTTAGTGCCTTTGGTTCTACCGCCAGCCATCATTTTTTTCTTTGTTGGTTTCTTTTTCATTACCATTTTATAGTGCTCCTTTTAAGTACATGATTTCAAGTGTTAGTATAGTTATTGCTGCCACTAAAGACAACGTTAAAATAATCATGTTCTTTAGTCGACGTTTACGATGAGCTTCTGCTTCCAAAGCTTTCTTACGACGAACTCTTTCCGCAGCTATCTCAGCTTGTAGTCTCTCCCACTGTCCCGGAGAACCAAACAACATAAATAGTTCTCGCATCTCATCACGGATACGATTGGCTTCCTCTTTACGAAAGTGAGCATCGATTGCTGTCTGCTCTGCTCCCGTTAATTTACCAAGTATACCACCCTTCTTTTCGGCAGCAAATGATAAATCAGCTTCAGCTTTAGCTAGTCTTGTAATAGGACCAACCAAAGAGGCTAAATCTTTACCGGCTTTAACCGCACTGGATATTGTACTACTAGCTGTCTTTAATGCAGCAAAAGCCATTAATGGATCAATCATCGTCTATGCCCTTCTTTTAGTTTTAACCTTTTGTTTTTTACCACTAGCACTAATAGGGTATCGTATTGATGTAGGCTTTGGCCCTACGTTAGTCTTAGCTCTTTTTCGTTTTACAGCCGCAGCTTTCTGGCCAGCTGTCATTCTATTAGCTACTGCCTTAGGACGACAAACAGGATACTTTCTTTTTGACGACTTAGCTGATTTACGACCACACTTTTTACCTGTCGATATATCTACCCAATCTTCTTTGAACCAAGTCTTTAAACCTTTTTTAGCCATTCTTTTTCTCTAATTTATATTTAGTAGGAACCTTTCCATAACCAACAACTCTGTCCCATTGTCTTTGTGTGTAGTAATTTTTGTTAGCCATATTAATAATACTTAGTTTTCTTTCTGCGATTGTTCATAACGGCACCACAACCACGAGCAATTTTACCACCACCATTTAATTTAATAGTACCACCTCCAGCTTTACTAGGCTTTGGTCCTTTAAAATCTTTTCTCTTTTTACCGCTTGGATCTTTTATCTTACCCGCACATATCTTTGATGCATAGGCATTTGCATAAGCACTTGGATAAACTGCAAACTTACGTTTAGCAGCAGCTTTACCTCTAGGACATAGCTTTGTCATATCTATACCCCCATCGATTCTCTGATAAGTCCCACACTCTCTTTGTGTCTTGTGGAATCTTAACAAGCATATTGTTAAACCTTATTACGTTTTTTGTTACTTGCACACTTCCTCCGTTTCTTTTTCTTACTCGGTGGTCTTTGTATTTGTACATTTATATTCGCACGACTTATAACCATAACCCATTATATAGCACGAGGTTCATAATTACCATAGGGATTGGAAGCTATTATTGATCCACCTTCTTTAAATGTTTCAGCCCCCTCCTCTAATAATTTCTTTTTAATTTCTTTTGATAACGGTATTACTTTTAAAAAATTATCTTCTGGTAATTTCCTTGGTAGTTTTAAATCAGCATTATGAGCATGAGACAGATCAGGGCTAGTTGGATCTTTGTCACTAGCATAAAATTCTTTTTTAGTAAAATAGTTATCGTCGTCGTATTTTTTACCACCAATCTTTTTCATAATTTTATTAATTTCTTTTGGTAAAAGTTTATCATAAATAGTTATTCCTTTCTGCCCAGGATTGATAGCATCTATCGTGTTCATAACTTCTCCTGATGGAAAACTTATAGCATCATAGTCCTCTCTGGCTGCTCGTTGTAGCGCAGTACGTATCATTAATTTTATAACGTCAGGTTCTTTGGTTGTAATAGGTGCTGCTGGTACTAGCACTTCCATTGCTTCACCCGCTGTAATAAGGCCCTCATCATATTGTTTAATTCTATCAGCCCCTACTACCTTACCTTTTTTAGCTGATGCAAAATCAATTTTATCTAACGTATCATCTAGTCTTTTTGTCATCGCTTCATATCTCCTTCTTTGCATAGGATTTAAAACTTTTAAAATTTCATCTAAAGGTGGAATAACTGTTTCATAATAATCTCGGCTTTTTAAAAAATCAAAATGATTACCATCTGCGGCTTGTTTGAGATAATCATAAGGAGTGGCTATGTAAACAGATCCAAAGTCGTTAGGTAAAAACTTTGACTCATAATCTTTTTGCATTTCTTTAGGTATTAATTTTCTTTTTTGTTCGGTAGTATACCTCGGTTGTGTGGCAAGACGTACATCTTCGTTCTTAAGGTAAAGTCTTTTAGCAGCTTGTTTTAATTTTCCTTTGGCAGCACCATAGTCTGATTGTAAATGTTCCACTGATAATGTTTTACCAAAGCCCGGTAAGTTTCTATCTTGAACATTATAAAAACCAATTTCATTCATTCCGTAGTGTCCACGTGTTTGTCCTTGTATCGATGCCGTTTCTAACTTACCAACTCCTTCACCAAGTTCACGTTGTTTTTGTTGTACTCTTGTTAATGTTGCATCATCAAAGCCTACAGGAATTTCTCTATAATTTGCTTCTGGATCTTTAATCATTATATCGTCCATATATTTACGTCCAAAAGGATTTTCTTTTTCAACTTTTTGAGGAGGTAAAGTATATGTTGGATATCTAACCGAACCCGCAAAACTCTTTTTATTATTTAAATTATTAATTATTGTTTGCATTTGTGGTGTATCTCCTACTAAAAATTGATAATTTGTTGGAGAAATATCAACTTCACCTAAACCATTGACATATTCTGGTCCAAATACTCTTTCAAAATCTTTTTTAAAAGCCTTAGATGTTACACCTATACTTGCATCAAAAGCTAATTCATTATTGCGCATTATTTTATAACCATATGCAGGAGAACCAACGGCCCAATAAGTATCTTTTTCTATACCACGGTCTTTAACTGATGCTCCTAAAGTTACATCTTTAACCTTAGCTCCTGTTTCTGTAGCATATTTACGTACTTCAGCATCTAGATCAACAAGTGAATCATCACCTTTAACTACCGAACCTACAACGTGACCAGGGTCTCTTCTTTTTCTTATGAGAGCTAAACGTGCTTGATTGTACTGTTCTCTTTCTGGGCTTCTAGGTCCAAATTGTGAAGCCAAAGCTGCTAGTCGAATTGATTCTTCTCTATCCGCCTCCGTCATTTGACGAGTAATTTCAAATGGACTTGGTCTACGTAGCTCTTCATCAACAAGGCCTAAAGGAACCTCGGCTATATTTACTTTATTCTGTTGTATGTGATCAACTAATTCTTGTTTTGTAACTTTATCTTTTCCCTCTAATAAGTTTCCAATACCTGTCCATTTTAATTCGTCTTCTTTAACTCCTTCTGTCTTTTGTAATTTACTAAGAACATCTTTAGCTTGATACTTATCTTGTGGTAAGTTTAAAATACTTTCTTCTAACTTTGAGTATGTTCCGAATTTTGTTTTTTCAGGTTTTATCTTTTGTGGTTGTGGTCCTTTACCTATGCCCATAGTTGCTACGACACCTGATGGTTTCGGTGCCAGAACACTTGCTCCCGTAAAAGTCAAAGCAAAATCAGTAGCTTCTTGCGGTGATACTTCTTCTCCCCTCACAGCTTTACCAGGAAATGCCCCAACTCTTTTAACTTCTTGAGCAGCACTTCTAAAAATCCCCGGAAAAGATGGTTGTATTTTGCCAGTTTCTATGTCTTTTTTTACAGGTGCTAAAGACAAACCTTCAGAATACATATACTTGTCAGGATCAGCTCCAATTAAATCTCGACCAATAGCTCTAACCAAGCCCATAATACCAGTGTTTGTTTCTGGTTCTTTTGGTTTTTCCGCATAGACATTAACATTCGGAGCTACATAAATAGGACCATCTATGCCTAAATTCTTTTTAACCATTTTAAATACCTATAAGTATTTTTGCAATAACTGATGTTGCTCCTGATTGCATAACAACTGTGGCACACACAGCCCCTATGACTAACCATTTAACTTGAAAGATAGATTTCTTAACACAACCCATATCTTCTTTAAGTTCAGATACATCTTCACGTAACTGAGCTTCACGTTCAATATGACGTGTTAATTCAAGTTTAAGATCTGTTAAATCTTTATTGGTCATGGTTTAGAATATCCAACACCACAAGAGTAAACCAACTATTGCAGCTATATACCAATGTTTTTTACACTCAGTGCATTTAACTTTCTCTTTTATTTTTTCCCATATCATATTCATATCTAACATTTCCATCTCCTCCTTGCTTGACAGATTCTTTTATTAGGTGTCTT
>CAACVD010001056.1_pt1 | contig 13274 bp, 7 predicted proteins | sample 2381771 | NCBI WGS metagenome assembly CAACVD01 (sample SAMEA5211965, study PRJEB30684) | marine metagenome | biome: Marine; feature: Epipelagic; material: Water | collected 2015-10-15 | depth 15 m | reverse complement strand
GCATCACGCCTTCTGGCACAGAAACATGGAGTGATGTAACACACACCGGGGACACATATACAAACATAACTCCCTCACCATCTGAAACGTGGACAGACACAACGGTATAAGGTAGTCTGGCAGCAGGATATTGTAGGAAAAAGCTATGGCAAGTACATATACAGACAATTTAGGCATAGAAAAGATTGCCACGGGTGAGAAAGCGGGAACCTGGGGCGATACGACTAATACTAATTTTGACCTGATTGATGAAGCAGTCGACGGCGCAGACACAGTAGATTTAGGGGCAACAGGCACTAGTGGCTCTCCGAACACACAGACAATTCTTGAAGGCTCAAGTTCTAAATTTCGTAAAAGGTTTATTGAAGTTGTTTCTACAAGTGGAGATTTAGGCGGCACGGCTTTTTTAAAACTAGCTCCAGACAACGCAGAAAAGTTAGTTTTTATAAAAAATAGTCTAGCTGGCAGTCAAAGCCTTACACTAAGTCAAGGCACAGGCTCTACCACCCTTACTGTTGCAAACGGAAAAACAGTTCTTGCTAAGTTTGGTGGTGAACAGGGTTCAAACTGCACTGTTGTCAACGCACTTGGAGATCTTGCTCCAACTGCTCTGACAGCTAATGTAACAGGTAACTTAACTGGCACTGCGGATCTAGCGACATCAGTTACGGTAAGTGCTAACAACACCACAAACGAAACTGTTTATCCTACCTTTGTGGATGGTGCAACTGGTTCACAGGGTTTAGAAACAGATACAGATTTATACTACAACCCAAGCACAAACACTTTAGTTGTGAATGCAATTACAGCAACTGGAATGACAGGTAATGTGATCGGTAATGTAACTGGTAACTTAACTGGTAATGTAACTGGTAATGTAACAGGTAACTTAACGGGTGATGTGACAGGTGACGTGACAGGTAACGTCAGTGGTAGTGCTGGAAGTGCGACAGGAAATGCCGCTACAGCGACTGCATTACAAAACGCAAGAACTATTAATGGTGTATCGTTCAATGGCACTGGAAATATTACAACACTGACACAGGGAACAGGTGTTTCTGTGTCAGGTACACAGGTTTCAATAGGACAAGCAGTTGCAACATCCTCTGACGTGCAGTTTGATTCATTTGGTGTCGGCACACCCGCCTCTGGCACAACAGGTGAAATCAGAGCCACCAATAACATTACTGCATACTACTCTTCTGATGAAAGACTTAAAGAAGACATCACATATATCGAAGATGCTTTAGAAAAAGTAAACACAATAAGCGGTGTTGAATTTAATTGGACACAGGAATACATGGAAAGATACGGCGGAGAAGATGGTTTCTTTATCCGTAAACATGATGTGGGCTTGATAGCCCAGGACGTAGAGAAAGTTCTACCCGAGGTCGTCGCAGAGCGTGACGATGGGTACAAAGCTCTTAAATATGACAGGATTGTCGCCCTGCTGGTTAATTCCATTCACGAACTGACGAAAAGAGTTGAAGAACTAGAGACACGAATGGAGGAATAGATGCCTCTAACCAAGGTTCAGTTTAAACCGGGCATCACTAGTGACGTAACCTCTTACACAAACGAGGGAGGTTGGTTCAATGGCGACAAAATACGGTTTCGGTTAGGTTTCCCCGAGAAGATCGGGGGTTGGACAAAACAATCTGCTAACACATATTTAGGTAGCGCAAGAGACTTGCTTAATTGGGTGGCTCTTGACGGCTCCAACTTTCTTGGTCTTGGCACTGAGTTAAAATACTATATTGAAGAAGGCGGCGCATTTAGCGATATAACTCCACTCCGTGTCACAACAAGCGCAGGTGACATAACTTTTTCAGCTACTAACGGATCATCAACAATTACTGTTACAGACACGGCTCACGGTGCTTTGGAAAACGATTTTGTTACGTTTTCTGGCGCAGCGTCTCTTGGCGGCCTTGTAATTGCGGCTATCTTAAACGCAGAACATCAGGTCGTATCTGTTACTGATTCAAACACCTATACAATAACAGTTAGTGTGACTGCTAACTCTAGCGATAGTGGTAACGGCGGCAGTTCTGTTGTGGGTAAATATCAGTTAAATGTCGGTCTTAACAGTGCGGTTGGCGGCACAGGTTGGGGCGGTGGTCTTTGGGGCGGCGAGGTTTCCGGTGTTGCAACAAGCACTTTGAATACCGGAGGAGGAGATTTATCCAACTCCGCTACGACCATTACACTTTCAAGCGGTACTGCTTTCCCCTCGTCAGGTACGATATTGATTGACTCTGAGCTAATTACTTTCTCAGGTAAATCAACAAATGACCTAACAGGTGGTGGTCGTGGTGCGCTTGGAACGACAGCGGCAACTCACAGCGATGGAAGCACTGTAAAAAATGCAACAAACTTCTTTGCGTGGGGTGAAGCTGCACCGACAGGCACGAACCTTGAGTTAAGAACTTGGTCGCATCTTAACTTTGGCGAAGACTTACTTATCAATCCTCGTGACTCTGGGATCTTTTATTGGGATAGGACTAATGGTCTAAACTCTCGTGCAATTGAACTAAGTACAGGCACAGGAGGTATAGCGACAGCTACGAAAAAAAGCGTTCCAACTGTAGCAAAACAAATACTGCTAACACAGAATCGTCACGTTGTTGCCTTTGGATGTGATGGTGAAGGTGCGAATAATAGTGCAACTCAAGGAGACGGTGTCCAGGATCCTTTGCTTATTCGTTTTTCTTCTATCGGTAGTGCAGTTGATTGGTTTACCGAAACAGATGGGTCGAACTCAGCGGGAACATTACGGTTGAGTATAGGTTCTACGTTTGTGCAAGCGGTCAAAACAAAACGTGAAATACTTGTTTATACTGACAATGCTCTTGTTGGCATGGTCGATGTTGGTGGCACGTTAGTTTTTGGTCTTCAAACTATTTCTACAAACATAACAATAATGGGTCCTAAATCTGCAATAGCTGTGGACGATATTGTGTTCTGGATGGGGGTTGATACTTTTTATGTTTATTCCGGTCAGACACAACAAATGGCATGTCCTATAAAAAGTTTTGTATTTGGTGATTTTGACTTCGATCAACAGTCAAAAGTGGTGGCGGGTGTAAACTCTGAGTTTAGCGAGGTGTGGTGGTTCTATCCTTCTAAAAGCGGTAACGGCGAAAATGATAGATACGTTATATATAACTATGGCGAAAAACTTTGGTATCACGGCGTATTAGAAAGAACCGCTTGGATTGATCGTGGCACAAGATCTAACCCTATTGCAGCGGGTAGCTCGTATTTGTTTTTGCATGAAAACGGTGTGGATGATGACGGCTCTGCCATGACAGCGTTTATTGAATCAGGTGCTACCGACATCGGTGATGGAGATCAGTTTATGTTTGTCAAACGGCTTATTCCAGACGTTAAGTTTACTGGGTCGGAGACAACTGGTGCTATTGTAGACTTTACCCTAAAGGCAAGAAATTTCCCCGGTGAATCGTATGATTTTACTGACACAGGTTCAGTAATAAGAACAGCAACCTCACCTGTAGATAAATACACTGATCAGCTTCACTTACGTCTTAGAGGACGGTCTTATTCAATGAGAGTTGAGTCGAATACTATTGGAGTTCAGTGGAAATTAGGCTCACCACGTTTAGACATTAGACCGGATGGGAGACGATAATGGCATTAGTAGGTATTCCACCACCTAGACTTCCGTCGCCGTCAGATGAGATTACTCAGGAATATCTAAGTGATTTAGTCCGTGCTTTAGAAATTTTCATCACTCAAGAACGCACTCCGGGCGAGTTACGGGGCACAAAGATTACTCTTACACAACTACCGACTTCTGCCACTGGTTTAGAAGTAGGAGCATTGTATAACGATTCAGGAACTGTTAAGGTGAAAACATGATTTATGGCGCACAACCCACTGGAATTATGGCAACTATGCCCATGCCCGCACAGGCGGCTATGGGGCAGTTTGCTATTACTGATCCAGATTCTCCAATGGGTATTGAAAGTCTTGCAGGAGGACAAGAGGACTTAGCTCAACGTCTTCAAGCAATGGGTGTGCCTCAATATGGATTGGGAAGTTTTTTCCGAAAAGTAGTGCCGAAAGAGTTCCGTAAAGCTGCTTCTTTTATCATTCCATTCCTGCCTGTTGATCCTTTTACGAAAGCAATGTTGTCAGCAGGTCTGACTAAACTAGAGGGCGGTTCTACTAAGGATGCTTTGTTTAGTGCGGGTACGTCTATCTTAGCTAGTAAAATTCCGGGTAAGACTGGTTCCTTTAAAAATGCTATAGGTCAAGCAGCATTAAACGCAGGTGTATCTAAAGCTCGTGGTATGGATACTGATGATGCGTTAAGGGCTGGGCTTGAAGCAGGTGTCACTAGTATGGTTGTGCCCAGATTAGCCAAAACAGAAATTGGTCAGGCAGTCACTGGTGGTATAAACACTCTCGCGGACACATTAACACCTGACTTCCTTAAATCTACAACAGACCGTATAAATAGTATCTTTGACACCGAAAGATACGGAGATATAGACGATAAGCCGTTGGGTCGTCCTCTCGAACCAAGAGTTGTGAAACCTGAGATTACGGAGCTAGACGACTTAACAGATGTAACTGCTCCTAACATATCATCAGAAACAGAAACTGGGCTCAATCAAATAACACAAACAGACACGGGTAGTATCATGGATCTTGTGGGTCTTAATGAACTAGACTTGTCTGGTGCAGAGGGGATGACTGCTAGTGCAGGAAACCCATCAGCTAGGAACGGAATGTTAATTGGCGGCGGCGACAGAACAGCTACATTTGAACTTGATGACGGACAAGAAATAACTATCGATTTCTCTAAAACGGGTAGTAACATGCCAAAACTTCCTACAGGAGGCGAAGCAACTTTTGTAACTGAAGACGGACAAGAAATGACTATCGATTTCTCTAAAACGGGTAGTAACATGCCAAAACTTTCAGTTGAGACTAACGAGTTTGGAGTACCTTTGGGTTTAGTAGAAATGTTTGAAAAAATGCAGACACCTCTTGGTGATGATGGTTTTGTCGGCAGACTAATCGAGGAGGATCTTGGCGTACCAAGTTTGGCTCAGGAAGATATCAGCGTGAGTCTTCCAGCGTTTTCTAAAGCAGCAGAAGCAGGTGCGACAGCTTCTGAAGACAAGGGGTTGTTTGGTAACATCGCTGACGCTGTAAGAGATATTCCTGAAGAATTAGGGGAAGCTTTTGAGAGCTTTAAAAAGAAAGCAACCTTTAGCCCTGATCAAATAGACCCTAAAACAGGAGAACCTCTAAATACATTTGGAAAAACTATGAGTTTTGGAAAAGCTGTTCTTCTTCCGGTAGCTCTTGTATCAATACTTAAAGATCAAGGTATGACTGACGAACAGCTAGAAGGATTGTCGGACGAACAAATACAAACGATAATGGATATCTATAATCGTGGAGTACCGACGGAAGAACAAAGAGCACGATCTCAACAGATGGCAGAGTTTTATGCAGACCGTGCAGGAATCAATCGTGGTGGTATTACAGCGGTTAAAGAAGGCGGCGAGATAGTCGGACCCGGAACAGGTACATCAGACAGTGTGCCAGCATTGTTATCGGATGGTGAGTTTGTAATGACAGCAGAAGCTGTCCGTAACGCAGGTGGCGGAGATCGTGAAAAAGGAGCCGCAAAAATGTATGCGTTAATGAATAAGTTAGAAAAAGGAGCCGCATAAAATGGGATCACCACTAGCATCACAAAATCAACAAAATCAACTTACGTCAGAAGAAATCGCGGCACTTCGAAACATGGCTACGACTGTTCCGGGAGCCGCAGGTAATGTAATGCAAACTCAACAACCTGCACCCCCGCCTACGACATATAGTGCTCTTCAACCAATTTTAGAAGATCTTCCTAAAGGTTCTGGTGTTAACTTAAACATACCTGTTGTTAATCCAGCACAAGAAGCCTTTAATACAGGACAACTTTCCGATCTCGAAGCTTTAAAAGCAGCTATGCAACCTAAGTTTGACGAAGACGGAAACCTGATTGAAGGCACAGGATTTGCAACACCTGGTTTTGCTGAGTTTGTAGCAGGGTTATCTCCTAATCAATCAGCAGGGATTAACTTAGCTACTACTGGTGTTGGTGGGTATCAACCGTTTTTAGATATAGGAACAGGTTATTTTGCTGATGCAGGTGGTACGGCAGACACGCTCACTAATTTGGTAGGCGGAGCGACAGGACTTGGTGGTCAAGCGACAGGTGCAGCGGCTGGTGGGGCTGATGTTGCCTTTGGCAGAATTGGGGATGTGGACAGAAGAATCGCGGGACTTGAAGCTGGTGGCGCAACGTCTTTTGATCCAAGCGACATAAGTAGTTTTATGAACCCGTTTGAAGATGAGGTCGTTCAACGTGCCTTGTCTGATATTCAAACAGAATCAGACAAAGCGAGACAACAAAGACGAGCAGAAGCTGCCGCTGCGGGAGCTTTTGGGGGTAGTCGTGCAGGTGCTGTAGAAGCACAACTCGATAGAGCAACTCTAGAACAACAAGCACAGACCGCTGCTGAACTTAGACGTGCTGGTTTTGAGTCTGCCGCTGGAAGAGCACAAAAAGCTTTTGAAGACCAACAAAACAGGTTCTTGAGTGCAAATCAGTTGGGTCTTGGCTCTTTGATCGACGCAGGTCAACTAGGTCTTGGTGCAGGTGAGTTGGGTCTGAAAGGTATCACAACAGGTCTCGCAGGAACTGAACTTGGTGCTAACATCTTGAGCGATCAATCTGGATTGTTAAGCGGCTTGGGAGACTCACAGTCTGATCTCGCTGCACGAATCTCGGGTCTTAGAGCTCTGGATACTGAGACACTTCTTAACATTGGAGGTCTACAACAGGATCAAAATCAACGTGTTAAAGACGCTATATACGCAGATAGGCTTGCCGCAATTAGAGACCCGTATACACAGTTGCAAATCTTGTCTGATATATTTAATCAAGTGCCTTACTCACAGTCTGCGCTTAGTGTTCGTTCGGCTCCGGGCGGAGCACCCGCTGTTAACAGAGGAGGTGTTCTCACTGGCGGAGGAGTAGCGGCAGTTGGTTATGGTTTAGACGCTCTAAGAAGAGGTTAAAATGATTAAAGGTTCAAATCGTAGAATGTTTCGTCGTCCCGGCTCTGCTCGTAAAGCCGCTGGTATTCTTGCATCATCACAAGATTTAATGAATCAAGTCGAGCCTATTCGCATGGCTCCTGGTGGATTACAGAATGATGCGGTAGCTGAACGCGATTTTTTAGCTGAATACGAAAAACTGTTACTAGAACGAGCAGGGAAACAACCATTTAGCGGTAACTTTCTTACAGACCTTGGTTTAGGGGCTGTGACTGCTTCTTTACAGAACCCTAATCTTGGAACTCTTGAAAGCATTGCTGCTGGTTTAACTCAAGCACTTCCAATGCAAACCAAAAGACGACAGGTAGAAGATGCTCGTGAACTAAGTTTGTTAGAAGGGCAAATGAAAATTGAAACCGCTAGGAAAGCACGACAAAAAGAAACACGAGATCAAGCCACCTCAGAAGCTGCCATTTTTAATACACTATACACAGACGATCAAAGAGAAGCTCTGTCAATGATGGGCTTCACACCTGACTTTAAATCACAGAAGTTTAGAAATGCAAAAGGTGATCTTTTTTCAATATCTGATATTCAGGAAGACGAAGAACTTTCAAAACAATATAACGCACAGCTGGACGCAACTAAAACAACAGTTGGTGAACGATACCTAACTAACTTCCAAGACGCAGAAAATTACAGTGACGCTATGAATAGTCTTGCTGGTTTTGCCGCACAACAAAGAGACGAAGACATAGCAGCACAAGACATCCAACGAAATGCTCCTATCATTGCAGATAAGTTTGCTCCTGAAACGAAAGAAAAGTTAGAAAAAGAAAACCCTAATGCTACTGTTCAAGTAGTAAAGCTTAATGTTGGTGCGTATACTTCTCAGTTAGCTACAGAGGGAGCACTTACAGGTGGTCATGGAGCAGCGGTTGTAGTTACCTCCTCATCTGAGGACGCAGAAGGCAATAATGTGTTCAAAGCTGATATATACGACCCCGGCGGCAACTTGTTAAAAACAGTAACGACAACCACAGACGACTTGAATACACACCGTGCAAACGTTCGACAGAAAGCTTTTGGAGTTTCTAGTAACAGAAGTGGTCTAATACGTTAGAAAAGGTTTTTAAATGCCACCGATTAAACCAAAACCCATTGATATTGATTACAGCAATTTTGATTCTGACAGAACTGAAGTAGAATTTGACGAAGGAGACTCTTCTTCCTTTGGTTATCTTGGTGTAACCGCTGATGACATTACTAAGTTTACAGAGTCAGTTAAAGATCCCGCTTTTTTTGAAAAATTCGAGGGCGAGTACGGTGAGTTTCAGATGTTGGACATCGGGGAGGGTATCGCTTCTGGAATCGTCGATCTTGTCGTGGGTATCCCTGAACTAATTCTGCTTGGACTAGATACCGGCGTTAACGGTACACAATATTTGCTTTCCGATGACCCTGATTCAGAAGAACCTCTTTTAAATACTGCGCTTTATTTTCGTGGTCTTGTAGATGATTTTAAAGAGGGTACGGGTTTTATGACTCCCGATACAGTTTATGGTGAAATAACTAATATGCTGACAGCTTTTGGTGGGGGTCTGTACAGTGGTCTTAAATATGCAGGTGCTGCAACAAGAGCCGGACATAACGCAAAAAGAGCTCAAGTTGCCGATGAGCTTCGCAGAAAAAATCCATATCTATCTGCAAGGCAGATAGATGATGTTTTGCCGATTAGTGTGCAAGATGTAGGTAAAGCGGGTAAGCGTAAAGTTGTTCCTCTTGGCCCCAATATTCTTCCGATGATCATATCTGCGGAAGCTCTTGGTGCATCTAAGTTCGGACAACAAGTTTTTGCAAGTCCGGGTGCGAGAGGGGCTTTTTACAGAGGTCTAGGCACAAGTGGCTCAGTGGCGGTGGCTGATTTTTCTGTTGCCCCAGACGGAGCAGGTACACTATCAGACGCTTTTGACGCACTACCTAATTTTATGGAAACAGAAAGTCGTGCTCTTTATCCCACAGAAGATATGGGCTTTTTTGATAGGGCGGACAACTTTCGTCGCATACGAAACAAACTACGCATCGGAGCAGAAGGCGCAGTTCTTTCAGGAGCTTTTGACGTATTGTTACACGGAATACCAGCAGCAAGTAAGCTTTTAACTGCGGGAGATCTAGCACCAAAAGCAGCAAGGTTTGCTGGTCGAACAAGTAGTGCTGTTGCTAGTGGCTACAAAACATTGTTCCGAACAGCAGACGAACAGGCTAACGCACCTCATACAAGACCAAAACCAAATGTTCCAACTAAACGACAGAAACTTTTTACCACAACTCGTGGTCTTACAAGTTCTATGTACGAAAACATGCAGGATGCTGGTTATGAAATAATGGCAACAGAACGCCGTATTGCAAACAACTTAGCCTTATACGCAAAAGAAACAGAATCATTTATGGAACAAGTTCGCGGCAGTGTTGGCATGGTTCCTAGAGAAACTAACCAACAACAATACACAGACTTGGTTGACTACCTTGAAGGGCGAATTGTAAACGAAGCGGGAGAAGTTAGCCCAGAAAAATTTGCAGAACTTGGATATAACGAAAATGCTGTTAAAGCAGCGGAAAGAATGAGAAATGCAAGAAACGCTTTATCTGAATCCATTGAAAGATCAGCACGAGAAGAAATAGAAGTTTTAGATGAACAGCTTAAACTAGGTAATTTAGCTCCTTCAGAAATGAAGAAAATAGACAAAAGAAGACAGTTGATTTCAGAAACTTTGTCTGCCTTTCAAGAACTAGATGGTAAGTATCTGTCTCGTAGATTTGCGGGTGGTATAACCAGAGAAAACATAGAAGCTTTCCAAAGGACAACAGAGTTTAACCAACTTGTTGTGGAGACAGCGGAGGCAATGAACAAGGTTGGTAGTGCTACTTTTAGGAATATGTCACCTACTGAACAAACTGAAACAGCCAGACAGTTTGTTTTAGATATGATTGGTAAAGAACGAGACGAACTCGCACGTTTTGGTGTTGCCAGTTTAGACGATAGAATTATTGACGCTCAATCTGTTATTAATAAAACGTTATCTAGATTACAAGACGATGGCGGGCTTGCCAAAGGCAGACCTGTTTATGAAATATCAGAAGACCTGTTGTCAGCAAGAAGTAAAATTCTTGAGAAAACGCCAAGACTACGCGGTTTTATGGGAGAGATAACTCCTCGTGGAACGTCCGATGTAGTACAACCTCAAGGTCGTGGTGCTGAATATTTAGATGCTCCAAAATTGACGGATAAAGAAGCCGCAAACATGAGGGTTCTTGGGTCCATAACTCAAATGAAACAACTTGAAGAATCTATAAGATTTTATCAGTCGTTGCTAGACGACCCTTCAATAGCAAAAACTTTTGCTGAATTTGAAGCAAACCCGAATATGCCCGCGCCCATGATTTTAAAAGATGTGCCGGAAGATCAAGCTCAAAGACTAAGGCAAAACAATCAAGCTCCATATGTTGAAATAATCGACGACAGTCAGACCGTCTTCGGTAGCCGTTATGGTCCTTTAAAAGGAACGTTTGTGCGTTTAGATGCTTTTGAAGCACTGACTCTTGTTGGTAAGGATCCAGGAGATGTTATTAACCAAATCGCTGAGACGTTTGTTCAATTAAAGGGCTTAACTCAGATGGGTAAGACTGTACTCTCACCCGCAACACAAGCTAGAAACCTAACTTCTTTTCCCTTCTTTTTAGCGGCTAACGGTAACTTTCTTCGCGGCGGTCAATTCTCAGATACAATAGATTTGGCAATGGGCAAGCTCATCAACATGGCGGATGATGAGTTTGAGAGTTTTACGGATTATATTGTACGATCTGGGTTGTTTGATGAAGGTGTGGTGCTGGATGAAACAAAAAGTCTTTTATCAGCAAGCAGGGAAAAGTTGCGAGAAACAGGTCGCGGCGGAGCAAAAGAACAAGAAGCTCTCGGTTATGTTCAACGGTTTTCTGATTTTAGTGCTGACAAAATACGACAGCTTCCGGGTGGCGAACAATTTTTAAAGATCGGTTCTAAACCCTACAAAGGTGCTGTAGAAGCGTACAGGTTTTCTGACAATATGGTTAAGATTGGAAGTTTGTTAGGAGAAAGAGCTAAGTACGTTGCTAGTTTACGCAATCCCTTGAATAGCGTGTTGAAAAACATAGACGGACCCGGAGTCCCCGTAGGTAGCATGGACGACGCTACTGACTTTGATGAAATTATTGAAGAGTATGCTCGTCAGGGTATAGCAAATCGTGTGAAGTCAACGTCAGATGAAGGTCTAGGAGCATACAGGAATAAGTTTGATTATTTCACAGCAGACATAGTTAAAGACACAGTGCCTGTATATGCAAGAACATTTGAAGCGGCTAAAAAAGTATCTAGGTTTCCCGTCGGTAATTTTGTTGCCTTTCAATCAGAACTTATTCGTAACACTGCAAACATCGTATCTAAGGGTTCTCATGAACTAGCCTTTAAAGCTACTCCAGAACTAGAGCAAGCGATGTTTAATTTAGCGGCTAAAAAAATATCCAGAAAAACACTTCGTCCTGTAGACGAGCTTTTATCTGATCCGCAAATGTTAAACACTATTCAAACGACAGCTAAAGAATTAACTAAAAGACATGTGCATGAAGTAAATGCCATTGGTATGCAACGTTTGTTAGGATATACGGCAACTGTTGCTGGATTTACTGGTCCTATGGCTCGTGCCATCACATCTGTATCTGGAGCAGACGAAAAAGAATTGGAAGCTCTTTATGTGTTCGCTCCATTTTATTATAAAGATCAACAACTCGCCATGTTGAGTAAACCCAAAGATGGTGTGTTTCAATATACCAACCTGTCTACAAACCAACCTTATGACGCTTTGATTGCTCCAGCGATAGGAGCAATAAGAGAATTTAATCAAGGAGGTAAATTAGATAGACCTTTTAACGCTAATGTGACTAAATCTCTCGTGCGTTTTGTTATTAATCAAATGGAACCGTTTGGTGACGAGGCAATTTTAACTACAGCGGTTGCGGATATTTTTATGCGAGGAGGCAGAACTCGTGAAGGCAGAAGAATTTTTGGACCAAGTGATAACGGGTTCCAAGTGGCGGGAAAAGCTATCAGACATGTAGCAGGTCAGTTATCGCCTACCATTGTACGAGAGTTTTTAGATATAAACGGGATGGGTATAGAAAAAGGAAGATTGACTAGGGCTCTAACAGATTCTCCTAATCCAAACTCTCGTTTAGTAGACGAAGAAGTCACAGAGTTTCTTCGTTTAATAACAGGCGTTGGAACCCACAACTTTGACGCAAAGATAGCCCTTCGCTATGCAGGTGCTGAATTTAAAAAACTAGAAACAGATATACAGTCTGAACTAGGACGTGTAATTGCTCGTGGGAATACCAGAGAGCAAGACGTTATAGATGCCGTTGCTGTTGCTAATGAGAAGTACCATAGAGCACAACAGGACTTTTATCAAAAACTTCGGGCTGCTGAAGCGTTAGGTGTTGATGCAGAACTTAGAGATAATGTATTTGAAGCCTTCAATCAAACCTATGCAACAGACGCATACAAAGACATTAGAGGCAAGCGTGGTCAAGGTTTCTTAGAAAACGTCGCCGCAGGAAACTTTGTGCCAGTAAGGATTACAGAAAAAAGATTGGAAGCTTTAGAGCTACAGGAAGAAATACCTTCTTTAGGACGTGGCATTACCTCCTCTCAACAGATAAAAGCAGCCGCAGAGTTCGCTAACTCAATTGCAAACGAAGCAAGCTTTAATCGTTTGGATCGTAGATATTCAAACCCATTTGAAAGACTTGAAGAAAGACAAGAACCACAAAACCGAGGTTCGATTCTTAACCGACTTTTTTCTGAAGCACAAGCCGCACCATCAGAAGCACAAGCCGCACCATCAGATGTTCCTGTTTTGTCACAAGCTCTCTCGTCGCCTAGCGCATCGCCCGCCGCCCCATCACCCACCGCTACTGGACCACAGACACCGTTAGACTTAGACATTTTGGGTGATAATCCGATTGAACAAGCGCGAAACATGGAACTCGCTAGAAGATTAGGAAGAGCATAATGGAACAAGATTGGACACAGTTTGAGAACTTTTCTGCGGGTGAGTTTACTTGCCAACACTGTGGCTCAGAGGGAATCGAAC
>CAACVD010001055.1_pt1 | contig 13274 bp, 14 predicted proteins | sample 2381771 | NCBI WGS metagenome assembly CAACVD01 (sample SAMEA5211965, study PRJEB30684) | marine metagenome | biome: Marine; feature: Epipelagic; material: Water | collected 2015-10-15 | depth 15 m | reverse complement strand
ATGGAGGCAATCACGTACCAGTGCCTGACGCTCTTTATATATATAATGGATTTGATACTGTTCGACCAAGAATTCATGCTTGGGGAGTAAAAGTCATATCATAATGACAAATAATTTAGAATTTAAACAATTGTTTCCCAAAGTTAAATTTAAAAAAAGAAAATTTAAATTCTCACAAAATCAAATAGATTTTTTAAAACTAACTTTAAAAGAAGAAACCAAACTAATGTTTTTAGCGGGTCCCGCTGGAACTGCAAAAACTTACATGGCTGTCTATTGTGCTTTGCAAGCAATGATAGATTCTGATTTTGAAAAAAATATTTTATATATAAGAAGTATAGCAGAAAGCTCTCAAAGAAGTTTGGGATCTTTACCTGGCTCTATAGATGAAAAGTTTGGGGTATTTGCATCTCCATTTTACGACAAGCTAGAAGAAATGTTAGAGATATCTGACATAAAGCTTTTGCGAGAGAAAAAACAATTTGAATGCATGCCAGTAAACTTTGTTAGAGGGTCTAGTTGGGATAACAGTATAGTTATAGTAGACGAAGCTCAAAATTTTGCACATAATGAATTAGTGACAGTTTTAACCAGAATAGGAGAAAATTGTAAGATGATTGTTTGTGGAGATATGATGCAAAGCGATATTAAAAACAGTGGATTTCATAATATATATAATATATTTAAAGATGAAGAATCTGAGAAAAAAGGTATTTATTGCACAAAATTCGGAACTGAGGATATTAAGAGAAGCGAAATATTAAAATATATAGTGTATAAAATAGATAGAAATATTTAAAAAATAATTTTTTAATTTAATATAAATTATGACTAAGTTTTGTTTTAGCTGTGGGCACAAATTAGAATATAAGTTCAATCCACCAAACTTCTGCCCAGTTTGTGGAACACAAATTAACGCGAGTTTGAATACAAAATCAAGTATCAAAGCTAAAGAAACTACACAAAAAAAAGTTTCAGTAGACAAAGAAGGATATACAGATTGTGAAGATGCGCCTAAATTAACAAAGTTGGAATATGAATTGGAAGATTTTGGCGCTAGCACTCAACAAACCTTGGGATCTATTTTTGGAAAAAGCGCTCCTCAAATCAGAAAAAGAAACGTAAAAAACATTAATGAACTATAATAATGTATTCTTTTGAGGATAAGTTACCACAAATAGAAATAGCATTAGAAAGAAAAAGATCAAAGTGGGATCTTGACGCTGTTGCTTATGTAGATTATGACGACATAAAGCAAATTATAATGGCGCACATACACAAAAAGTGGACTTTGTGGGACCAAACAAAACCAATAGAACCCTGGTTAAGTAGAGTAGTTTCTAATCAATTTAAAAATCTTTTAAGAAATCACTATGGAAACTATGCAAGACCGTGTTTAAGATGCAAATTTAATGATGGAGGAGATTCATGTTCCAAAAACTCTAGCGGGGTACAAGATAATTCTTGTCTAGAGTATAAAGATTGGGAGCTTAAGAAAAAATCAGCTTATAATATAAAATTAGCTGTTACCATGGAAAATCACATATATGAGATACAAGAAAAAAAAGATAATTTTTTAGATATAGAATCTGCTACTAAAAAACTATCGATAGCAATTAAACCTCATTTAAGTCCAAGACATTTCAAAGCTTTTAATATGTTATTTATACAAAACTGTACTGAAGAGGAAGTTGCAAAATATTTAGGTTTTAAAACAAGTGAAAGAAAAAGATCGGCAGGATACAAACAAATCAAAAATTTAAAAAAAATTTTTCAAGAAAAAGCTAAAGAAATATTAAAAGATAAGGATATACTATGGTAGAATTAACTGAAGCTAAAAAACAAAAAATTTTAGAAGAATTTAAAAAAGATCCCAGTATAATAAATATTACTAGAATTGTATTTGATGATAATGAATTAGATGGCAGATCTAAAGAAGGAAGATCAGTAATTAAATTTTTAGCCGAAAATGGATTAAAAATCCAAACCACAAAACACGAAAAAGCAAAAGAGGTTAATTTAAATGTTGATCAAACTGAGCAAGTTATAGATATGGCAGAAAGAGGTATGAACACCTCTGAAATAGCAGATATATTATTTAATAAAAGAGTAAAGAGATTGAGTAATGAGTGGAGGGCCGTAAACGCTATACTTAGTCAGAAAGAAGAAGAATCAAAAGATGGCCAGCAAGATTCTACTTACAATTATATTGCACCTCAAGCTTTATCCAGAATTATAAAAAAAATTAATGACTCAACTGGTTATGGATTAGAAGAGAGTAGAATGTCTCGCAATCAAAGACATTGTTGCGATAAATTAAAAATAAATTTAAATAATTCTAGATTTGTAGCTATCGTTAATAACTACACAAGTCCGAGAGACAAGGAACTATTTGAACAAGAATTTATTCGACTTACTTGGGATAAGCCAGATCTTACCGCAGATGAGCTTAACTTATACATGAATGTTGCTAAAGAAATAATTAATTTAGAGTTAATTACTGGACATTTACAAAAACTCAATGACATGTTTGAAAGTGCGGACGACCAAGATGAGATGACAGTCCGTTTAGCAGAAATTATAAAAGCAAAAAGTTCTGAATATCATCAGTGCGAAAGTCGTATAGAAAACTTAACTAAAAAGCTGCAGGGTGATCGAGGCCAACGTTTAGCAAACAAACAAAAAGAAACGGCGTCTTTTCTTTCTATAGTTCAACTATTTCAAGAAGAGGAAGAAAGAAAGAATATGGTTCGCATTGCTGAAATGCAAAAACAAATAGTAAAGCAAGAAGCCGAAAAGCTTGAAGGCATGTCTGCTTGGAAAGCTCGCGTTTTAGGTATTGGTATTGAAGATGTCTTATAAATGTAAAGTATGTGGAGCAGAATTCGAAACAGAAAAAAGTCTTCATGCTCATTTAAAAGCACATAAAATGTATGTGGCAGATTACTATGTAAAATATTATCCAAGATATAATAAATTAAATGGAAATCCTCTGCCATTCAAGAATAAAAAAGAATATTTTGAAAATGATTTTATCAATCGTTCGCAACTCGTAGACTGGTGCGAAACTTCACCAAATGAAGAAGTAAAAGACTATATAATAAAGTTAGCAAAAAAAAGAATAGAAAGAAAAAATTATAAAAATGCTCCGTTTTATTTAGAGCTATTAAAACGTCAACTTCCAGATTTAGATACTTATAAAAAACATTTTGGCACCTATACGAACGCTTGTGATAAAATGCAGGTAAAACCTATTTTTTACAAAGGCATGCCTAAAGATTTTAATAAAGATTTTGATGTTGAGGTTTTGGTTGATACCAGAGAACAACAACCATTAAACTTTTCTAAATCTAAAATTTTAAAATTAGATTTTGGAGATTACACCTTGGGCGGAGATGATTTTTCTAATACCTTTGTAGATAGAAAAAGTTCTGGAGATTTTTTATCAACTTTTGGTAGTCAATCTGATAGATTTAGAAGAGAAATGCAAAGATGCGTAGAGCTTGATAGCTATATGTATATAGTTGTTGAAAAATCTATTAAGTCTATAGAAAAAGAATCAATGTTTCAAAAAGGCAGAAGGGCTCCTAAATTAAATTGGGTTTTTTCTAATTTAATATCTATACAACATGAGTTTGCAGGCAACTGCCAATTTGTGTTTACGAAGAATAGGGAACACAGTGAAAAAATAATTCCTAAACTTTTGTATCTGGGTAAAAAATTATGGAATGTTGACGTACAATATTTTTTAGATAAGGAGGGCGAATGAGTTGGGAGATAGGAAATCAAAAACCTTTAAAGAGAGAGCCAATTAATGAACAAGTAATGAAGCTTGATGGTTATCTTGAAGATACAAAAGCTAAAATTTGGCTATATAAATTTTTAAAAGAAAATGTAACTTTTGCTACTGAATTACTTACTGGAATTGAATTGTTTCCATTTCAACACATGGCTGTTAAGGCTATGATGGAAAATGATTATTTTCTAGGCATATGGTCTCGTGGTATGTCGAAATCATTTTCTACTGGCATTTTTGCCTTATTAGACGCTATGCTAAATCAAGGCGTTCATATAGGAATTATATCTAAATCATTTCGTCAATCTAAAATGATTTTTCGCAAGATTGAAGAAATATCATTAGATAAAAAATCTGAATTATTTCGCCAATGCATTGGCAAGGTGAGTAAATCAAACGATGAATGGTCGATGCAGATTGGCAAAAGTCGTATTACCGCTTTACCACTGGGTGATGGCGAAAAACTTCGTGGTTTTCGTTTCCAGCGTATTATTATTGATGAGCTTCTGCTTATGCCAGAAAAAGTTTTGAACGAAGTTATTGTACCGTTTCTAGCCGTTGTAGAAAACCCAACAGAAAGGCAAAAAATTAAAGATGCTGAAGACGCTATGATCGCAGCTGGTAAAATGACAGAGGATGAAAGAAAAGAGTGGCCATCGAATAAGATGATTGGTTTATCATCAGCTTCCTATAAGTTTGAGTATCTTTACAAAATGTATCAACAATACGAAAATATGATATTTAATCCTGGGGCAAAAAATCAAGGTAGAAGATGCATAATGCAATTTAGTTACGATTGCGCCCCGAAAGCTCTATATGATGAAAATTTAATTAGCCAAGCTAAAGGTACAATGAGTCAATCTCAAATTGATAGAGAGTTCAATGCTCAGTTTACAGATGATAGTGCAGGATACTTTAAAATTAGTAAAATGGCTGATTGTACAATAGTAGATGGTGAATCGCCCGCTGTAGAAGTAGCTGGAGATATAGATGCAGAGTATATAATGGCTTTTGACCCTTCTTGGTCTGAATCCGAAGCTTCTGATGATTTTGCTATACAAGTAATAAAATTAATTCCAGAACAAAAAAGGGGTGTGCTAGTTCACAGTTACGCGCTACCTGGCACAAATCTAAAAAAACATATAAATTATTTTAAATACATATTAGATCACTTTAATATTATTATGATTGTAGGAGACTATAATGGTGGCGTGCAGTTTATAAACTCTTGCAATGAAAGCGACTTATTCAAAAAAAATAAACTAGAAATAGGAATGTTTGAGGGAGACTTTAATAATCCACATGATTACAATAAAGATTTAAAAGAAGCTAGAAGAAAATATAATGTTCAAAGTAAAGTTATATGTCACTTAAGGAAACCATTATCAGTGTGGATAAGAAACGCAAACGAAATGTTACAAACCGCTTTTGACAGAAAAAAAATATATTTTGCAGCCACAGCAATGGACGATAACTATTCAATACAAAAAGCTAAAAAAATACCAATTAAGGATTTAAAATATTCAAAGTATGAGGATGAAAAAAATGTAGGAGCTAAAATGATTGATTTTATTGAGCATCAAAAAGATATGATTGACTTAACGAAAGCAGAATGCGCTCTTATACAAGTATCTAGTTCAGCTGGAGGAACTCAAAGTTTTGATCTGCCACCCAATTTAAAAAGGCAAAAAGGTGTAGATAAAGCAAGAAAAGATTCATACTCTGCATTAATATTAGGTAATTGGGGCATGAATATATATTATGATATGATGAATTTACCAGAAGAATCTCAGGCTGGCTTTACCCCAATGTTTATTTAAAAAAGTTTAAAAAGTAACTTTTAAAAGTGTAATTAACTTTATAATAAGATATGGCTAAGAGAAAATATAATAAAAAATCTAACTATTGGAACAAATTTAAAAAAATAGAGCCTCAGTTTTCTGAAGCCAACGAAAATGTAGAGCCAGCTACAGCAGGAGAATCTTATCATGTTTCTACGGCTTCGTATAGTCGATCTGGTTCTGTAAGCAATCTTCCAGCAAACAACACAAGTGCGAGAATTAACAGATCATCTGTTACAACTCCATTAAACAAATTTAGTCAAATTAGGGCAGGATTACTGCCTTATGAAGTATCCTCTGATGGAATTAATGTTAGAGAATCTATAGAGCTTTGTCAAAAAGCCTATGCAAATGTACCAATTTTTAGAAACACTATAGACATGATGTCTGAGTTTGCGAATGCAGAAATTTATCTTGAAGGAGGCAATGCTACGTCTAGAAGCTTTTTTGAAAAACTATTAGATAGGATAAAAATTTGGGATTTGAAAGATCAATATTTCAGAGAATACTATAGAAGCGGTAATATATTTTTGTATAGAATAGATGGCAAATTCACTTTAGATGATTATAAAAAGTTTTCTCAAAACATATCAGACGGGCCGTCTTTAAATAAGTTTCCTATCAAATATATCGTCTTAAATCCTTTTGAAATAGTAGCAAAAAGAAGCACTGTATTTAGCACAAAGGATGGAGCTTATGCAAAAATACTTTCTGAGTTTGATATGGAAAGGTTAGCAAATCCCAAAAACGATTATGATCAAGCAGTTTTTGATGCCTTAGAGCCCGAAGTCCAAGAACAAATTAAAAAAGGTGGATATTTTAAAGATGGCTTAAAAATAAATTTAAAGAACGATAGAATTTGTTATAGTTTCTATAAGAAGCAAGATTACGAGCCGTTTGCTATTCCATTTGGGTATCCAGTACTTGAGGATATCAATGCAAAAATGGAGATGAAAAAAATGGATCAAGCTATCATGAGAACAGTTGAAAATGTTATTCTTATGATAACAATGGGTGCAGAGCCAGATAAAGGCGGCATTAATCCGAATAACGTTAGAGCCATGCAAAAGCTTTTTCAAAACGAATCTGTCGGAAGAGTTTTGGTTTCTGATTATACAACAAAAGCTGACTTTGTTATTCCAGATATAAACAAGGTAGTTGGTCCAGGAAAATATGAAGTTATAAATCAAGATATTAAAGAAGGTCTACAAAATATCATCTTAAATGATGATAAGTATAATGGAGCACAAATAAAGGCGAGAGTATTTTTAGACAGACTCAAAGAAGCTAGAGAAGCTTTTATACAAGATTTTTTACAGCCAGAAATAAGAAGAATATCTAAAGATTTAGGATTTAGACAATACCCAACAGTTAAATTTAAGGATATTGATCTTAGAGATGAAGTCCAATTAATGAGAGTCTCTACCAGATTGATGGAGCTTGGAATACTAACTGCAGAACAAGGAATGACTCTTTTCCAAACTGGACGTTTCCCGAAAGCAGAAGAATTAGAACAGGCACAAGAAAAATTTGTAGGACAAAGAGAAAGGGGCTACTTTAATCCAATTGTTGGCGGCGCTCCGATGATAGACGAAGAAGAAATGAATAAGCCTAAAGTTCAACCTACAAGCGGCATGCCTGGACGACCAGAAGGTTCGGAGGATCAATTCTCTAGAGCAAATATCCAAGAAACCATCTATGAAGTAGAAAATTTAAGAAATACCGCTTTTGCCAAACTTAAAGACAAGCTTGAAGTAGATAAAAAAAGGTTTTCAAAAGAACAAGAAAAAATGGTAGATAAACTATGCGAATCTGTAGTTTGCTCCACTGAAAAAGAAAATTGGTCGGATCAGATTATTTCTTGTGTAAATGATTTTAACGCAATCGAAAAATTAGGAACATTAAACGGCGTTCTTGATATTTCTGAATCACATAAATTAGAACTATATCCATCAGCAATTTTATACCACTCAAATGAAAGAAATTAAAAACCCACTAGTAGCGAATATTGATCGATCAAACGGCAATATTGAAATTTCAATCGCCAAAAAATATAAAGAATCAGAAGAAGCAACTTATAAGTCTTTTATGAGCGTATGTGCCATGGATGACAAGGCTCTTGTTGACACAAGTAAAATGGACAAAGAAGGAACTATGGCTGCTTGTGGAATGCAATATGATAAAATGAGAGCAATGATAAATGAAGTTGGTAAAGGCGGCTTAACAGAAAAACAAAAAAAATTACCACCAGCCTTACAAAAAGCTATACTTAAAAAAATGAAAGAAGATGGAAAAATTTCCGAAGAAGAAGCTGATGCCGCTTATTCAAAACTTCTTTCAAAAGACGATCAAAAGAAAAAAGAAGCAAATATAGAAGATGAAGTAAAGGTTGTAAAAAGTCCCAAAAAGGATGCATAAGTATACAACAACTTTCGAATTTGAAGTTCAAGCCTGTGAAGAAATAGCAGGAATAAATATAAGCTCTGCCAATATTCAGAACTTAAAATCTCTAATACCTAACTCTGTAGATTTAGAAAAAAATATTGATTTAATGGGTGTTGCATTCAATGCCGCTGTTGTTAATGAATTTAATAAAAATGGTGATGGTATAAATACAAAAACAGCGATAGAATCAGTACAGCAATTTATACATAAACCAACGAACATAGAACACAATAAAAAGAAAGTTGTTGGTCATATAGTAAACGCTGGATTTAGCGATTACTCGGATAGTTCTATATTAGTTAATGTAGATGAAGAAACTGATAAACCGTTTAATATAGCTTTAGGTGCAGTTGTATATAAAACAGTAGATAAAGATTTTTTTGAAACTTTAAAAACAAGCACCGATCCTAAAAGCAAAATGCACAATAAAGTTTCTGCAAGTTGGGAAGTAGGATTTAGTGAATATAAAATTGCAGTAGGAAGCAAAAATCTGAAAGACGCAGAGATTATTTCTGATCCTCAAAAAGTAGACGAAATGAAAGGTATGTTAAAAGGTTTTGGAGGCAAAGGAATAACCGAAGATGGCAAACCAATTTACAGATTAATAAGTGGAAAAATTTATCCACTTGGAATAGGATTTACAATGAAGCCAGCTGCAAATGTTCAAGGCGTTGTAAGCAATGAATATGAATCAGACGAAGACAATAAAGATCAAATTTCTAAATCAAACAAAACACAAACTAAGGTTCTAGAAAAAATATCTGACAAAATTTCACAAAATTTAAAAAATACTGTAAACAATACTAAAATTATGGACTTAGAAACTCTACTATCAGAAATCAAAGCCTCTCTTACTGAAAAGAAATTTTCTGAAGAGGCTATCGCTGGCATGACAGCAACATTCGCTGACGCCATTAAACAAAAAGATGATGAGTACAAAGCTTCTCTTGAAGCTGCGGAACAAGAGAAGGCCGAAATCGCATCTGCGAGAGAAGAGCTTCAAAATTCTGTGGAATCTATTAAAGAAGAACTTAAAGCTGCTCAAGAGCGCATCGAGAAGTTCGAAAGCGAAAAAGCTGCTGAAGAAGCTGTTGCTCGTTTTAATTCTCGTATGGAAGAAGTTGATTCTATTTATGAACTTGAAGAAAGTGACAGTTCATTTATTGCTGAAAAAATTAAAGGCCTCAATGAGTCCGATGAAGCTTTCGCATCTTTCAAAGATGAACTAGCTGTATTCTGGGCATCAAAAAATAAAGAAGCTAAAGCAAAACAAGAAGAAGCAATTGCAGCTCGCGTTGAAAAAGAAATCGAAAAACGCCTCAACAAATCAGAAGCATCTGAAGAAACTACTGAAGAAGCAGAAGTTGAAGTTGACGTTGAAGAAGCTCTTAAAAACGCAGAAGCAACTGAAGAATCCCTTCCTAACAATAATGAAGTACAAGCTTCATCAAAAACTTTCAAGGACAAGTTCGCAGCCGCCTTTAGCCGCGAAAATATCCTAGGATAAAATAAACTAAACAAAATTTAACTTAAAATATTATGGCACTCAGACTATTACCATTCAGACAATATGATGAGCAAGACGTTGTAAACCTCTATGCTCTTACAAATGCCGAAGTCCTTGCTAGCACCACAGGTGATGGCGCAGGATCAAATGGCGTTTTTGTCAAAGTCGCTGATGGAAACTTTAATCAAGATATTATTTCTTATGGAACTAATACTTATCTTGGAAAAACAAGCTATCCATTCGTTGGCGGAGATATGTATCCAACTAACCAGCTTGAAGTTACAGCTGCAGGTTCTGGAGAACTTCCTCTAGGCTTGACGCTTAACCAAACTGCTCAAACAGATGAAAACGGCGAAAAGCTTCTTTACAATACAACTAAAAAAGAAGAATTGCAAGCTGTTCTTCCTGGACAAACCGTTCCTGTTGCAACTAAGGGTATCTTTACTCTTTCTGCAAATGCTATTGAGGGATCAGTTCTTACTAACAAACTTGGCGTTGGTTCTGGCATTAAAATGGCAACTGGCACTGCTAGTAAAGGAAAAATTACTGGCGTAGCTCCTACAGATGCAGCTGCATTCGGTACTGTTATCGGAACTGGCTCACGCGCTGCTACAAACGGCGGACTCTCTGACCAATTTGCTGGCGAATTCGTCGTAGTTAAAATCGGATAATACGAAAGGAATTTATTACTATGAAAATTACTTTAAAAAATACTCCAGAACAAGTTGAACTTGTAAAAGCTATGGCTTCTCGCAACCGTGACGTTGCTTACGAAGCGCAAACAGCTCTTGCTGAGTTCATCGGACCCGTTCTCGCAGAAGTTATCAACAATGCACCTGCATTGTCTAACCTCTTTACAACTCTTCAGTACAACGCTGATGACAATCCATCGATTCCTTTGGATTTGTACTTCGACGTTTCTGATGAGGACTACGTACAAGTTTATAGCCAAAGCCGTGCTGGTGGTCTTCCAACTTCGGAAGTTCAGCCAACATCTGCTGAGCTAAAGCTCGCTACATATAGTCTCGATTCAGCTGTAAGCTTTGATCGTCGTTATGCTGCAAAGAGCCGCATGGATGTTGTCGCTAAGACAATGACTCGTGTTGCACAAGAAATTCTTCTTAAGCAAAACAAGATCTCTGCTAACGTTGTAATGAAAGCTCTTGCAAATGCTGAAACAAATAGCTTAAAGCATGTTATTTCATCAACTGCTGAAAACCGTTTTGTCCTTGCTGACCTTAATGCATTAATCACTCGTTCTAAGAGGATTGTTACTTCCTTTGTTGGTGGTACACCTGATGCTGGTCAAGGTCGTGGTGTAACCGATATTATCTGCTCTCCTGAAATGGTTGAAGAGCTTCGTGCTATCGCTTACAACCCAATCAACACCAAAGAAGGTGACGGTACAGCTACTACAGCTAATAACGGCCTTCCTACTGCTGATGTAATCGTAGAGCAAGCCTTTAGCGCTGCTGGCGCTCCTAGCTTCTACGGTATTAATATTATCGAACTTAATGAGTTTGGCACTAGCCAATCATTCAATACAATCTTCGATACAGAAGCTGGAAGCACTAACTATGGTGGTCACATTACAAACTCATTCGCTACTGCTGATGACGAAGTTCTAGTGGGTATTGACCGCAGCCGCGAATCTCTTATTCGCCCAGTTGCAGTTGACGCAGAAAACGGTGGAGAGTTTTCTCTTATCGCTGATGATCAATATAGCATCCGTCAAAGCAAAATCGGTTACTTCGGTTCTCTCGAAGAAGGCCGCGTAGTTATTGATGATCGCGCACTTGTTGGCTTGATTGTTTAACACTAACGATTAAATAAATTTAAGGGCCGTCCTTTGGGCGGCCCTTTTTTTTGAATTTTTAAATACTTATTTTATAATCTAACATGGAAGAATCACAAGAAAATATTCACGATCTAAAAGAACACTATGTTTCTGTGGGGGTAGAGAATGATGAGCCCAATAATGAAGAAATGCAAAAAGGCGACGAGCTAGAAAATCTTCAATATGCAGATGGTAAAGAAAGAGACGAAATCGACGAAATAGAAGCGCAAGAAAAACTAAATGGCGCAGATAAAATATCACCATTTGGAACAAATGATACAAGGGTTTTTAAAAGAAAACTTGCAAATATGTCTGTAACCGAAAAGGCAAGTTTGGCTACTAGAACAGCAACAAGAGTTTTTGCCGATACAGAACAACAAAATGAAGTTTTATTGAAAGCTTTTCATGAATGGAGATCATCAAACTGGGGATCTACAGGAGGCAAGACAGAGGAAAAATCACAAATTTTAGCATCTGATTCTAAAGAAGATTTTGAAGCAAATATTAAAAGTAAAAACTTATCAGAGCTTCAAGAAATGATGATGAAACTTGGATTTACGCCTAGCTTTGATCGCAATAGAATCATTTCTGTCCTTAAGCAGGAATATCTCAAGAGAGGCTAAAAAGTGTAAATAGCTCTGATGAGCAATATTGGAGATTTAGCAAACTCTATATACGTAAACGAATTTGATTCAACTGGAGTTACGGTTGAGGCTATTTCTGGTTGGCTAGAAAATAACATAGGTCAATTAAACAATGTTTTGTATACTAGCTTTTCTGGAGAAAATGGAAGTGTTAGTGGATTAAATTTAGAGGAGCAAAACATATATAAACAAATGTATTTGTATCATTATTATACAAAACAAACTAGGAATACCATCAGAGGTATTGCTAATGACACAAATGGTAACATTATAAGCGTGAGAGATGGCGATAACGCTATTACTTTTGTGAATAAGAATGAAGTGTCCAAAGTTTATAGAAGCCTTGCTCAAGACGCATATGACGGCCTTCAAAGCTCTATTACAAGTTATAACATATATAATGCTAGCCCAAAACAAGTTGGGGGTCTAGAGTCCTTACCTTTACAAAGCGGAACAAACTAAAAAACCCGCCTTACAAAGACGGGTTTTGAATTTAAACCTCTAATTCAGAGCCGCGATATTTTATAACGGTCTTTTTCTTAGATGAAGTTTTTTTGCTAGCTTTTTTAGCTGGCTTTTTTGCATCTGTGGTGTACTTGACACCTCTCCATTGCATTAGCTTCATTGTTAGCCTTTCTGTTTACGTGTTTATTAATCACGCGTTCCTTGGGGAGCACTATGCTCCTTACTTCCGTCTCTTTCGAGATGAACGGCCTTATAATATATTACACAAAAAAAGCGGCATTTCTGCCGCTTTTAGTGAAATTTAGAAGGGCTTCTTAGCGTTAGCTCCACCCTAAAATTTTTAATTATCCAATAGCTATCGTACCAGTTAATGTTTGAGATGTTCCTGGAGCATCTGGTGTAATAGTAATTGTAGTATCTGTTTCTTTCAAACCAGTGATACCACTAGCTACGTTACCGCTAAATAAAGTTGTTCCAGTATTGGAGAACTGAAGATCATTAGCCCCTGTATAGTTAACAGTAAATGTTTGAGATAATTGACCGTGATTATTTCCAATAATTTTCTTTTGAGTACCAGTAATTGTAATTCCATTAATTGTGGCGGTTTCTCCTGCAGTCATATTACCAGAAATTTCAATTGGGCTGAATGCAAATTTAGCATCTGTATTTGCCCCAGAGAAGAAAACATTATTTGTAGTATCGTCTGGACCACCAATAGAAACACTAAAGGTAAGATCAA
>CAACVD010001054.1_pt1 | contig 13287 bp, 10 predicted proteins | sample 2381771 | NCBI WGS metagenome assembly CAACVD01 (sample SAMEA5211965, study PRJEB30684) | marine metagenome | biome: Marine; feature: Epipelagic; material: Water | collected 2015-10-15 | depth 15 m | reverse complement strand
TTCGTCGTCAAATGGAAAAGAATATAATAGCCCGCCTTGAATATTGGCCCGTCCACCGAGCGTGTAGTCGTGAGGATATTCATTTAAAAAACGAGCAATACTAGCTACTACTGTCCCTACGGTATCACCTGTGGATAAATCGGCGGGGGAAAAAATGCAATTACTGATTCTATTTTCAAGGTAATATCTTGGCTGGTCCATATATTTTTTAATAGCAAGTTGAACCATACAAATATTTTTCCTACCCCTAGTTTCTCTACGAGTTCTAATACTATCAAAACTAATATAAGTTAAGGAATTAAGAATAGTACCGATAGACTCATCATATACACCTAGTAGCATTCCCCCGGTTATTGTTCCCAAAAGAGAATTGTATGCAGGACCTTCTATTTTTACAATATTTTTCTTAGGCATTAAATTAATTACTTCTCTTAGAAGTCTTAGAGATTTGTATTCTGGCACCTTTTCCTTTCCGCCAAAGGCTCTACTACTAACCTCATCTGGCTTAGTCATTTGTCCCAATAATGTAATTAAATCTCTAAGGGGGTCATCTATATCCATACTAATACTACTAGCTATTTGTTTAAAATTTTTCACACTTATTCTATCAGAAGTATAATGACTAGTGCTATAATAAATTCTTTCGTCTTTAAAATCTAAAACAAATAAAGTCTTAGCCAAAACCCTGCTATTTTCAGCATAGGTTATGAAATTAGGAAGAACTACCAAGGTATCTGATTCTACATATAACTCAATGTGGTCTACTGCCACGGGAATTTGTTTTGCCAAAAATTTATTTAGCTGTCCTCTTTTTTCATCAATCATTACCCCAAATGAATGGTCGGGTATTTCTGGGTTATATACTATATCTAAACTTTTGAAGAAATTTTGTGTAACGTTAGATTTAGCTACTAAGAAAGAATCACCTCTAAATCTTCCGGCCACAACATCATAATACCCTAGTTTATTTAAATTTTCTTTAATAGCAACGTTAACAAATTGTGTGAAGATGGTTGTTAAAGACCTGTTGTATTTTTTATTCCTCATAAACTCGTCAAACTCATTCTTATCTAAAGATGCAATTTGTCTAACAATATCTTCTCCACCCTCTTCATATAATAAATCATCTAATACCGCACGTAAGAAACTTACCTGCACTTTAGCCGTAATCGGTTGACCGCCCTTACTTCTTCGAATAACCTTACCTCCCCTAAGCAAAGGTTTGGTATCAGGTTCAATTGTTGTAGTTTTAGCATCTATTTCACCGCGCTTAGCCATGCGTCTAATCTGTCTTGAAATAGTTTCTACTATATACTTAGTAAAATGAGGGGACAAATCTTTGTATCGAAATGGAACCTTAGAACCATCAAATAGATAACTTAGACCTTCACCGCTTAATTCTTCTTCTTCCTCAAATCTCTCTACATCATAATTTAAAGTTTCATTAGAAATAGTAACTACGGATAAACCCTTTATATGTTCCATGTTTTCAGCAAGTAATTCTTTCATATATTTTAAACTACGTGTTAATAAATTAATTAAGGAACTTGAATTATATGTCGTTACTTCTATATTTCTTTCATGTCTAACATGCATTATAAAAGAAATTAAATAACTTAGTCCCATAGGTTTAAGCTCAAAGGTGGGGTTATAATAAATTCCAGTAGCAGGTTCAAAATCTAAGAAAATTTCATCGAATACTTTATTTAAATCAAATTGGTCTACGGGCTTTCCATATTTAAATTTACTAGTTTTAGATAATTTATAAAATTGTTCTAATAAATCTAAAATTTTAAGTAAATCATCCGGAACATCTCTATCTAACTTTTTACCACTAATTGGTTTATCACCTTCAGAAGTCACTTGTTTAAATGTAAAATTTTTAATTAACTCTAATTGACTTGTAGTAGGAACTGCTTTCTTCATCTATTAACCCTCCTTTCACTTCTTCGGTCTACGTTATTGTTTCCCGCTTCTTTGGGTAGTCCACTAAATCTTTTTGGCGGCCCCACGCTCATGCGGGGCTTGTTTCTTTTCCCGGCATCTCCCCCGCAACTTGAGCCTTACTTTGTCCGCTCATTAAAGCCTGTTCCTGTAATTGACCCAATTGTGATGCATCAATATTTGTACCGGCATAGGGGTCAGTTTCTAATTTCTTATCCCCCTGTTTCTCATCAACGTTAACATCAATCAAGTCCTTTGGTGGGAATTTTTTAAACACGAAATCACCTTCCTCGTTCATATCAACCTCAAAGCCTAAGTTCTTCATTTGAACTGCAAGGTTAATTTCAATCTCACGGCGCCGTAGGTGGGCAGTTTGGTCTTCTTCCTCGGAGCGAAGAAGCATAATTTTCCAATCGGTGATGCCGAACTGTTTCATAAGATATGGGAAGAGGTATTTATTATACACCGCCTGAGCCATTTCAACTGCGCGATTGGTAACTAGAATCTGCATACCCTCATTGTTCATTCCACCGGAGGTAGTCGTGTCGCCCATAAACACGTCACTTACACCATAGAAACCACCGATGCGCTTTCTTAGGTCATCCTTTACGGAAATATAGTCCATCTCCTTCAACGTATTCATGAAAGGAACCCATTGAACGTTTCCACCCGAACCACCTTCTGATTCAATACCCATGATGGGAACATAGTGGGGGTCGCGTTCAAGTTTCTCCTTTACGCCTTTCCAATACTTAACCAACGATTCCATGTTGTTAGTTTGAACAGCGAGAATACCACGGGGAGTTCTAGCCTTTGTATATGAGGTGCTAATGTATTGTTCCATAGCAGATAGGGTGAAAATGTGATTAAATAGAGTTAAAACCGGTGGGTGTCCATAGAGTCTAGATGGAGAATATTTGCTAATGTGAATAACCTCACCCGTAATAAAATACTGTTCCTCACCCTGCATTGTCTTATTTACAAACTCAATGGGATAAAGGCACGAATTACAGATACCACACTTATCGTATTTATCTTCGGAAATAAAATCTCTATGCGTCGGGCAGATATAACGACTGTGACCCCTATCTCCATCCTCGTCAGTTTCAATATACATAGTTGTGGGGTCGGCTCGATAAACCTCGTTAACCTTTGAAAGTACAATCTTCCCTTTCTTATCTAAGTAATAGTCCTTTACCAAGACTAGGAAAGCGTCATCAATAACGTTTAAATCAGTTTCCATCTCACGGAGAATGTCTATAAAAAGCTGGTTGGCATCGTTTACATATCCCTTGAAAAATTCCTCGGCATATGTTTTTTGGTTAAAATCAGGACGGCGTAGATTTGAAGAACCGCAGGATGAACATTGGTCAACCTCACGTTGGTATTCATAACCGCAATCCTCGCACTTGTATTCGAATTGTTTCTTCCACTCGTACCCTCGGCGGAATACTTCGGTTTTTAGTTGAATAAGACAAGTACGTACAATGGTGGAGTTTTGAGCAGTTTCGTAAAGATACTTACCCGCATAGTGGTGGGGCAATTTTTTTTCCTGAATACCCATATTGAAAATTTCTGGCTCTCGGGGAACCGGAGTTCTTCTTCTAATCAACGACCTGATGTTATCTCTTAAACCCATTTTCATTCCTCCTTAACGATACTATCTAACTCATCCATGAGTTCCCACTTAGACTCCTGTTTGTATTTAGCAATATCTTCCTCAAGGATATTATACTTTTCGAATTCTGTCTTGTTTCGAGCGTCCTTCCAATTTTCCCACTTCATTAGTTTGAAAATTTGTTCCATGCGTTCTTTAGCCCACGGTTGCTTTTTATAGTTTTTCTTAATGCGGATGGCTTCTTGAAGTAGTCTACCTTGCGTTTGTTTCATCCTCAAGTGTGGTAGGCATTTGTCCAATAACTTAGTAACATCATCTTGTGAATAGAAATTTAACCGATGTTGGCTGCGTGAATTTTCTCCCACCTTTTGGTCTAAGTGTAGGCGTCCAATGTTCAACTCTTTCTCTAATTCTGTAAAGAATGCTCGGCCACGATTGCCGGTTGCAATCATGCCGACACGGGGAGAAAAGGATGGGTCCATTGTAATATACCCATCAGAATCAATGAAGCCCGCAATGTATGAGAACAGGTCTTTCTTAATCTCATTGCTAATAAGGTAATATTCCCCCTCAACATTGGTCACATCTAAACGCTTTAGCATCTTAGCAATTGTCTGTGGTGAGGTTGAACGCTTGTATGTATTTGGTAGAATAGCGTGAAGGTGGTTACTCGTAATGCCGGGGTTAGAACATACGGCCTTGACTAGCATATCGTCAAGTTTTTTCTTACGATTGGGTCTAATAGATTGGTGATGAATATCCTTTAGAATTTTATTGATAGCAGTTTTGGATTCCTTAAACTGCTTAACTAAACCAGCGTAGTCTGTACCATAGTCTATCTCACCCTTTTTCATATTACATTCCCACATCTTGATAAGATGTTCAATAATTTCTTGTCGAGTTTTACCGTCCTTAATGTGGTGTAATTTACTAATCTTTTCAGGACTTGGTGTGATTAACTTAACCGCAGACTTGTATGGGGATAGCCAGTAAATATTTTCAATACAGGAATCGAGGTGGCCCGCATATGCCTTGATAAGATGGTCAATGGAATTGCTCATCTTAACCTTTGCATTACCCTTAAGACTTCTTCTAATTTGTCTTAACTCTTTTACAATCTCAGGAATAGGTTTACCGTCAATTAGGGGTTCATCAGGCATTTTAGAAATACGTTCTTGTGCTTCGGATAGGTTGATGGAATAGTAGGAAGAGATTTCCTTTAATACCTCTATCTCATCAAATGGACGGTATTTATACCAATCTTCGGAAAGGTTTAGAGTCTCGCGCAATTCTTCCTCGGCGGCGTCTGCTTCTCTATTCTGTCGCTCCGCTTCTTCTAGTCGAGTTCGTACCGCTGCATAATCAATATCTTCATCCTTATAGATTAATTCCATAAATTCCACCTCCGAAACTTTGTTGTCCAATTAGCGATTGCATCGGGTTGATAACGTCGCCAAACATACCTTCGCTATCAATGTCAACGAAGGCATCATTAAAAGACTTTGTGGCGTGATTTGCTAAGGCTAATGCAATAACGGCATCATCGTGTGCGCCTAATCCTTCAATCTTACCGGTTGATGAGATACCGAAGGCCTCTAATTCTTGAATAATAGCATTACTCATGGTGCGTGAATTATCATCCGCGTAGGGAAAATGAATCTTATGATTTTCTAAATTCATCTGTAGGTTGAGAATAATCTCTTCCTTCTTACGGCGAGACATGGTAAACTCGCGGATAGGGAAGTCGGAAATGTCGCGCAGTTCCATAGCGAAGGATTTGGCGAATGTGTTGGTTTCAATCATAACTGCTTCGGGTTTAAATCGGTGACATAAATCTGTAATGCGTGTAATGTGTCCACGGAAGTCTAGGTTCTTCTCACGAACCATAGCCACTACAGTTTTATTCATATCCTCATCAACCTCTAATACGGTCATAACTGTATAGTCCCCATCTTGGCTTAGCGAGGGGTCATAACCAATGAAGTATTTGTATGCTTCAGTATTGCCGGTATACTTTCCTGTAATTGTTCTATCCTTAGCCTTCTCGATGAACTCTTTTTGGAACAACATAGTGTTGGATGAGATGGGAATGCAAAGATATTCGCGTGTGAATTTAGACGAGCCGATTTCACGCTTTCGGCGTTCTAGTGAATCAATGTCCCAACGTGAGGGCCATAGGGCCTGCCCCGCTTGATTAATAGCAGGGTAGCGTCTTACGTCATATTCTGTATTCTCCTCAAGTTCGGCAAAAATGTCCGTGTATGTAAAGGGTGTACCAATCATGCGAAGTGATGATGTGTGGTGAAGTGTGGGAACCATGTCGCCCCAAAACCAATCTGATACACGTTGAATGGCGGCAACTGAGAATTCTTTCATAGGGTCGTCCACGATAATTTCATCTGGGTGAAGACCGCGAATCTGTGAACCTACGGACCGTTCAATGATAGTATTTCCATTTGTTAGAGTCATGTAACCTACTGCCCAACCGGACTTGGGTTTATACTTTCTCAATGCTGGAACGTTGGTAAACATGCGGTCAATGTCTTTCATGTGAACCATTGTCTGTTTTTGGTTAGAAGAGATGTAAAGCATCTGATATGGTGGCTCTTGAAATAAGAGTTGATATACACACCAAGCGTGGAAGAATACAGACTTACCGTGGTCACGGGAACAGATTGTAACTGTGCGCTTTGTCGCATTTACGCGCTCTAACCATTCGCGGTGGAATGGAGCCATCTCATAGCCGAGAACTTTGGTGAAGAAATATTCAAAGTTGCCCTTTGAGGCAGCCATGTCCATTTCGGTTAATAGGTCTATGACGATTCCTCCGCTTCGTGTTCGGGTGAGAAATAGATAGGTAATTTATTATCACGTCTTAGTCTATTATACATTCTTTGATGCCAATTTGATAAATTATTATCCCCACTTTTTTTTGCTCTATCTTCCATCATTCTATGATATTTTCTTTTATCCTCGTCCGACATTTGTAAATATTGTTCCTTAGTATATTCCTTTCCAAACCTGCTATACCCCTCTACATATGTGGGAAAGGTTGGTAAATTACGTGCATAATTTAACCGATTAAACATGGTATTATGAAAATTTGATAATTTTTTATTACCTTCTTTTTTGTATTTATGAGATAAACGTGCATGATATTTTATTTTATCTTCATTACTTAATTTATCATATTCTTCTTGTGAAATTTCTTTATGAACAATTTTAGACCCAGTTCTTGTAGTATGTGGAACAGAAATTCTTCTATCAGTCTCTTCTTCAAAGGTAAAAAAATTCTGAAGAGTTGAGTTGGTTTTTAATCTTCTATATTGTCTGTTGTGAAATCTAAATAATTCCTGTAGTCGGTCAATTTCTTGATTAATTGGCTCTTCATCTACAACGGGGTCTGCGTCTGTAACCCCCTCGATTCCCGTCTGACCCGTCATCCTCCTTTGAAGAATTTTTAAATTTTGATGAGCGGCTTCTCTCATTCTAACATGATAGGCCATCCGCTGTTCTCTAGAACCACGATAGTAAGCCTCTTTGGTTTTAAATTCACTACCGGGCATAGGCGTCCTCACCATCTTAAGAATATCCCACCACATGTTATCACCGAACCTTGGGCTGTATACCTCTCTCACGGATAACATTTCTTAAAGCAATACGTTGTTTTTGCTTTTGGTCATTAGCCACCGTTTGCTGATAAATCTGTCTATATCTCTCCACATCATCGGGACTAAAGTGATACTTCTTCCCATCAACTACGACAACAGTTCCAATAACTCCCATCCTTAGAATATCCCAAGCCTTCGCCATCGCTTCATCTTCGTAAATCTCACTGGGCAAATTATACGTAATCATTTTCCTCGGCTTACCTCTTTCCGTAATAGTCTTCTCAGCATCCATTACCAAAGATTCTGGCAAGGTGGAAACCGGCGGTTCAATGTTCCAATTACGACTTCTAACGTAATTAATCCACCCCTCGGTAAAATTGCTCAAAAAGCCAACCGCAGGTCGGTTGCGAAAAATAACTCTATCACGCATTTCCCAAAGTTTCTTAGCAATACCCAATCCTCTATACATGGGAATAACCTTTACACCAACGGTTAGAAAAACTCCATGTTGGCGCATGTATTTCCATCCCACGCGACCAACGGGCAACGGTTTACCACCCAAGGTATTATTGTGGTCAAAGGCGATAAAATACCCATCAGCATTTACCCGTGTTAGGTCGGGAAAGAAGTCCATGTCCTTGCGCTGCTTACGCTGAGGGTTTACAACCTTGAATACCTTAAGCATCTCTTCCTCCTTGTAAACCTTATTACTAATACGAATATCCGGCGTATTTGCAGGCTTGCCTTCATCATCTGTAGGAATTGGTAGGAATCTACTAGCCCCTTTACCACCCGCGTCAACGCCTAATTCTTTCTTCATCGGAATAGCCCCTTAATTTTATACACTACTAGAGTATCAATACCGTGTGACTTTGCAATCGTGTTAAACGAATCACGACTTTGAATAATCTTCTCGATATCGGTCATATACATATCAACACCGTCTTCAGCCTTAATCATAGAAATTACCTCATCAACGTGGTCAATATCGTCGGTATATAAGTGCGCTCTATACACCGGTAGGTCGCGGGATTTTCTCAAAGTGTCTAAAGCATCAAGGTAGGCATTTGTAAGCCCGCTCTTGATTAGACCATCTCTATAATACCGCGAGCGTTTAATCGCGTTTGTTAGCTTACCAATGTCCTTCATATTATTTTGTCTTGCATAGGCGGCGAAGTCTCTATCTTTGGTAAGCAATACAATGTCGTCAAGAAGTTCCTTAATTACACCATCGCTAGGAGTATCTTTATATTCAGACAACTTTTTACCCTCAAATGATAACTCGCCCTGCTCAGGCATTTCTGTAAATAGAACTGCGCCCAAGAAATTTTTCAAAGACGTGTTCATTTTTCTAGTCTCGGAAATCGGCTCATCTGCTAATGCGACAATTTGTGAAAGAGAAAGGTAGAGTTTAGATGTATCGTTGATGATTTGAATAGGTGAGCGGGTCGTGCCCCGTTGTGCACCTTTGAAGAATCTAGTCAAGTTTTTAATATCATCATTTTCTAAAAGACCGGGGGCGAGGGTAAGTCTTCTAAGCATACCGCTATAGAATCTGCCGGAGATAGATGAAAGGGATTGTTGAAGGGTAGTGTATTCTTCCGTGTCGGCAAACTGAGGTGTATCTTTACCATAGAAATACCTAAAGTTCATAAAGTCAAAGTAAAACACTTTGATAAAATCAGCTAAATGAGATTCAGCAAAACTTCGCTTAATGCTTGGCTCAATACCCTTAGACGGTAGTGTAGCAGTTCCACCCTTGTCTTGTCCCGAAGCGAAGGGTTTAAACTTACTATCCGGTAAAATTTCTGCTAACAATTCAAAGGCCTTGATTGCCTTTTGATTTACCTTGTCTACAAAATCATTATAGCCGGACACTTGCACATTTCTATACTGTGGAATAAGTCTTAGGTCCCCATTTTCTACGGTAGTATCAAATGTAAGAACTTCTAGACTTAAATTTTCTACAATCGCTTTTTGGAAAATACCGCGATGTACGTTATCATCCATAATAGGTAGATTAAAAACCTTGCGATTGATAATGTCTGTTCTCATCGCTTCGATAATTTCCTTCACCTTATCAATTGCAATATTTAAAATATTCGCTAAATAGGGAGCAGACTCAACATTATATAACTCGCTTAGCTGTTCAATAATTTTTTCTTCCATTGGTGTATCAATAAAGAAATTGTTATCCGTAATTTGACTTTCAATAGCCAATAGTGGGTCAACAAACTTAATTTCCTTTGACCTTTTGAAATACTCTTCAACATCGGAATACGGAATGTCAAATTCTACAACTCCCATTTCAGCCTGCGGGCTAAGGTCTGCACGCCCTCGGGATTCGACAACACCCATGCGTGCGCCATATTGAGCCTCACCCCCAGAAAGAATGTATCTATACTTACTGTATTTATCGCGGGGAAATACGCTATTTAGAATTGCTTCTGAAATTACCTCGTCAGCGTATTGTTTAATATTAATGCTAGTAAGATTCATAATATAGTTTGGTAATTCAATTCTTCTAAACAATCTAGCTACCCTTTCTGCCTCATCTCCAACCTCTTCAATTATAAAATCAGACCCTTCAAGGCTAATGTCTAAATCTTTCGGCGGGTCTTGGAAAAATGAATTTGCCTCCGACCAAAAGTCGTAAATTCTTTCCCTATCAACTGTAGATGAGGAGCTAAAGTATTGGAAGTGTTGGTTAATATCAGAGATACTAACCGGCTCAGATTCTTGGAGTTCTGGAGTAACCTCTAGAGAACCCTTTAATTTTTGAATAAGTTCTTCCATCTTACTTTGATATTCAGGATTAATGAATTCCTTTACCCTTTCATATCTCTCAGAAACCTTATCAATAAATTGTTCGGTTGTGCCTCCACCTGTTTCTGCCGTTAATGGAATATTACCCTCAGGAAGATTGTCTAATAACTGTCTAACGTTAGCAGCGCGGGAGCGGACAGTTTCAACATCTCTTGGTGCTGTCGAGGGGAAATCGAATTTTTTATTGACGTTAGGTATTACACTAGCATCAATTTTAGGCATTACACCGGCAACGTAGTGAAGTGCGGCGGCATCATCATAAATAGGGGGGCTTTCACCCTCCCCTAAATCTTCAGGTCCAAGAATTTCTCCATATGTTGCTAAATCCAAATAAAAATCTATAGCATCATCATCTTCGATTTTAACATAATCTTCCACATAATCACCTCACTAAATCATACTCTCTAAGAACGTCAATGACCTTCTTATTATTAATTTCTTTGTATTGGGGGTTATTCAAGTCAACACTATTAAACATTTCTACAATTTCAGAAATAACTTTTCTTCTAAAAGGACGAAGTGTGGACTGAATTGCGGCTTCTAAGTCCGAACTAAAGGATTCATTACGACGTGCTAAATTGCGCATAATTCTTTGAATGCTAGGACTTGGCCTTTTGGCCTCGGTGTCAATCACCTTACTATTAGTCTCAGATTCTAAGGTTTCTTCGATAAGTAATTCAATCGAGTTTGTATCTACATCGAATAGCTTTAGTAAACTAACCATGTTGAAGAAGGCAGCGCCTAATGATAGTGTTTCATCCGCATCATATTCACCGTCAAAATTTACCTCATAATCTGTTAACTTTGGTGCGCGACTTAAAATTTCACCAATAACTTCAATGTAAGGGTTATCTACTAACGTACTTTCAGCCCTCGTTGATTTAACATAATCATTAAATAATTGTGTAATGGCTTGATTTTTGCTCCCTCTCAAGTCAGCAGTAATTTTTTCAATAAATTCATTTCTCGGTAGGTCGGTATATTCCTCCCCCAACCCTTTATATTGAGGTATATCATTTCTATTGTTCCAAAAATAGTTTGCAAACTCGGCGTTGATGGCACTATAGTCAGCACCCCTACCGATTTCTTTTACATCTTCACCACTTTTATATCTTCTAGGTGAAGCAAAGGAAATGTATTTCGAAAATATGTCCGACTCGTTATTTAGAACAGAAGATAAAAATTCTTGCTTGCTTACAATACTTTTTGAGGTATCTCCAAAGAATTTACTAATAGGATTATCTAAGTTTTCTTTCTTTACAATTTCTACCACAACGTCCATAAATCTATTAAACTCAGATTCAGATAAACCGGAAATAAGTCTTGGGGTAAAATTTTGAACTTCATAGGTATCGGGTTTTTTAATACCTAAGTGATTCTTTTTCCACCAATTTTTTACAGAATTACTTGCTTCAGTTGGTAATCCTTTAGCAAAACCTTCTGTTTTTAATTCATCTGATACTGATTTTAAATTGATAACAATTCGGTTATTAATAAAATATCCTAGTACATCAATAAAGGCATCACCGCCGTCTAACCAATTTTTATAAAGTTTTTCAGCATTTGTATCAAACCATTTTTTAGCATCACTTTCAAGGGGAAAGGATTCTCCAATAGTTGACCCTTCGAATTTTAAAGAATTAATATCATCTGTAAATGGGAGGGAACCAAAATTAGTTTTTAAATAATCTGAAAATTCTTTGATGGGATTTTCTCTACCCCCGGTTCTTAGTATAAGAATTTCATATAATTCTTCATCGAATTCAGGACTATTCACATCTATTTTTTTACCATATGTAAATAAAATTGTTTTTTCTTTTAGTGTCCATCCACCTTCTGGTGTTGGAAATTTAGAAGGGTTAAACCCTCCACGTCTAGTTAGAACTCCCCTACTTAATTCACGGAAGTTCATTTAATCGCCTCAGAGAACTACTACACCGGCTAAGAAACCGCCCACAAGACCTAGAACTAGGGGAAGAGATTTTTGAATCATGGCCGTATATTTGGCTTCTTGTTCTTCTGTAATTAACCCAACATCTTCTAGGATATCTACTACGTCTTCTGCTACATCTGCTACTTTTTCAATTGTTTCTTCTTCTGTCATTTAATCACCTATAGGTTTTCTCTATTGAAAGCTATTTCTTTCATTACATCATCTAGATATTCAATTATCATCTCGTATGTTTCTGAAAGATTATACAGTTGTTCTTCTAATAAGTCCATCTGTTCCTCCGAATATTCATCATATCTACTCAACAGGCTTTTAATCTTTGACGTTGATTGAACTACTTGGGATAACCTGTTAATCAACTGTTGAGACTTTGCGCTTTTTTTCATGCCAATCTCTCCGCTACGTTATCTCTAATCTCAGCCCATACTTCGGGGTATTGTTCAATCAACACGCGTTGAATTACTTCCACCTGTTGAACTACGACGGTTTCCTGCTTGTGTACTAATTGTCCTTTAAACTCTAACGCATATTTTAAGCTTTCCCTAATTTCCTTAGAAAGCTTAACTAATGAGTCAATAGTCTTGTGGTCTAAATCTTCAGCATCGAAAATAAATTCTTGCAACTTTGTTTGCAATAGAGTAAGATTACTCGACAGAACTTCAATCTCGTTAATCTCCTGTCGGGCAATTTCCATAGAAGCGGAGCGTTGCACTAGAGGCTTGAGGTGTTTCTTCATATGAAGGTTAACCATATCAACACCTACGTCTAGCATTTTTGCAACCCGTGAGGGTTTAATACTTCCATCTGTAATAGCCCCTTCTAATTCAGCGCGGTTCGGTGCAACACATATGGGGCAAGACTCGTTGGAATTATCGTGATAATCCCCCAAGTGATTTTGCATATGTTTACGACTTGTACCGCTACGCCAATCTTCAATGCGGTCTAACTCAGCCGCCTGTAGTTCGCCCGATAAAATCATTTTTTCGAAGGCATCTCTATCCTCGTGTTGACAGAGTGGGCAAGATTTTAATACCTTTCTCATCGTAGTCCACGCTCCCTAAATAGGCTAAATATGCCCATTTCAAACTCTAACTTTTGATTCGTAGTATATCTCCTACCTCGTGTGTTTTTAATTTCGGCAAGCATTTTGTATGTATTTTCTACTACTTCGTTAACGTTAGCGGTAAGTTTAAGATATTTATCATAGAGCATATTTCTTACTCTTTCATTAATACCAACTTCTTGTTGTAAATTTATAATACCACCAATTAATGCATCCTTGGAAATTTCACCCCGACGACCACGTTCACCTCTTCTTGCGATAGGTGCTGGTTTAC
>CAACVD010001051.1_pt1 | contig 13295 bp, 21 predicted proteins | sample 2381771 | NCBI WGS metagenome assembly CAACVD01 (sample SAMEA5211965, study PRJEB30684) | marine metagenome | biome: Marine; feature: Epipelagic; material: Water | collected 2015-10-15 | depth 15 m | reverse complement strand
TGTCGCAGGGTAACTGGCCTGAAGATATCGGCTTCTTGCTTGACAACTTCACTGACAATATTCTGCAAAAGATTGAAATAAATGCAGTAGCATAACCCTTAGAGAGTTTTAGTAATATATATCTCAATGTAATTGAGAGATATATATTACTTAAACACTCTTAGAACAACAATTCAATGGAAAACGAAAAGAAATGGGCACGACAGTGCGATGTTACAGGTGAAGGAATGAACGAAGGCTTCTGCATAGGAGATGGAGCCATGTACATCAAGCGAGAGAAAGACATGAGTGAACACATCACCAACGATACCGATTATGCCTCGCTTGAGGAGGCTTACGAGGATGACTACTACTACTACACTGAGTGGGAAGACCCCGATGACCGACAGTTTGTAGAGCGAGCCGATGGTACGATTGCGGAGTACGAAATGTGGTTGAAGCAGCCGTTATTAGAAAAGCCATGATATGTGTACGAAGCAGCGCAAACGAAGACCCTGCAAAGGATTTCAATGAGTGGATGAAACACGTCTACCGTCAAGTAAGAATTAACTATCAATCAAAACTCTCATGTACAAAGTTAGATTCCACCTCGCCAAAGGAGAAAACTTTATGAAGTGGCAAATCAAATTATCAGGACATTCTATCGACGAAGTTCAATACGTAGACCCTGCTGAACATCAGATAGCTATGTTCAACGCCAAGCTCAAGGTTCAGACAGGCACGTCAAAGAAGATTCACGAAGGGGCATGCAAAACTGTGTGTGCTTGGGTTCAGTGTGATGAGGTGCAAATCATGCCGAACGACAAAATCAAACCCAACGTAAATGACTTCTACGTCAGATTCAATCCACGGCACAACCCTGAATGGGTAGACATGCACAGCAACATCATGAGCGGCGAGGAGTACAGCTTACTGGTAAGCCAAGACCGCAGCCTCTTTGTGGTAAACGAACACTACGAATGCGATGAGTAAGCGCGATCACATTCTGCCGAGGGCTAATCCCAATTGTCTGTATGAGGGGTTAGATGCAAAAAAGACAGGCCGCCTTTTGATTACTATGTAGGTGCAAAGACACAACGTATAGAGAAGAGTGAGCACGTAGGCAGATGTGCTTGCTCTTCTTGCCCTGCTCCCGTAGCTCAGTCGGATAGAGCATCTGCCTTCTAAGCAGACGGTCACAGGTTCGAATCCTGTCGGGAGTACAAATAATTAACAATGAATCAACAAGATGCCATAGAACGAATCGAAGCCATGCGTATGGATGGCAACACAACTAACAATGCTGCTGTAGACCTATGTGTCCATGACATCCAAGCATACGGATGGCGTGACTGGCTCATGTGGGATATGCACGACGTAACCTCCATGTTCTCAGAGATGACAGATGACGCTGTAGAAGAGTTGATACTTACCATCAACTCCAAGCAGGCGGGTCAAGTCCTTATTGATGAGGTATTGGGGGCAGAACAGGACAGAATTGACGTACTGGAAGAGTCTAAGAAGTTGGCTATGGCCTCGGCTCAGATGTTCAAGGTGCTTGTCAAATACGTGTCAATACATGAGTACATGAAGCTATTTACACATGGTGAATAGTGTGAATAACATTTTAAATCCGTATCTTTACACACAATTCAATTTATTATGGGAACATACAAGTTCAAAACAGTAAACATCCGAGGCAAAGAATATGTCGAGGTGAAGGAGCGCGTGAAGTACTTCCGCCAAGAAAAGAAGTACGAAAACTGGACGATTGCCACAGAGTTTCCAGTCCTTGATTCAGAGCAGGCTGTATGCAAAGCCACCATCGCAGATGATGCCCAACGTGTCATCGCCACGGGTCATGCTCACGAGATTCAGTCCAACGGCAACATCAACAAGACTTCTTACATCGAGAACTGTGAGACGTCAGCAGTTGGTCGTGCCCTTGCCATCATGGGTATCGGGGTCGATGATTCCATGGCTTCGGCGGGCGAGGTTGCCGATGCTATTCATCAGCAGGACAAGATGTCCAAGCCAAAAGCCAAGCCCAAGGCCAAGGCGAAGACCGAAGACAAGGCTAACATCATGGATAGCGCAGTCGGGTACGTCAAGGGTGCTACCGATCGTCAGCAGGCATACAACCGTGTCATCAAGAAGTACGGTGACGAACTGACTGACAAGCAAAAAGCTGGACTCAAGAAGTTCGTGTAATGAATCCCGCATTGAGGCACAGACTCGAGGAGCTTCGCGAGAAGCGCCTTGAGGAAGAGAAGGCCATCCTGTGGGATTACTACAAACGAGTACATCACATGACCAACGAAGACGCACGTGGCGCGGTTGCAAATCATTTTCAAACAAACCCAGTGAGCATCGTAGGAGAAAAGATATTTAAAGCAACAGAACATTGGAACGATTTGAACAATGAGAGAGAAACTAATTGAAGCAGTAGGTAAAGGGCACCTGTCGTATTCATCAATCAAGTATGCGCTTGGAGACATGCGCCTTTGGGAGATGTATATGCGGGGTCAACTCAAGAAAGAGTCAGACGCCCTTACGTTTGGCACCATGTACGACATGATGCTTTTCGAGCCAGAGAAAGCACAGGAGAGGTATTACACCATGGATGACTCTGCAATCATAGCAGAAATCGGTGGCAAGAGTCCCCGTATGACGAAGCGATACAAGGAGTGGAAGGCACAACTCGAACAGATTACTCAGAACGCAGACAAGGAACTCGTGTCCATGGATGACATGCAGCAGGCGAAAGAGATGATCGAGCGCCTCGATGCTTGCGGTATTCGTGAAGAGTATCTTGACGGTCAGTATCAGGTTGAGTTCAACGAGGAAATTGACGGCGTCCCTGTCAAAGGATTCCTTGACTGCCTCGGTGACGGATACATCACGGACAGCAAGAGTACAAGAAGCGTAAACAAATTCAAGTACGATGTGAATTCGTGGTGCTACGACATCCAAGCGTACATCTACACGAAGGTGTTTGGCATCGACGATTTCTACTGGGTTGTGCAAGAGAAGGCATACCCATACTACCCAGCCGTAGTCAAGTGTACCAAAGAGACACTACTGCGCGGAGAGATGAAATACCACGAAGCCCTTGAGAACATCGTGGAATGGTTAGACCATGGCAAAGAGACGGAGACGCACTACGCAGTCTTCGAAGTATAACAATTTAATTCTTTAATTATGAGCGAACAACTCAGTGATTCAGTACTCATCGGGTACACAGAAGAGCCTCGATTCTTCGATGGCAAGTTTGGTAAAATGACCGTGAAGCTTAAGGTGCATGAGCTTCAGGACATGATTGACAAGTATGCTACCGCCATCAACGAGAAGGGTGAGGGTGGCAACGTATGGTTGACCTTGGGTATGTCAAAGAATGGCAACCCGTACACAGTCGTGTACGATCCCAATAGCGAGGGCGCCAAAGCGAAACGAGCCAAGAAGAAGGCCGAAGCTGAGGCTGTCTCTGATGACGTCCCATTCTAAGGCACCCATATACTACATGAACGCTCGTGTCGCCTTCAAGAAACGGAAGGTAGTACACGAGCGTGTAGTGTGGATAGTATCTGTATTCGATAGTCCACACGACATCCTCAAGTACGATAGCCAAACTATGGCTCGCTTGAAGATGAAGTTCTATGGAAAGAATGCTAAATCAGATAAACAAATCGTCATCCGTGAGATACTCGACAAGAAGTTTATCTCATATTCCAACCTCACCCTCGACCAACACAAAAGCGCATCATGACAGTCACCATCTTCAAGAGTATAAAAGACACGAAAGCCCCGCATCACATCGCTATGCCGACTGCGTTACGACGCATTCAGCAGGGGAAGTCGAAGTCTATTATCTCGGAGGTTAGGGCTGGCGAGAAGGCAAAGAAGAAAGAGCTGCCTATCGTATGCTTTAGTGGTGAGTTCTCTGAGAGGAATGATGATGCATTGTTTGAACACTCGGGTTACATCATCCTTGACTTTGACCACGTAAAAGTGGACGAGGTAAAGAAAGCGCTTGCTACTGACGAGTATGTATACTCATGTTGGGTATCGCCAAGCGGTGATGGAGTGAAGGCCTTAGTGCGCATCACTAACCCCGAGAGACATCGAGACCACTTCAGGGCGCTGTGTACATACTTTCACAAGCAGTACTTCCTTGAGGTAGACGAGTCGGGAATCAATGAGTCGAGGGCATGCTTCGAATCATACGATCCCGATATCGTTATCAAGGACACCTCAAAAAGGTTTGGGGCTTTCACCTCTGAATTTGCAGAGAAACAAACTCCAGACAACGAGTCCTACTCCTACACGGACTACATGAAGCTCAACCTAGCCGCACGTATGATCCGCAATGCAGAAGACGGTCAGAAATGGCTGACCTTAAACAAAGCAGCAATACTTTGTGGTGGATACATATCCGCTGGACGCATGGAGGAGGACGAGGTGATACGAATCCTGCTGAGAGAGATAGAGAAGAGGGACCTGGACTCCATAGACCATGCTAAGACAACGATTCTTAGCGGTATTGAGAAAGGCAAGTCGATGCCCATCAAGGCTTTGATTGACAATGAACAAGCTGCGGAGCGCGACCTGCTGATTCACGATGGGGACATGTCCTTTATCTCGTCTGATGATGAAGACTTCCGATGGATTGATGACTTCTCTCAAGGCAAGATTGAGATAGGTTTGAAGACGGGTGACGAGAGATTTGACAAGCACTTCCGATACAAGAAAGAGTTTGTGATTATCAACGGTCACAGTAACGTAGGCAAGACAACCTCTGCTCTGTACCTGATAGTCAACGCTACGATCAGGCACAAGTGGAATTGGGTGCTGTATTCTTCTGAGAACAGGACGGCCTCTATCAAGATGCAACTCATGCAGTTCGCCTCTGACAAGAGAATATCCGACATGAACTACCTCGAAAGAAAGGCTGCTTACGAGTGGGTGAACAAACACTTTACCGTCATCAGCAACAACCAAGTGTACAGCTACAGCGACCTGATTCTGTTTATGGAGAAGATTCTGATACAGCAACCCGTCGATGCAATATTCATTGACCCATACAATAGCTTGAAGCTGGACATGAAGGGAAGCAACATCGGGGTACACGACTATCACTACGAGTCAGCGAGTTCTTTCCTGACCTTTTCCAAAGCCAAGAACGTAGCGGTGTGGTTGAATACCCACGCCTTCACAGAGGCACAGAGAAGAAAGGGTGCGGACGGACTACCCGTAGCGCCATATGCAGAGGACACAGAAGGCGGTGGCAAGTTTGTGAACAGAGCCGACTGCTTCATGACTATTCACCGAAAGGTTCAGTCCCCCGACCACAATGTGCGTAGGCTCACTGAGATTCACGTGCGCAAGGTCAGAGAAACTGAAACGGGTGGATACCCTACCCCGATTGAGGAACCATACCTCATGATCATGAACACGTCGCAGACAGGATTCATATCTTGGATGCAACGCAAGCCATTATTTAAATCCATTTACTTCGAATCAGACAGTCAGGAGCCGCTTGATTTCTTCGGTTCCACGCCTTCAAAGAACTAAAGCTTGGTTATTTTCGTCTTATGATGAAAAAGAAAAGGAGAAGTGCTACTCCTAAATCCAAGAAAAAACAGCTCGGTAAATACAAATCATCAATTGAAAAATACTGCGCCACTCAGCTAAAGCAACACGGCATCCCCTTCAACTATGAAGAAAAGCAATTCACTTTGGTAGAGTCCTTTAGGTTTGAGCATAAGTATTTCAAGATGACTGCCAAGCGCAAGGACATGTCTGACAGAACGAATACAATTCAACAACCCATCAGGTATACACCCGACTTTGTTTGCAAGGACTCCACGTGGATTATAGAAACCAAAGGGTATCTACCATCTCACCACGATTTCCCCATGAGATGGAAACTTTTCTTGAAATATATCGTAGACCATGATATGGACTGCGATGTGTATCTCGCGAAGAACAAGGTGCAGGTGGACCAAGCAATTGAAGAGATTAAAAAATCCATGAAACAAAATGGAAATCCCAAACAATCTAAGAAGTGAAAGAAGGAAACAATCATGGAGGGATGGGGGCGTTTGTGCTACGAGATACGCTCGCATATTCAAAGATATAAGGAAGTCAACTCGAGACGAAGACATAGAGCTTCATGTGGACTTCTGGCACGGCAGAGATGGGGTAGATGTAAAGGGCAACAACCTGCCCGATGAGATATGGGTTGAGTTCAGGAATGTAAACGGAGACCTCGGATGGATCATGGGTGAAGCCAAATGGATTGCCTTTGAGATATGCGAACTTGGTGGCTTTGCTCGTGTTGAAAGAAAAGAACTTTTAGACTGGTGTCTATGCAACATTGACTTCCAAAATCGAGTTGTATACAAGCGCCAAGCCTACAGGAAAATATATCAGAGGAAGAACAGGAAGGACAAGATAACCATGATAGTAATCAGCGACTTGCGTATGCTGAAAAGCTATGAAGTAATCGAGTACAACATGTCCTACGTTCACCCTGATACGAACGAGAAAACATTAATTAAATGAGACGAATTGACGCCATTCAGAATGCGGTAGACCGCGTGTACAAAACTTTGGGGGTTACACCGAACAACAGCCGCCTAAAGTTGCATACGCAAATCAGATCCGCGATTGGTGTAGCTCTTTCATCGTACTGTACCACTAATGAAATTGGTGCAGTTCTCAATAGGGAGCGCTCCAGTTGCAGCCACTACACAGGTAAACACATACAAAACCTGCAGTATTGGACGGGCTACGCGGAGATATACGAAATAGTAAAAGAAGAAATAGACGAGAACTTAGAGGACCACTTAATCGAAGGAAAGATTGAAGCTATCGAAGCGAGAATAGAAAAACTACAGGAAACACGGCGCAAACTGAAGCTATCAATCAAGTACAACCAAGCACTAAAAGAAATAAATTCAGAAAAAAAGAATGAGACAACTTAAGATTTCAAAACAAATCACAGACAGAAGCGGGGTCGTAGACAGATACCTCGTTGACATCGCAAGAGAAGACATGGTGTCAGCCGAAGAAGAAGCAGAGCTGGCACGTAAGATCAGGGGTGGCGACCAACAAGCCTTAGACAAGCTGACTAGGGCGAACCTAAGATTTGTTGTCTCAGTAGCCAAGCAGTATCAGAACCAAGGCCTTTCGCTTTCCGACCTCATCAACGAGGGCAACCTCGGACTCATCCGAGCCGCCAGTAGATTCGATGAGACAAGAGGCTTCAAGTTCATCTCGTATGCCGTGTGGTGGATTCGACAAAACATACTCGCTGCTTTGTCAGACAAGGCACGTATGGTGAGACTACCGCAAAACAAGATTGCTATGTTGCTCAAGCTGAAGACCGCTTTTGCGAAGCTAGAGCAGAACCTAGAGCGTGAACCTACTGCACTCGAGCTTGCCGTAGAACTTGACATGTCGGTGAAAGATGTGGAGTTGATACTCAAGAGCGCAGCCAAGCACTCTAGCCTTGACATGCCTGTGTCCAAAGATGACAGCGCATCCATGACGATGGGTGACTTCATTGAGAACCTCGACACACTCGCCCCTGACGAAGGACTACAAAACGAAGGACTACGGGACGACATCAAGATGTGCCTCGACACCCTCACAGGCAGAGAGGCGTCGATCATCCGATGCGCGTTTGGTCTGAACGGTATACAGCCTATGTCCAACTCAGAGATGGGTGAACGCTTCGAACTGTCCCCTGAGCGTGTTCGTCAACTCAAGGAGCTGGCTTTGCGCAAACTGCGACGTGCAAACCGAACGGAGGTACTGGTCAAGTACTTAAACTGATCGGTATCCCCGACGCTTTTTCTTTACGAGGCCCCCGCGTTTGTTTATCGTGGGGGCTTCTTCGCCTGATATAGCTGCTTGAGTAGCAACCGCTCCAGTTCCTACTACGGTAGCAGGATTGAAGAATGTTTTATTCAATACAGAGGCGAGTGTAGTAAGTTTTGTACCCTCTCTATTGCCAACGAATATGTCTTTAAACATGTCTGCCTCTACGGCTCCGAGGTCGCCATCAGCAGCAACCTTAGTTCTTTTCCACGCTTCGAACCCTTCGTTAGCTCTTTGAACATTGAAGTTGTACATCCAATCATCAAAAGATAATCCTTGACTGGCGGCAACCTTTGCATATGCTTTTTTGATCTCAAATAATCTAGCTTGCACTTCATGTGGCAGTGTCAGATATTGCAGTCTTTCTGCAGCATCATCTCTCGATAGGTTTATTCTTGGATCGTTTGAGTATTTTTTCATGAAGTTATTAGCAGCGTCAAATTGATCGTCTGCACTCCTAAACCCGCTTTGAGACTCAAGAAACACGGGGGTAGTTTCACTTATTTCAAAACCCTTTTGTATGTATGGCTTCTGCACTGTAGATGTAATCGTGTGCATTTCTATGATCTGAGCATCAGCTATTTGATCAAGGAATGGAACCAACATATTGTGATTTGTCTCATGAACTAGTGTTGAAAGAAACTCCTCTGGTGTCAAAGTATTAAGCATGTTTAGCTGTTGCGCTGTCAAGTCGTAACTATATTGACCGCTCGCAAAAGGTATGCCCTCAACCATTTCCGCTCGAGCACTGATGTTCGGGAAGGGACGTACAAACCCTCGTGTGTCTCCTTGCCCCATCGCCTTCATCTCCTCTATCGTTCTAAGCGCTGCATTTCTTACAGACTCAGATCCAGATCTAAAATTTTGGAGAAGAGCCTCGGCGGCTTGCTTTCTTCCGCCATCTGTGTTGCTAAAAGTTTTTATAATTGGTTTTACTGCTCCGTCAGGCTGTGGCTGAAACATTTGTGTTCGCAATAAATGTTGAGTTTCATTTACCACGTTACCTTCTAAGCCATATCGAGAGAAATACGGAGTGCTTGTAAGGTATCTGTTCGCAGATTCTGCAGCACCTGTAGCTTCAAACGGTGGCATAGGTGCTCCTAGTTCTCTCAGTGGCGCCATCATACTTTCATCCCCTAAAACCTTGCCCAACCTTGCCTCTGCTGAAACACTTAAAAAGTTTTTATGCTCTATAATTTTCTGAAGAGCTGCGGGGTTTGAAAGGTATTGGTTATAAAACTCAAGAGTTTCATGGATAGCTTTCTCTTTTTCCTGCGGAGAAATTGGCAACTTCTCGATACCTGAGATTTCACTTTGAATCGTGGTATTCATCGTCAGCCTTGCGTTTTGAACTTCCGCTGACTCGACTGCGGTCTGAACTAGATTTCTTTCTACAGCAGGAAATTGCATTGGTGTGCGTGAAGCCGCCTTCGTAGCGCCGAGTCCTTGTTTGTATGAGGCAAGCGCTGACATGCCAAAGGGAAGCAGGGTAACGATATCCAAACCAAGAAAGGCAGCGTTACCGAGAGACGGGTCATCTGCAAAATCCTTTAGGTGTTGAGGGAGAAACTCAGCGGATAAGCCTACACCAAATGCCTCAAGCACATTTCCTACCGTAGCCGTTGTTTCTCCAGCGGCTGTAGTGGCTGTAACCAATGGCATGTTAGCAAGCTGACTATATCCTGAGAGACCAGAGCCTAGCAGAGGACCAGCACCGATGGCGATCAGGGGAGATGTGGCGATGGCCGCAATCTTAGACCCCTCATTAATAGCATCTGTTACACCTTGTTCAAACTTTTTTCTTGTCTCTGGTTCGACTTGAGCATAATCACCAAAGACCCCCATCCCCAAGGACTCAACTGCAGAGTCAATAGATTGCAACGAATCGCCAGGGCGCCCTACTACTGTTGCCTCTTGCAGTCCGAGCGGAACGCCCTCATACAGTCCACGAAGATTTGTCTTTGTGTAGAATGGAGTAGACGGGGTAGGGGTCAACTCACCGTCCTCACGGTACAATGGAAAACCTGCAGGGCTTTGAACTGGCTGCGCTTTTTTAGGCTGCAAGGGAGCTAATGGGTCTCCGTTCCCACCATTAGCTAACTTCTTTACTCTTGTGCCTCGCTTTGCTTTTTTACCTAGTCTCATCTTAGCAGTTCCATTTACGGAGCGCCTTGTTGATTCTAGAGTTTGGATCTCTAGCTGTCTTGGCGCTAGTTAATCTCTTTTTCATGCCTTTCATGCGCGAGCAAAAGGACTTTCTTCTCTTGGCAGCCTTGCTACCCTTCTTCAGCTTGGACGGCTTGGTAGTCACAGCAGTCTTCAGCTTGCTACCAGGATTGGCTGCACGGTAACGACGTACACCCTTGGCTGTCAATCCACCAGAACGAGACTTGTCACCGCTCTTGACAGAGAACTTCTTGGGCATGCGGCCCTTACGAGACGTACCCCCCTTCTTTAAGACCTTGTATGTTGAGCAGCCGCAACCCACGGTTACTTGCTCTTTGAAGTGTATCTGGTGAACCTGTCTTCGCCTTCCTTCTTTGAGCTTGTGGCATCATATACCATAACCTGGTCGCCCTTCAGCTTGCCTTCTTCCCTCAGCCGCTTGGTAACTTCTTGAGCTCGGGCTGTTGCTGCTGCACCAGTCAAGACCTTGTAGGGGTTATTACCATTGACCTTGACACCCTTGTCGGCCTTCTTCTTCTTGACCTTGTATGTAGAATATCCTTTACCCATTAGAATGTACTCATTATAACTTCATCAACGGCTTCTTGCACGTCATTTTTAGTGGCCTCAAGCTGCATCATGATGTTGGCTTGAAAGCGCTTGACCTCTTCTCCATCGCTGAATACGATTACCGTAGGGACGACAACGATCTTGTGCTTGGCCTGTAGGTCTGGACTCTCCATGATGTCTACGCGGCTGCCTTTGCAGTCAGATAGTTTGTCAATCCACTCAACACCATTAGCCGCATTGAATCCTGCATTGAATTCAACCACGCAAACGCCTGACTCTGGTATTCCAGAGCCAACCGATAAAAGCATGGCTATGCAACAGACGGCGATTAAGGCTCGCATTACTTCTTGGCTACGGCTGCTTCCATTTGAGCCCGCGCCTTGGGGTTCTTAGCAAGGTTCTCGATGAGCGCCCCCGCATTCGCTTTAATCATAGCTCCCATGTCAGCGTAAGTCCTGCCTCCCATCATAAACATAGGGGCTTTCTTTTCTTTAGTGGACATTCCAGCCATGCCCTTCTTCATTGTTTTATATCCTGGCATATCAGTTAAGTTTATCGATTTTTTGTTCTATACGATCTAAGTCTTCTTTGAGTTCTTGCACGTCTTCTTGAGTGCTCATGATGGTTTGACGAACCAGTTGGTCCTTCATGTCAAACTCCATGCGTGTGATCTCAGGGTCTGCAGGTACAGGCAACTCCTTCGCTTCAGCGATGTCTGCTTGAAGTGCAAACCACATGGCTACCACCGTTCCAATGCCTGCCGATGCCAGCCCAATGGTCTTAAGGTCTAGCGTTACCTTGGTGTTCTCTCCGATTTGCTTTGCCATTATAGTATCACATAATTTAATCCAACAGAAAAGTCGTGCCACTCTCTGTTCCAATACCTGTTATATTTCCCTTCAAGGAATACACCTATACTTTTGTTTAATCTCCAACCAAAGATAAGGCCTAAACCGTAATCAGTCCACTGCTCACCACCCGTAGCTTCAAAGTACGAGTATTCCCCACCAGTATCAAGGTGATACGGCATCACGCTAGCCCAGCTATGCATCCAGAAATCCTTTGAGTATTTGTAATAATCGTAACCTAAAACCACAGAATAGTTCCATTGGTTGGGCAGTTCGCCTCTCTTACGATTTACGTAGTCGCTGATCACGCCTGGCACAATAACTTGTTGCCAAACATCAGGGCTATTGGCCACCAGCTCTCCGTCTGGATCGTAGTATTCGCCTTCCTGCACGTCCACGGTGTACCCTTCTTCAAGTGCCAAGTTGGTGTAGTGAATGTTGTTGTCATCAAGCAGCCACTCCACTAATGGGTCATATCCATAAGGCTCCGATATTCTTTGAGCGAGGCCCACACTCAGGCTCAACTGCTCATTAATGTTCAGTCGGTATCTCTCGGATGCCTCAAAGTATTCAACATCGGCAAAGCCATCCTGAAGGTACTCCGCCTTTGCTATCCAGTTCTTGGCAACGTAACGCAGAAAGTAGTCCTGATCTAAAAAGTTGCGGCCTTGCTGTCGGCGCCAGTCTGCCTCAAACAAAAACTCAAAACCTTTGACCCTACCGATATTGGCTGCGTCGCTGTATGACTTCTCTGTGCCATCGTAGAAGACGTTTGCCCTGTTCTCATAGCCAAACCTGGCGATCTTTCTTACACCTGCAGTAAACGAATAGTCGAACGGGGTCTCTATCGTTTCTGTTTGCAAGCCATTCGTAACCGAATAAAGGCTTTCATCTGCAACAGAGTTGCCACCGCTAAACGCTGTATAAAGAGTTGCAAACTTAAACGTCTTCTTAAAAACTTGAGCGTCTGCATTCAAGCTAATCACACAACACAGTGCAGCGACAAGGCTCTTTGTCCAGTTAATCTTCATGACTTTACAATTGCTTTTTTAACTACGATGCTTTCGTTCTGAATCAATACATTGTAGAGGCCTTTGGGCAGAGGCGAGAGGTCTATCGTTGTCTGTGTGGTGGCTTCGATTACGAGCTGACCCAGGTCGTTGTATACGGTAACCACAGAGCCAGCGGGTGCATTGATGTTTAGTATAGAGTTTGTTGGGTTGGGGTAAACACCTATGTCCCTTGTCGGTTCCTCTATATTCTGCGGCCAGCCTTGCTCGCAATACGTGTAAAGCTCAACACAAGCTTCGTCCCATGCGACATCACAGCAGTAAGAGTCCACTTCAATGATCCATGCATAGCAGCCATCATTCAGCCAGTATGGATTCCCTGGGCCTGTGACACACCCAGCATCATACAGGCAGGCATCCTCATCTGATACATTTGCTAACTCATTGTAATTGAATGCGTTAGGGTCCATGCAGTCAAGCACTACTTCAATGCACGTGTCGATGTCTACGTTAGCTCCAGGATCGTAGTTCAATGCCTCCTCATCCATGCAGCCAAACACAGCTAAGACCTCACAGCTACCGTCATCAAAGTCAGCTTCATATCCCTGCGTGTAGTACTCCAGGTATCCAGCCTGCGTACACCCAGCAGCATAGTAGCAGCTTCCGTCATCGCTGTTCGCTTCCTCGCTATAGTTCTGCGCCTCAACGTCCAGGCATCCGTATATGTATGGGATGCAACTGTTGCCACAGTACGGAGTGAAGTGATATACATTCCACTCTGGATTGCTGAACGGCTGAAGAGCACCCTGCCCGTTATCAAAAAATGGATTGTTCCCCT
>CAACVD010001049.1_pt1 | contig 13308 bp, 10 predicted proteins | sample 2381771 | NCBI WGS metagenome assembly CAACVD01 (sample SAMEA5211965, study PRJEB30684) | marine metagenome | biome: Marine; feature: Epipelagic; material: Water | collected 2015-10-15 | depth 15 m | reverse complement strand
GCGGAAACACATTTCAGCTTATAAATAACATTGCTGGCCCAATGACATTCGCCACCAGCAACACAGAACGTATGCGCATCGACAGCAGCGGCAACGTGGGCATCAACACCAGCAGCCCATCTGGAGTTTTGCACACCGCTGGTTCAGGCGACCAGACTGTAACTCTTCAAGCTGGCGGCGAAAGCAAGCTAGAGATGAAAATTGATGGCAACTCAGATGGTTGCTCAATACGTTTTTCAGATAGTGATGCAGCATCACAGGGTCAAATTCGTTACCAACATTCGACTGATGCACTGGGTTTTTATACCAATGGTAACAATGAACGCCTCAGAATTGATAATGGCGGAAACGTACTAGTAAATCAGACTTCAACAAGTTCTCCGGGCTTTAGCAACACAACAACTGGACTTGCTTTTTCAGACAGTGGGCGAGTGTTTTCTTCCGCATCAGGTGCCGCGTCTAGCTTTAACCGAAACACGAGTGACGGTGCAGTAATTCATGTCCGAAAGGCTGGAACCCTTGTTGGGGTTCTGTCAGTCACCGATAGCGATAACTTTAGTTTAGACTGTCAAACCTCCAGTCACAGCGGTATAACTTTTGGGACAGCTAATGTGATACCTCGTGTCAACGGTGCGAACAACGATGGCAACGTAGATTTGGGTCTTGGCGATAAAAAATGGCAGAACATCTATGCTACAAACAACGCAATCCAGACATCTGACGAAACCGAAAAGCAAAACATTGCCAGTCTGACTAACGCAGAGATTACGGCGGCAAAGGCCATCAGCAAGTTGTTCAAGACATTCAAGTGGAAGCACAGGGTTGCAGCCGAAGGCGATGCGGCTCGTACCCATTCCGGTGTGATTGCACAAGAAGTGCAAACAGCAATGACCGACGCTGGCCTAGACGCAGCAGACTATGCGTTCTGGTGCAGCGACACTTGGTGGGAAACCAGCACAGATGTTCCGGCTGTCGAGGCTGATGAAGAAGCTGGCGTTGAAGCCAAAGACGCCTACACCCGCATCGACACTTACTACACAGCCGACGAAGCACCGGAGGGCGCAACGCAGCGCACACGACTTGGCATCCGCTACGCTGAATTGATGTCGTTTGTCGGCGCAGCTACTGAGCAGCGTCTGGCTGATATTGAGACACGCTTGACCGCACTGGAGAACGCAGAATGACACGAGCAAGAGACCTAGCTGACGGTGCGGATAAGGACATTGCTGGCACCCTGACACTTGATGACATTGTGTTGTCAAATGACATGTCCGTTGCGGACAATGGCAAGGTTCAGTTCGGTGCTGACAATGACTTGCAGATTTTTCACACCGGGGGTGCAAGTTATGTACAAGACAATGGCAGCGGAAATCTTGTCATAGACACGAATGGTGCGGGTACATACCTTATGCACGGTTCAGAAATTATGGCGTCGTTTGTCGCTGATGGTGCAGTAGGGTTACGACACGACAATTCAGAAAAACTCGCCACCACCAGCACAGGCGTGGACGTTACCGGCACTGTGACGGTTGCCCACACAGGCACTAATGCAAGCCCACACATAAAGTTGGCTGAAGCTGGTGATACTAGAGAGTTTAACATTTTTAACGATGGTTCTGGAAACGGTCGGCTGGTTCTGGCTGACAGTACAGATGACACTCCTGACACAGAAATAGTGCTTGCTGACAATGGGCAAATGCAGTTCAAAACAGGCAACACAGAACGCCTCCGCATTGACAGCAGCGGCAACGTGGGAATCGGAACGTCCACAGTTGACAGTGCCTTGCACATTAACCAAGACGCCAGCGGTGTAACCGAAACGTCTGGTTCGACGCTAAAAATTCACAACACAAATGCTAGTGGGCGAAGCAAAATCAGTCTGCACAACAGCGCAGAGACAGCTAGTGGGTCAATCTACTACGACACGGACGTAGGTGGTTTGGCGCTGCAAGGTGACACGGGTGCGATTGTAACAATACACACTGGTGGTAACAACGAACGTATGCGCATCGACAGCAGCGGGAATGTGGGAATCGGGGTAAGTTCACCGGGTAGGTTTGTCCATTTGGAAGATGGCGCTGACACTACCTTACACCTGACGACATCATCCACAGGTTCAACAGGCAGCGACGGCACTTCTTTGTTTGTTGATGGAACCGCCGCTAGTCTTTGGCAGCGGGAAAATGACTATCTTCGGTTTGCCACCAACAACACAGAACGCATGCGCATCGACAGCAGCGGGAATGTGGGCATCGGGACGAGTTCGCCCAGCAACCCTCTAGATGTCCAAACATCTGCCGGCAAGCTTTCTGTGAAGGCCGCTGGTAGCTCAAGCGTTGCAATAACATCTAGTGGTGCATCTCAATATCGTGCCACTCAGCATGAGTTCAAAAACGCAGATGCGTCTTCAGAATTTATTCGCATCACCAGCGGCGGCGTCGTGCTTATTGGCGTAGCATCATTTACCAGTGGTGGTGGAGGTATAAAATTAGGTGGTGTTGGTGATAGAGACTTTAGTGCAAATACTACTAATGCAGTACAACAAATAGGATTTCACAATCCTAATGGTGAAGTTGGTTCAATTTTTACCAGTGGCACATCAACATCTTTTGCAACATCCTCAGACCACCGCCTCAAAGAAAATTTAGTTGACCTGACAGGCGCAACGACACGCCTCAAGCAACTCAACCCTGTTCGCTTCAACTTCATTGCAGATGCTGACACAACCGTTGACGGTTTTCTTGCACATGAGGTGCAAACCGTTGTGCCGGAGGCTGTCACAGGCACTCACAACGAGGTAGATGCTGACGGCAACGCTGTCATGCAGGGCATCGACCAGAGCAAGCTGGTGCCGCTGCTGACCGGCGCATTGCAAGAGGCAATTGCCAAGATTGAAACACTCGAAAACAAGGTTGCAGCACTGGAGAACGCATAATGTTCGGTGAACTGGCATTATCTGAAAGGGCGATAGCCGCACAGGGCATAGTTCTCCCCGGTTCTGCTGATTTCTCTGGCGTTTTTTCCAAGGCCAGTGCTGCTTCTGGACAGCTTTCAGGTGAGGTTTCGTTGTCTTCACCGTTCATACAGACAACAAGTGGCAGTGAGGTTTTTGAATCAACTCCAAGCCTAGCCTTCTCATTCTCGCAATCCACTGCTGGTAACAGACTGCGTGAGGGTACGTCCGAAATAATAAGCCTGTTTACACAGTCTACGGCGGGAAATTGTATCAGGACTGTTTCATCTTCGATTCTGTCGAAGTTTGACCAACAGGCTGATGCTATTGTTATAAGAAGCATTGAAGCTGACATGGCTTCGGTGTTTACACACACGACTGTTGCTAACTTGACAGCGTCCGGTGTGCAAAACATATCCTCACTGTTCGATGTCACACCATCACCAAATATCACCTTTTCAGCATCAAGCGACATTTCTTCAGAGTTCACCTCGACGCCTGTCGGAACTTTAATTGCATCATTGTCTGCTGATATTGACTTGTTGTTCATACAGACCACGGCGGGTGAATTGCTGTGGGTTGACCTTGATGACCTAGCCACAAACGAAACATGGACAGACCTTAACGTCTCGGCAAGTTCCGAAACATGGACTGACCTTACTAGATAAGGCACTGCCAACTAACCTTATGTTATATTACGATTAGCCTTAGTAAGCCTCACCGATGTGGGGCTTTTTTTATGAGGGGATTATGCCTAGCACTTACACAAATATAGGTCTTGAAAAACAGGCTACGGGCGAGAACGCGAACTCTTGGGGCGATATCACCAACACCAATTTCGACATTGTCGATGAGGCAATAACAGGTGTTTACACAATTTCTTCAAGCGCAACCAGCCAGTCAATCAGCGCGCCTTCAGATGGAACCTCTAATCAATCCACGCGACGGGCCACCTTTGTCTACAGCGGGTCACCATCCGGCGCGGTTACTGTCACGCTGCCCTCTTCGGTTTCAAGGGTTATCAACGTAGTAAACAACTACTCGCAGAACATCACTTTTCAGGTTGGTAACAACTCAACTACAGCGACAGTATTCGCCAACTCATCAGGCATCATACACAGTGACGGTTCAAACACTGTCTATGCCCTGTCAGAGGGGTCAGCTAGCCAGCTTCGACACAATGGCGTCACCAAGGGTGAGGCTGTCAGTGGCGGTGTAAACATCACTGGAGTTCTTAACGTAAGCAGTAACGCTGCTGTTACCGGAACCTTGTCAGCAGCGGCGACGACACTCTCAGGTGCCTTGGACACAGGCAACAACGCTATAACGTCAACCAGCGTTGTAAATGTCGGCAGTCTCAGCTTTGCCTCAAATGGCTGGACAGTTGACCAAGTGGGAACGGATTTGGTTTTTGTCTATAACGGCACCAATAAAATGAAAATTGACTCGTCAGGGAACTTGACGGTCACAGGCAACGTCACGGCATACGGTTCTGTCTGATGACACTGCAAGCATCTGGCGCAATCAGTTTATCGGACATCAGGGCTGAATACCAAGGTGGCAGCAGTGCCATATCAATGGGTAATATGTATAGAGGCGGCGCAAACGTCCGCGCAAATGCTGGCGACAACCCGTCAACAAACCTTTCTGCCAGCGTACCAACAAGTGGTGCTATCTCCTTCAGCAATTTTTATTCGCAAGAAAAGGGGTTCCAATACACAGAGGGAACTAACCGCACAAATAAAAGCGCACAAGATTACTTCGGCACAGATTACTCTGCTAACTACCCTAAAAAGCTAACCATCTCATCCACGATTACTAACACCTCGTTGAACGGTGTCGCGTTAACCTTTCCCAGTGGGTTGTCTGGAAGTTTGGCCCTAACACTTACCGGGACTATTACCAGCACAACAGGCTTCTGCTTGAAGAACGACTCTTCCACTAGCGTCAGCGTTACAGGCAGCGGGACCATCACGCGAAACTCGGCAGACGCCTTTGTTTCAGCCCTTCAAGGTGATGGGTCTGTGCAGATAAATTACATCGGCGGCTTTGGCGGCGCTTCTGGGTCAGACATATATCACTCTGACTATGGCGGTGGGTTTAACTCAAAGCTAACTCGTTCTGGCAACACCTTCACGCTGTCATGGACGTACAACGAAAATGACTATGCAAATCTTGGCGCAGGAAGTCGTGACATTTCAAACATGTTTCCTTTGGATGGCAGCGGTAACTACGACTACACAAACACAGGTGACCTTACAAACTCAGCCAACGTGACTGCCTATAATCGTGACACGCGAAACATCGCTGTGGGCAGAGAGGTTCGCAGTGGTGTCATGTACTACTGGTTCGCATCGAACAACAAAAGCACCACTATGGATTTAGCCAATGACCGGTACATCATGTATGGCTCATTTTTGACGAGCCTAACAACAGGCAACTCCCAGAGGAGTAGTATTCTTCAGTCGCTTTCGGCACAAACATCAACGGGGACGTTCAGTATATCTGGACCGACGATAAACTGATGCCGTTAGCCACCTTAAAATTTGCACCGGGAATTGTGAAGGATGACACTAGTTATTCTAGCGAAGGCCGTTGGGTCGATTCTGACAAGATACGTTTCTGGAACGGCAAGCCAGAGAAGCTGAAGGGCTGGCAGAAGCTAACCCAGACGCAGTTTGGCGGTAGCTGTCGTGGCCTTATTCAGTGGCGAGATAACAATGAGAACGCGCTACTGGCGGTTGGAACGCACACGCACCTGTATATTTATAAGGGTGGCGTTCTGTATGATGTCACGCCAGCCGAAGACACTGGCAACCTGTCAAACGCTTTTGCCGTCACAAGCGGGTCATCAACCGTTACGGTCACGGACAGCGCACATGGTATGCTGGACGGCAATCGTATAATCTTAGGGGCGGCTAACTTCAATGGTGTAAGTTGGTCTGCCAACACAGAGTTTACCGTCACGGTTGTAAACACAAACACATACACCTTTACCGCAGCACAAAACGCATCCTCAACCGCCTCAAGCGTAGGCGGCACGGTGGCGTATACATATCTCCTGAACCCCGGACAGACAAACTCTGTCTTCGACTACGGCTGGGGTGTTGGAACGTGGAACACTGCGCGTGACAACTCTCAAGGCTGGAACGTGCCTTTCAGTGCCGCTGGCATTGAGGTTGACGCTAGGACGTGGTCGTTTGACACATTTGGTGAGGATTTGGTGGCCAGTGTAAACGGCAAGCCACTCATCCAGTGGGACGCATCAAACGGGGTGGCAAACAGGGCGTTCCTAATCAACGACGCCTTGACCGGCGACAGCGAGACACCAAACGTAACGCGGGGGGTAATAGCATCTACGCCTGACAGACACCTTGTCGCCTTGGGCGCAGATGACCCGATGACCATCAAGTTCGCCAGTCAGGAGACCACGGGAACGTGGACGGCTGCTGCAACAAACACCGCTGGTTCTCAGAGATTGACGGGTGGCTCACGCATCGTCGGCGCTAGGCGAACACGCGGCCAGATACTCATCTGGACTGACACAAACCTTCATTCGATGACGTTCAGAGGCCCGCCCTACACCTTTGGATTCAGGGAGTTAGCTACAGGTTGCGGACTGTCTGGCCCCCTCTCTGCCGTCGAAGTTGGCGGCATCGTGTACTGGATGGGCATAAACCAGTTCTTTGCGTTTGACGGTTCGGTCAGGCCACTGATTGGGCCTGTAAATAACTTTGTCTTTGAAGACATCAATAGTGTTCAGATTGAAAAGGTCGTGGCTGGCCTCGACAAGGAACACTCGGAGGTCTTCTGGTTTTATCCATCGTCAGGCTCACAGGAGAACAATCGCTATTGTAAGTATAATTATCGCGAGAACATATGGGATGTCGGAACGATGGACAGGACGGCTTGGTCCGACGCATCGACCTTCGCAAATAACATCGGTGCCGGGGCTGACAACTACTTGTACTCACACGAAATCGGGACAGACGCAGACGGCCAGCCGCTGGTGGCATACATTGAAAGTGCTGACATGGACATTGGCGACGGCGAACAGGTGATGTTTATAGACCGCGCACTGCCCGACCTGACTGTCTCAGGGACAGCGCACATCACCTTTAAATCAAGGAAGGATGCGCTGAGTAGCTTTACTTCGAAGGGTCCGTTCAACATTGACTCGTCAACAAGCAAAATAAATCCGCGCGTTCGAGGAAGACAACTTGCCATCCGCGTTGAAAGCGACGGGGTTGGCGACAACTGGCGGCTGGGTAACACGCGCGTTGATATGCAGCCCGATGGTGAACGCTGATGGCTACGCTTCCCCGGCCAACCGAAGACCTTCGATATTGGGGTGATGTCCTGATTGACGAACTTGAGAACGAGATTGAAAAAATCAATCAGGCGGCAAACACGGGTGACCCGGATGTCAGCTTTGCCGTGTCCAACTTTACGCAGGACAAGACGCTAAACGCAGGGACAGCGTCAACCGCTGATGTCGCCAACGTATTAGCCACAGTCATAGAGGCATTAAGAAACAAAGGATTGTTAGCGTAATGTGTTTCAGTAAAGACGATAAAAATGATGGTCCAGCCCTTGAACCAGCAAACGACCCTAACCCCTCATTGCCCATGCCATCCCCTGTACGCAGGGGCATTAGAGACGTTTTTGGTAATGTGAACACAGGTGTTACCACAACGGATGACCCTAACGACACCCGCCCGGACCATTTAAGAGTGAACGATGATTTAAATTCAGTCGTTCTGGCTAGGGACCCGAACAATCCGTATCAAAATTTCATGGAAAACTTCCGGGGGTCTCCCGGCCAGAAGCTAAATCGTTTTGCTGGAGATGGGGGGATTAGGAATTTCAGCCCCTTCTTGGCACTGTTTGATGCCTTGAGTGGTAAAGGCAAGGACAAGTCCATCAACATGACGGATGCGACTGATAAACTCAGCGGTCAAATTTTCAGACAGGCGGCGGCAAACCCCGGCACGATAACTCCGACAGAAGACGGTTTTGGACTTCAGATAGACACTGGTACAGGAACCATCAATCTCGGTAAAAGCGGCTTTGCTACCTACACTGGAACTCCTAACGATGACTATGACGGCGTGTTTAAAAACATCGTTAATACAAATCCAGCTTTGTCGGGTGCCGGTGATGACGATACCGACAGTCAACAAACAAAAGCACCCTTCGACCCTTGCCCAGAAGGGTTTGAGTTTGATGAGACGACACAAAGCTGTCAGCCAATCGAAGAAGAAAGCACGACACCAGAGTTAGGGAATGCTTTTGTGCGGAACACGCAGCCCATGCCAGACCTATCGCGCTACGGTAGGGACGGCGGTGAATACCTGTTCTTCAGTGGTATGCCGGGTGTGCCAAACCCAATGAAAGAGGGCGGTCCGCCAAAGCAGCCACCCGGCAAGGTAAACGGTCCCGGTGGCCCTATGGACGACCTAGTCGGCCCCATCATGTTGTCAGATAGCGAGTATGTGCTGCCTGCGGCACAGGTCCTTGAGATGGGCGGCGGTGACTACGACCGTGGCATACGCCGACTAGACAAGCAGCGCCTCGCAGCGCTGAAGAAGTACAAAGACCGTTTTGCTTCTTCGTAAAGCCCTCGTTGAGGACGTAAACGACATCATCTTTCTTCTGATGCGGATGCACGAAGAAGCTGGCATGGGTTCAGTCAACGTGGACAAGGTTGAACGCCATGTACGCACCACCCTTCAGCAGGGTGTTATCCTACTCATCGAAGACGGAAACCTACCCCGTGCTGTCATGGGCCTGAAGATATCGGACTTTTGGTGGTCCGATGACAAGGCCTTGATGGACGCATTCACATACGTCGCCCCAGAAGCCAGACGAAGCAGGGCGTTTCGCATGATGTTTAACGAGGCCAAGAAAATGGCCAGCCAAGCCGGTCTCCCTCTGCTGATGGCTAACTTTGGTCCCGTCGATGAAGAACGGAAATCAAAGCTGTTTAAACGCCTTGGCAAACAACTGGGAACAACAATCATCACCGGAGACACAACAAAGTTTTTGTGGAAGTAAAACATGGGATTTCTCTGTCAGTCATCATCACCCGAACAAAGCACAGTAATTCAGGAATTACCTGATTATATCAAACGCCCTGCTATTGATAACCTCAAGAAGGCGGAGGATATTGCCAATCAGCCTTATCAGGCATACGAGGGAAAGCGTCTTGAGGACTTTACTCAAGACCAGTTGGATGCCTTTCAACAGATAAGGGACTTGCAGGGGTACGGTCAGGGTGACATAGCCGACGCTATGGCTGGAATAAAAGGGCTTCAGAATTATCAGCCCGGACAAGTGACCAGTCAGAAGTTCGACTCTGCGACAGCCGCTGAATACATGAACCCGTACACCGAAAATGTACTTGACCGTTCGCGCAAACGCATCTTTGAAGCGGATGATATAGCCAGACAGGGCAGGGATGCACGGGCGATTGGCGCAGGGGCATTTGGTGATAACTCCCGGCGTTTCGTTCAGGAGTCGCAGGCCCAGTCAAACCTCCAAGACCGCCTTGCTGACATGGAAGCCAGACAGCTTGCATCGGCCTACGAATCCGGTGCGAAGATTTTCGGTCAAGACGCCAATCGTGACCTTCAGGCTGACCGTTTCAATCAAGCCGCTGGCCTTGCTGCCAACCAGCAAAATGTAGGGGCCGCAATCAAGGGCGCACAGGGGATTGGCAATCTCGCAAATCTAGGCCAGTCCATGCAGTTTGGACAAAACCAAGCATTACAGGGTGTTGGCGCGGCCAACCAAGCCATGGGTCAACAGGGATTGGATATGGCCTACGGCGACTTCCTTGCCCAGTTGAACTATCCAAAACAACAGGTCGCTTTCATGTCCGACATACTTCAAGGCACCCCGTCAGGTCAAACAACTACCACGTTTGGTCCACCCGGCCCCTCGCCATTTCAGTCAATCGCTGGTCTCGGCATCGCTGGCCTCGGCTTGTACGGGCAGGGCGGAGGTTTCAGCGACGGCGGCTTTGCCATGAACAACCTGTTCACTAGGGGCGTGTGATGATTAACCCAGCCCAGTACACCCAAGTTCTACAACAGGCGTCAGACCCGCAGCTTATGCAGATGCTGAAACGCCCGGACAAAATCCCGTCCCAATTTGTCGTGGCCGAAATAAACCGCCGTCAGTCCATGCGTCAGGCCGCGATGGCTGAACGGCAACGTCAGGCCGGTGTACAGGAGATGATGACAGCGCAGCAAGCAATGCCGCAGCAGCAGGCCATGATGCCGCAGCAGCAGGCACCTCAACCCCAACCGGCACAGATGCGCGAGGGTGGTATGGTCTCTAACGCGCAAAAACTCAGTGAATTAAGCAGTCAACTTTCCAACCTTGTGGGCGGAGAGGGTCAATCGTCTGGCAACATCACAAATCTCCTTTCTAACAACGGTGGCGGCGGGTTGTATAATTTGTCACAGCCAGCCTATCGACCAGTGCAGCGACCAGTGGCATTTCCGGCGCAACTGTTTGGGGGTTTTGACCAAGGCTTTAACCGACTCCAAGGGGCGAGGGGAATGTCGAGTGGAGGTGCCGCAAAGGCGGGGCCGAACCTATTAACAGCGCTTGGCATGAACACTAATGCCCCCGGACCGGAGCGCTACGGCATACCGCCTTTTGACCCCAATCGCGAGACCGTCAGCGAGTACAACTTCCGCGTCAATAAGGCCCGTCGAGATAAAATGGCAATGGAGCGCATGGCAATAGCTGATGCAGCCATGAGAACAGACGCCGATATCCAGCGCCCAGACGACACGGCGGCAGGATTGCGTGACGCTGAGATGTTCATGTCCACGACCGGTCGGTCAGGAGACGTGGAGGACCTTGGTAGTCAGGCATCAGGCGTACCATCTGAAGCGTCGCGGCGTGATGGCGGCGTTAAAGACCCGTTCTTTAAGTTTGGCGGCGTGAACCTTGGCAACATATTTAGTGACGGTAGCCCAGCCGACATTCTCAAAGTGTTGCAAGGAACTGGCGAAACTGTTTCTGGTCCCGAAAAGCGTGGGCTTGCGGCTGAACGACGGCGACCCGGAGGAGATGATAAAGGTCCGGCCCTCACCGCTACATCTGGTGGGCGTAATGACCCAACGCGCACTAGCCCTGCACAACGTGCTGCTGACGAAGCAGCACTGGCCAACCGTGAAGCATCTTTCCCAAGTCCAGCCATAGTGACCCCAGAAAAAGAGTCTTCGGTGACAAAGCGTGAAAACGCTATCCCCGGTGGCCCAATCGGACCTGAACCCGGAGCCACAAACCAAGTTGAGACAGAGGCTAAAGGCCCTAAGACAGCACTGGAGGTCGTCAAGGAAATGCAACAGGCTGCTGCCGCTGACGTAGAGGCAACGACTGGCGGCATCAAGGACTCTCAACAGTCCGGGGGTGTTGGTACACTACCGGCCTTGCCGGGTGACGATGCGTTGAAACCGATTACCGTTGGCGGGTCAGGGTCAACTACCCCAAGCACTGACAAGGGCGGCATCAACAACACTGGTCAACAGCCCCCAGAGACAACGGGTGACAAAACAGAAAAGCCCAACCCGTTCGCAATCACAGGCGAGACCAAGTCGTTTACACAGATTGCACAGGAGTCGAATAAAGAAATTTTAGGGCTGAACGACACGGTGAATAAGTTGCGGACACAGGCCAACGAAGACCAGCAGAAGCAGCTAACTGGTTACAAATCAGACCTTGATGCGTTGATGAAAGCGCAAAAAGACTTGATGGGTGTCTTGGACAAGAACTCTATGACGCCAGAAAACAGAATATTCCGGGCCATGATTGACGGTGGCCTCGCATTGGCCGGTAGTAAAAACGCGAACTTCCTGCAAGCCGTTGCGGAGTCTACCGGGAAAGGGTTGGAAACTTTTGACCGTTTAAACGCTGAACAAAAGAAAAACCTTTTTGATAAATACAGCGCAGCCGTGGATTTCGCCAAGGCGAAGGTGGATATCTCGCAGGGTATCAACCGAATGCAAAACGAGATTAATCAGGGTCAAACTGCCATTGCCAGCGGCATGACTGAACAGGCTCGCTCTGCCGCAGACGCACTGCAAACCGCTGCCAAGTTGGACTTCGATGCTGCGATGAATATGAGTGCAGAGGCGAGGGCGGAGCGAGGCATGGTCCTCAAAGAGGATTCCCAAGACCTTGCCAGAGAAATCTTCGGCTTTGACCAAACTAAGTTTGCGTTCAACAAAAGCATCGCAGAGCGCGGACAGGCAGTTAAGGACTTGCTGGCCAACGTCACACTCTTCGACACCATCTCCAAGACCAACCAAGCAGACCGCAAGTTGGACATCATGGCTTCTGGTCTGGACATACAGCGCGAAGAACTCGACTTCAGAAAGGTCTCGAAAGCCATCGACCAGCGGCTTACGGCCATGGGTCTGGACAAGCCGCCAGACAAGGTTGCCTATGCAGAATTTATCAAGCAAGAGTTCGGTTCAGAAGGTCTGAAAGAAATCCTGTTGGGTCGTGAGAAATCCACAACTGGTGATGTCACAGAAGACGACATCCTCAAGGCCGCAACAGATATGTACAATGCAGACCCGAATGCACTCATTCCGGGTGTTAAAGAAAATGACCCGCAGGCGGCGATTAATTACTACGCCAACGCCCTTCGCACAACCTTCGGTAAGTCAGGCGGTGGGTCACCCACCGGCCCTGTAGACGACACTTTGGAATTTGAGGATTAGGAGCGCACATGGCGTTTGTAGACGTTCTGCGCCAACGCTACCCTCAGTACGAAGAACGTACCGATGAGGAGTTAGTAGAGGCCTACCGCAAAAAATATCATCCAACCAGAACGGCTGAAGACCTTAACCTTGCATTTGAGCGCAGGCAGAAAACCGAAGCGCAGAAGCTGAAGGATGAGACCTCTCTACTAGACGCGTTTGGCACCGGTCTTTACCGTGGCAGACGTCAGACTGGTGCGCTTCTCCTTGACGCCCTGCCAGCCATCGCGGCTGACCTTGTAGGCGCTGACGAATACCGGGACCGCCAGCTTCAAGAATACCAAGACACCATGGCGGACATCGAAGCCAAGGCTCCGTCCGCTGTCCGCACCTTCCGTGACATTGAGGATGTCGGTGATGCTGGCCTGTACGCGGCAGAGACCATCGGTCAGTTCATTCCGTCCATCGCCACCTCTCTTGGCGGCGGTCTTGTTGGTGGCTTTGTCGGCAGAAAAGCCGCTGAAGGCTTCGCTAGAAAGCTAGTAGGTGACGCGGCTGAAGCTGCCGTCAAGAAAGGCAAGGGCATCGGCTTTGTCGCTGGTACGTTTGCCGGTTCCGGTTCCCAGACAA
>CAACVD010001048.1_pt1 | contig 13313 bp, 14 predicted proteins | sample 2381771 | NCBI WGS metagenome assembly CAACVD01 (sample SAMEA5211965, study PRJEB30684) | marine metagenome | biome: Marine; feature: Epipelagic; material: Water | collected 2015-10-15 | depth 15 m | reverse complement strand
GTGTAATGACTTTTCTTCTTTTAACTTCGATAGCAAAACCATCTAAGCCTAGTAAGTCATGGCCACCACCGAATGTTTGTGAGTAGTTAACTTCTAATTGAATACCTAAGAGGTCTTTAATTTCGTCAATAACTTCTCGCTCACCTCTGCGACCTTTGTTTCGTGCATTGACCAAACTACTCTCCGACTTGTGATGTTTCTTCTAGCTTTATGATTTCTTCAAACTTGTATCTGACTTGACCACCTAGCTTTACATAAGATGGACCTTTGCCATGTGAACGCCAGTTCTCTAAAGTTCTTGGAGACATTCCCCATCGTTCAGCAAGTTCGTTTTGATTTAAAAATATTTTTTCTTCCATGTTGTTTACCTATTACTGTGTGGATTATGTTATTCTACTCGAAGTAAATTTAATAAAGCAAGTGACTGAGCAAAAATAATAGAAATATTATTGAGATTAAAACTTCAGAAATAAATTACAGAAAAATTATCAATAAAATTTAATCATTAATTTGGAGGAATAAATGAGTATAGATAACGCAACCCCTGAAGAGTGGGACAGAGCTAGAATGAAAGCAACACAAAAACAAATTGGTGGAAGCCATTATAAAGATAAAGGTATTCAACCTTTAGAGTATGCGTATAGCAATGGACTAACGCCTAACTTAACCAATGTAGTTAAGTATGTGACTAGAGAGAAAGAAGATAGAGTGAAAGACTTACGAAAAGCCATTCACTATATCGAACTTGAATTAGAAATGGTCTATGGTGTTGACCCAGATGGTAACCCTTTAGATTAAATTTATAGTTAATCTTAGTTTACACAATTTTACTTATTACTACTTTTGTGATATAATGGGTTTTTCATTAAAACTTTAGGAGATAAAAAATGGATAGAACAATATTAAACAAAGTAATAAATAATATTGACACAGTTGATTTGGCTTACTACTTTAGAGCAGAAAGAAATATGACTTACAAACAAGCTATGAAAGAAGTATCAAAAATTGCTCAATTTTTAAATACTGATTTTAATTGTCCTGGCAGAAATCACAAACACCCAATAACCTAATTTAATTAGACATCATTATCTTGGTCATATAGTCAGATATTTCTTGATTATATATTGCTGCCTTTTGATCTCTTAGCTTTCTATATCTCTCCGTGGTTCTTGTACTAGAGTGGCCCATCATTCCAGATACGTCTTCTAGTTTCTCTATCTCACCACCTAGAGTACCAAAGTTATGTCTAAGGTCTTTAAACTGTAAATCTGGACAACCAGCAGCATCTCTAATAGCTCTCCATGTATGAAAAGGATATTTAACACCAAGGATATATTCATCCTTTTTTTCTAAACTATTAACAATCGCCATAGCTTGTTTTGATAATTGTATAACTCTATCCTCACCTTGATAATCAGTCTTATGGTTTTTTAATACTAGTTTGTTGTCTTTTAAATCAGACCACTTGGCATTACCAATCTCGCTTACACATCTAGCACCAGTAAGTAAAACCAATCTTATGTACTTTATAGATTTTAAATGCCTGGGATGTATTTTAGCTTCTCTAATATTTATTTGTCTGTTTAGTTCTGCTAGCTCTTTATCTGTAATAGGTCTATTTCTTCTGTTTTCTGGATGCGTAGGAACATATTTAGCTGGATTAAACTTAGTATAAGACAATGCTATAGCTAACTCATAAGTTGCCTTTATCTCTTGAACAACTCTATTGGCTTGATATTTAGCCCTCTTACTTACCTCTCTATGCAGTCTGGTTATGTCTCCAGTTTCTATACTTGTAAGAGATTCTCTTCCTAATGTTTTTCTAATATCGTTATTCCAAGACCTAACTATTTCTCCAACAAACTCTCCTTTGTCGTTTTTACTTACACATTTTTTACCACGGTTATATAGGTCTTCCAATCTCTCCTGGAATACATCATTAAGTGTTTCACTTTTCTTATTATTTAATGGATCAATACCTTGTGCAACTTCACCAAGTATTTGTTGTGCTTTGTTTCTTGCTACATTAATTGGTATGTCTCTAGTACCAAGAGTAAGTTCTCTCTTCCTTCCATTAATGCGATAGAAAACTCTATAAGTTTTTTCTGTGATTAATAAATTGTTTACCTTTGTATCTCTTTTATATCTTGCCATAACTCGTACCTCCAAGCAGAGTCGCCATATAGTCGACAGATGATGTCGAAATGGCGTGTATTTTAATTACCTATTTAGTAGATTATAAGTTGAATCTTGTAAAGAAAACAAGGGTTTTTAGGGAAATAATGTACAGTCAAGAAACTGTGTGATTGTTAAATTTCTGCCTGCGCTACCAGGCTGCGCTACTCCCCGACTAGGTGAATAAACACCAGAAATCAGGCATTTATTGCAGTTTTTTTAGTACCAGAAGTCGACTCATTTTTGTCTTGTCGACCATCAGTCGCCAAAATAATCGACTCCATAGCTTCTTTTAAACTATCAATAGAATTGGTTGATTTCATAATTTCGTCCTTTATCGTGATTTGTGTTGTTTGACAATCAGAAAAGGCTTTGAAGCATATAGTCTGGTATTCAAGATTAACCATTGCGATTATATCTATTTCATTCTTTTTATAATGTCTTCCTGTGGTGGTAATGCCTTTGCGAATATCAAACCGCCAGTTCTTTTTTCTCTTTTCTATATGTGTGACTGTTTTAACTTGGCATCTATAGAGTTTATGTTTCCACTCAAAGATTACATCGGCATGAGATGTATGGGGCATTATTGTGACGGTGTCTGATTCTCTCGCCAGAACTGAGCAGGTTAGGTATTCACCACTCCTACCTATCCTCTCCGACTCGCGTGGCATGGTATGTCATGTTAGTTCAAAAGACCTTCTTCAACTGTTGGTAAAAGAGGTTGTACTGCTAACATTCCAGGTGTTACACCTTGAGGCAATTGTTGCATTGACTCTGGTAAAAACTGTTTAAATCTATCCATCAATTCTTTAACTTTAGCTGTATTAGATTGACTTGCCTCTTTAACCAATTGTTTATTAAACGGAGTTGATAAGAATTTATTAACCAAATACAACATACCTATTCCAGGAACTCCAGCACCCGCACCTGTTGCTCCAATAACAGCAGATGGGCCAATGTTTGAGGCTGCTCTCAAAGCACCTGATCTCATTATAAATGTATTTACATCTGGTAGAACTTCTGGGAATTGTTTTAATGCTCCTAAGAAGTTTGATAAATCATTTATGTTTGTATTTTTATATGTTTTTAATAATTCTTCCGTTGCTTCATAGTTTAAACTGCCAGGGTTTGACAAACCAAGCTCGTCAAATAGTTTATTAAAGTCTCCGCCATCAGGTTTAATGTATTTTTTAAACACATCGTCTAAATAACTTCCAGCCAATCTATTAACATTATTATCACCAATTAAAGTTCTTAACTCTCTTACTGCTTCTGGGCTTTTATTTTGACCAAAGGTTCTGTTATATAAATCCTCTATTCTTGCTGTAGGAGGTCTTCCAATACCAGGTCTTAAAGACCCTCTTCCCAATGCTCTTTGAAACTCTTTACCAGTTTTGTTCTCAACCTTTTGCATATAGTTTTTAAACATCTTATCGCCAGCAGAATATAAACGACCAGCTTCATCCCTTGGGTCTCTAAGCTGTTTTTTCATTGTATCTAGTAATGCGTTTACAGTTCTAAAAGCGTAATTGTTTGGCGTTTGACTTTTGGCTGGATCATACTTTTTAGATAAATCTGTTAGCTTTGTGTCTAATGCTTTAACATCATTAAAACTTAAATTTTTAGATACTGTACTAGTAAGACCCTTTTTAGAAACATTAAAATCTGATTTATATAATCTTAATTCATCTAATACATCTAATATATCTGCTGGTGCATCTGTAAATTTGCTTTTAGGGTAAACCCTATCTGCTGTTTTTGCTAAGTTTTCTATACCAAAAAAATTACCTTTTGCTTTATTTATAGAGTCTGCTTTTTTGTAAACTGTTGAATAAGATTTTCTCCAAGTGTTAAAATTTTCCAAGCCAACTTCATTAATTAAATCTGATCTTTCAGACTCGGTTAATGGTTTAAGTTTTGCAGATGGAGATATTCTTTTATCTAATGCTTTATTAACTTGTGAAAAAACATTTTCTAATTGTTTTCTTCCAGGATTACCAACCAAAGGCATCCTGCTTGTTAAATTATATGCACCTTGCATTAATGGATTTGATGAGGCTTGACCTAAAGATAACTCAATGTTTTCTTTACCTAATATATTAGCTTTTTGCACAGCATCATCAGTTATACCAAGTCCTCTCTCAACAAGACCAACGCCTTTTTCAGAACTAGGTATTGATGTTCTTATTTTGTCAGATACTTTTTGACCACCTTGAATTGTCTTTCTTATCAAAGGTGAAAGTGTTTTACCGACAACTGGTACTGCTGCTGTTAATCCAGAGTCAATAGCACCTGTTATCGCCGCATCTGTTAATCTTTCTTTTGCTGTTGGAGATGGCATATCAGGAGATAATAAATCACCCAAAAAATCAGATGCTAAAGACATGGTAGCTGAACCACCACCCGCACCAACTACAGCCCCAGGAGGGCCGCCAGCAAGTCCACCACCAATAGCTCCGCCAATACCACCTATAACTTCAAGAGTTGGCTCTACCCATTTTGGCAATCTTCCAGGATATTCGTTTTCACCAATAAGACCAAGTTCAATACCAGCTTCTCTTGTTTTGGCATAATATGTTTTAGCGTCTATTTTACCTTCTTTTAGATAACGACTACCTTCTAATTTTACTTGTTCAAAAAGTTTTTTAGCTTCTTCTTTTTGTTTAAGCTCTTGTAATGTAGCCATTTATTCTGTTACGCCAAAAAATGGGCCAAATTGTCCTGTCATTTGTCCTGAGTCCTTGCCCTCAGAAACAATATCTAAACTTGTTGAATCATCTTTTCTTAAGTTTCCAATTACCGTTTCTAAATCTTTAAGTAAAAAAGATGTGCTTTTGTATTCGTTTTGCAGGGTAAGTAAATCTGTTCCTTCAAACATTCCACTATTTATATTTTCTTCTAACTCTGCTTTTCCTTGATCTAAAACTCTTTTAATTTCTGCATATTTTTGCATCGCATCAAATTCTGAAGTGTAAGTTCCCATTGGAAGTAATGCATCAATTCTTTGGTTTAAATAAACACTAGGCCTTCCAGAATATTGATTTACAAATCTTTCTCTAAGATTTTCATTTAAAATACCTCTAGAGTTTATAGCAGCATTTGTTTCTTTAGCAGGAGTTCCAAATATAGGGCCTACTGCTTTATTAACTGCATTATCTATTGTATCTTTCAAACCAAATGCCTGGTCAATTAATTGTAAACCTTCAGATGGAACGTATTGTGATTGTACTTCTTTTTGTAATTGTTCAAAAGATTTAAAACCATCAGGCTCTACATCTCTTAACTCAATAATATCTTTTGCTTTCATACCAGCAGTCTTAAATAAGTTTATTTCTCTGTCACTAAATCCTGCATCTCTTAAAGATTTTGTTTCTTTTATATCCTGCAAACCTGCTATCTCAGCATTTCTTTGTTGTTGTCCATATTGAAATGCAGCATTAGCTCCAAAGGTTTTATAAATTCTTTGTTGTTCCAAAGGCATGGATGCAATTAATTTTTCTTCATCTCTTTTTGCTTGTTCTGCTTTTAACCTAGCTTGTTCTGCTGCTCGTCTATTTGAAAGTCTATTTGAATACAAAGCTACACCTTGAGTATTGCCAGATTTATTAGCATTAACCATGCGAAGAGTGTCGGCAAAGTTTTGTAGCTTTAAAGATTGTTCAGCTCTTTTTCTTTTTGCCTCGTCTTCTTCAGCTTGTTTTGCTCTAGCATCAAGAGTAGGACTTATATTTAAACCAAGTGAGCCTGTAGGATTGTTGTTTATTCCTAATCCTGCCTGTTGTAGTAATCCCATTGGGCTATTAAAATCTCTTATTGCCATAATTATCTCCTATCCTTCTTGTGGGAAGAAACCTGCAACCTGGTCATAGATGCTTATTGCATCACCAATTCTACCACCCATACCTTGTTTATAAGTATCGGTTTGTCCAGGAGTCATACCAAAGACCGATCCTGATAATAAACCAAGTTGTTGTGGGCCGTAGTTTAATGCTCTCATAAACTCGTTGTAACCCATATCCATTCCAGCTTGTGATAGAGCTTGTGCCGATCTTCCTTGACCACCAAGTAAATTTAAGTTTCTGTATTGATTGCTAACTTGGTCATTTAATAGACCTTGTTGGAACTGTCTGTTTTGCATTTCTAAAGATGGATTTAATTGATTAGCTCTATTAATAGCATCCATGTTAGCCATGTTCATTGCGTTGTTATAAGAGCCTTGCTGTAAACCAAATTGGTTTAATGCACTTTGGTCGGCACCAAATCTTCTTGCATCTAGTTGTGCTTGATTTTGTGCAACATCGCCAAGTAAACCTTGTCTGGCTAATCCTGCTTGTTGACCAAAAGTTGCATTTTGCATTGCAACAGCTCTATCTGCATCAGACATATATTGGTCTGCTGAAAACTGTCTTCCTATGTCTTGACCAGCTAATGATGTCGCTCTGTCAAAACCTTGCGCCCTTAAATCGCCAGATAACTTACCAGCCTGTTCTGCAAAATTTCTATTTGTTTCTGCTTCTAATATAGCTGAACGTGAACCACCAAATGCACCCCTTCCAATTGCTGCATCTTGGTCGCTTTGTAATTGCATCTGTCTTGCTCTGTTTAAATCACCGAGTGTATTGTCTATAACTTGTGATTGAAAAGGATTTTGATATGCACTTAAATTTGTATCTAATAATGATTGTGGTTTTACATCTCTTATAGCACCACGATTAACTGAAGCACCGCTATATAAATCTACTGGAGCTATGTTTGCTGCCTGTTGCATTGCTGCTGGTTGTAATTGTGTTGCTGTACCAGTAAAAGGTGTGACTTTTGGCGCATTTTGACTTTTACCTAATAGAGTTTGTAAACCTTGTTGCGGATTATATCGTTGGCTTTGATTAAACAAACCTCTGGTTGCATCCATACCAGCTAATTGGTCTGGATTATATCCTGCTACTCTTGGGCCAGTGTAAGGAACGAAAGGTTGGTTCGCTACACCTTTAGCTCTATTGTATAAATCATCGTAACGAGCCTGTGTCGCTGGATCAGTAGTTGATGTAACTTTATCTCCACCACTTTGTGAAGCACTGTATAAGCCTACTGCTGCTGGTATTATTGTTTCCCATCCCATAATTATAATTCCTTCTTGACTATATATTCTTGTTCAAAACCAAGATGTTTTAATTTTCTTATCCAACCTTTACGACCACCGCCATAAAGATATTTACATTCACAATTTTTTGCAAATACTTCAATGCTTGGAAACATCTCTTCTAGTTCTTCGTAGTCTCCACCACACAAAAATAAATTTAAAACTCTGTATTTAGGAAACTCACCAAAGCTAGATATGTAAAAAGCATCTTTTCCAGGCCATATATGAAATATTCCTTGGCCTATTTTTTCTTTAATATCACTTAGATTATACCTATCTTGGTGCTTTAATGCACGAATAATATGATGCTCTAACCTTTCAAACTCTACTTCCCAGTCTTCTTTAGACTGTTGTGGAGGTGGAGAGTGTTCCGTTGTCTGCGACACTAACTTTATATTTTGTTCCATTTGGACTTACCAATACTAATTCGGTAGCATCGCCACCATTTATTTGTATTCTTTCACCTTTGTTGAAAGTCATACCTGTTTGATATTCTATCTCTGATATTAAATAGTTAAGATAGTTCTTATCGTAATCTTCACCTGGTCGTGTTAGTGTTTTTCTTGCCACTATCTACGACCTCTGTTTCTTAAATCTAATCGTATATTACCAACCTGAAACATCTGGTCAGTATCGCCAGTTACTTTCATACGAACTTGTCTAGCTGTAAATCTTGCATCGGTATAACCATCACTATTAAAAGTAAAGTTACCAAAATCTGTTTCTGCTCCGAGTGGTGTAAATCTTCCTGTAAAACTTATAACAACACCAGGTAATGTATTTGCTTCTTCATCGGGAAGTATCTGATTACATTGCACATAATTATCACCGTTACCTATTTCGATAGGCCCTGATTGTGCGTAAGGTACTGCTGCACCTAAATTCTCTGAATTATTTAATGTTGTGCTGTCTTGTTGATAAACATTACCAAGTGAATCACAGGCTATAGGATAATCAAAAACACCTTGGTCGATCCAACATCCTCTATCCATTTCACCGATTGACCAAACATTGTCAACATAGTTCCAGATGACATATTTGTTTGGTGTTTTTTGTGCATCCCCTGAAGGGTAGAACCACCATATTTCATTAAAGTTTGAGTTGTGTCCACCACAAGCAATACGTCTATATTGATATTTTATATTATCAAAAATATGGTCATGCACATCACATTTAATTTCTTTAACAGAACCATCAAAAACAAAGAAAGAGTTTTCACCCATCCATGCTAAGAAGTTTCCAGAACTTACTATTGTTCTTGGTGATGCGGTTTTACAGTTAGTACCAGCATCTTGAATACCGTATATAAAAGGAGAACCAGTATAGTAAAGTCTTGCTATACCTGTATCAGTAAAGATGATGACATCTGTTTGCCATTTAACACCACTTAATATTGTACCGCCTGTTGGTATTTGTAAATCACCAGCTGTATTGGTTGATGCAGCTGTCCATGTTGTACTTGCTTCTCTTGATGACCATTGTACTTTTCTAGGATCGCCACCAGCACCTAGGGCTATGACATGACGTTCATTAGTAACGAGAACACCAGAACATCCTGTAGGAGAATTAGTTAGCTGTGAGCCTATGGTTGATGGTGCAGAAGGAGACCATTTATAAATCTTGCCATCACTTGCACAACAGAAAAGTAAATCTTCGCCAAAGTTATCAAATGACCATGATTTAGAATCAAAGAATAATCCAGATTGACTTCTAGCATCACCGTAGTCTTCGACATTATAGTTATATGCACCGTATCCAAGCGGATCGCTTGATGCATCTGTAACAAAACCTGAAGGTGTAATGTCATACCAAGTTCCGTCATGGTTGACATAAATCTTTTGTCTTGTGCCAACCGCTAAAACTTTTTTACCAGAATTAGTAATGTACGCAAACATTCCTGTCGGCGTACCTGTTAAAGCGGTTGTTCTTATTTTTTCCCAACCACCAATAGGTCGTAGAAAACCATTTTGAAAACGCACTAAATTACTATCAGTCCAACGCCCTTTATTAGCGTAGTCTGTTCCATTGGTGACTACTCCAGCTGGAGGGGTGACTGGTAGTAAAGGCATTTTTAGCTATTAGATGATATGTAGCTTTTACCAGTCGAGATCGCAGTTGTATAAGATGTTTTATCTTCATCACTACCAGCTACATCTGGAGTATCATCATCTTCATCAACAGGTTCATAGGCTAAGACCAGTTCTAAGTGATCTACATTCCTTTGTACCATATCGTTAATATCTGATTGCTCCATGCCTTCAACATCCCAACTTCCAGCGTTTACTTCGTTGATAAGTGTTACGCTATCTGTTGCTGCTGTTAAGACTTCGCTTACTGTTTGTGCCATATTATTCTCCTTTTACCCTTCTAGGGTTGTTATTCTAGTTGTTAATGCTTCTATTAAAGCGTTTTGTTCTTGTATAGCTTTTACAAGCATAGGTATTAAGGCTGAAGGTGCCACTTGTTGTGTTCCATCAGGGTCTTCAACCCAAATATTATGTCCGTTTGCTACATCTGAATGTGCGTCAATAACTGTTTTAACTTCTTGAGCTATAAAACCATGATGAGCTTTACCGTCTCCGTATACTGGGTCTGAAGAACTTGCATCATATTTAGGTAAAGTATTTGCAATAGCGTTTTTTGAGTTCCATTTAAACGTAACAGGTCTTAAATCTTTAATAAAGTTAAGACCAACTGTTGAATCTGCTATATCTTTTTTAAGCCTTTCGTCAGAAGCAGCAGCCCAAGAAGTATCTGAGCCATCTAAGTTAAGCGTTGCTGAACCATTAGGTGTACCAATTCTAACTGTATTAGAACCTGCTCCAAATATATCATTTCCTATAACAATATTTGAATCTGCACCTGCTGAGTTATTTTCAACATTATGACCAATCATAATATTTGTATCTCCTGAAGTGATTGATTCACCTGCTCCTTGACCTAAGAAAGTATTACTATGACCTGTAGAAAGAGAAGTACCTGCATTATGACCAACTGCTGTATTGTTATATGCAGTAGCAGCATCTAAGGCTGCGTAACCAACTGCTGTATTATTATCACCAGTAGAGTTTAAGTCTAAAGCTTGAAATCCTATAGCAGTACAATAACTAGCTGTAGTGCCTGTACTTAATGCAGCTCTACCCACTGCGACATTAAAACTTCCTGTTGTACTTGCATCCAATGCGTAAGTACCTACTACAACATTCATTTGACCTGTTGTATTAGCAGACATGGCATTATATCCAATAGCTGTGTTGTCATTAGCTGTTGTTATGGCTACTCCTGCATTATTACCAACAGCTACATTTCTAGTACCTGTAGTGTTTGCTGTAAGAGCCTGTCTACCCACTGCGGTGTTATCACTTGCTGTAGTGTTTGCTGCTAAAGCACCTTGACCTACTGCTGTATTAACATCACCTGTAGTGTTTGCTACTAAAGCATTAAGACCAACTGCTACATTGTTTGAAGCTGTAGTATTACTATATAAAGCACCTCTACCGACAGCAACATTAGAACCACCAGTTGTATTAGTACTTAAAGAATCTAAACCTAATGCAGTATTTGAAGAACCAGTTGTATTTGCATCAAGAGATTGTACGCCTACTGCTGTATTTAGGTCACCTGTAGTGTTTGATAGTAAAGAAGCATAACCTACTGCTGTGTTGTTTGATGCTGTTGTATTACTAGCTAATGCACTTCTACCTAAAGCAACATTTTGAACACCTGAAGTATTAGCATTTAATGCAAAACCACCAACACCAGTATTATCTGCACCTGTAGTTAATCTTAAAGCCTTGAATCCTATACCAGTATTTAATTCGGATGAAATATTTGTAAGTAAAGATTGATAACCAACAGCAGTATTTCCATCTGCGGTTGTGTTAGCAGCTAAGGTTTCTGTCCCTACAGCTACGTTTCTGTCACCAGTTGTGTTTGCTGTTAAAGCTGTGTAGCCAACTGCGGTATTGTTAGAAGCTGTAGTGTTTGCTGATAATGCTAAGTCACCAACAGCCACATTAGTAGAGCCTGTCGTGTTTGCGCTTAAAGAGTTGCGACCAATGGATATGTTTTGTGAGCCTGTTGTTGTGCTTTGTGCAGAATAATAACCAATAGCTACATTTTGAGAGGCGCTAGTATTTGACGCTAGTGCATTAGAACCTAAAGCTACGTTAAAACCACCTGTGGTGTTTCCTGCCAAGGCGCTTGAGCCAACCGCAGTGTTGCTAGCACCTGTAGTGTTTAATCCTAAAGAACCATAGCCCATAGCTGTATTGTTATTGGCTGTTGTGTTAGCTGATAAAGAACCTTTACCTAAAGCTGTGTTGTAATTTCCAGTCGTATTAGCATCTAAAGCTAAAGAACCAACAGCTACGTTTTCAGCACCTGTAGTATTTGCTCCTAGTGCAACGTGACCAACAGCTGTATTAGAACTTGCGGTTGTGTTTGCATCAAGAGCATTTCTACCTATAGCAACATTATCACCACCTGTAGTGTTTGCTGCCATAGCACCTGAACCTATTGCTATATTATCAGCACCTGTAGTGTTTGATAGTAAAGCCGCAGAACCAACTGCTGTATTGTTAGAGGCTGTTTGTGCTGTTAATAAAGCTTGATAACCTACTGCTGTATTACTTGAACCTGTGCTTAAAGAAGCACCTGAGTTATACCCAACACCAATATTATTATCTCCTGTTGTGAGATTTTTTAATGCACTATCTCCTACTGCTGCATTATAATTACCACCTGCTTCTATATCTTCTAATGCTTGATTACCTAAAGCTACGTTACTTGTACCAGTTGGATAATTACCATTAAGTTTAATTGTTCCACCCTCTATTGAGGCATTACCGCTTACAGTTAAACCTGTAAGAGTTCCTACGCTAGTTATGTTAGTTTGTGCTGCTGTAGCAAGTGTACCAGTAATAGATGTGCTTGCTGATAAAGTTGTGAATGATCCAGCTGCTGCTGTAGTGCCACCAATGACAGAACTATCGATAACTGCTCCGTCTAGGTTTAATGCTACCGATGTACCACCAGATGCAAAAATTGCATCTACTGCATCTAAGTCTGCATTAATTTTTGTACCCCAAGTATCTGTAGATGCGCCTACTTCTGGTTTTGTTAAATTTAAATTCGTTGTAAATGTATCTGCCATAATTTATTCCTGTTTATGCTGCGATGTCAGTCCAATCTGTATTTGTTGCGGACTGATCTGTCCAAGTTGTTGTAGCTGGTGTTTGGTCTGTGTAAATAGTATCTGCTACAGTCTGGTCTTCCCATTTTAAACTACCTATCGCAGAAAAACCACTTGTTTGTTGCATGGTGGCTTGACCAAAATATTTAATTCCACCAAGTGCGTTCATTCCACTTTCTTGTGAAATGGTAGCCAAACCACTTAACACCATTTCTGGAGTGGCGGTTATGTTTGAAGTTTGGTTTATTGATGCTTGACCTAAAGCAATACGAACACCGCTTGCTGTAAATCCAGATGTTTGATTGATGGATGCAACACCATCAAGAACAATCGTTCCTGTTGCGCTTACACCAGATGTTTCATCAATAGAAGCTACACCAAGTTTTACAACTTCAGCTGTCGCAATAAAACCAGATGTCTGAGCTATTGTTGCTTCACCTCTATCTATCTGTCTTGCTGTTGCCGTAAAGCCAGATAGTTGATCTATAGAAGCTGAAGATAATTTAACAACTTCGGCTGTTGCACTTACACCGCTTGTTTGTGCAATCGTTGCTGATGCTGTTAGAACTAAAGTTCCGCTAGAAGTGAATCCTGAAGTTTGATTTATAGATGCAACCGCTTTAAGCGTAACGCCAGCAGATGCAGTAAAGTTTGTTGTTTGAGCTATAGTTGCGGATGCAAACTCATATTCGGGAGTGCCATAATCAGCAATCCCGTAATTAAGTTGACCATAGCCAATAGAGGCCATGTTCTTACGCTAATGTAATATCTAAATCGCCAGCGTCAAATCTAAATACATCACCACTT
>CAACVD010001045.1_pt1 | contig 13327 bp, 14 predicted proteins | sample 2381771 | NCBI WGS metagenome assembly CAACVD01 (sample SAMEA5211965, study PRJEB30684) | marine metagenome | biome: Marine; feature: Epipelagic; material: Water | collected 2015-10-15 | depth 15 m | reverse complement strand
CATCAACATCTCCTTTGTCTAAAATATTTTTTTTGATGTGGTTATAACCATCATTGCCTTTAGAAGTTGTATCTTGTACGGAATCAAATAAACCATGTAATGCTAAGGCTATTTTCATAATTTACTTTTTTTTCCAGCCTTTAATAAAATGATTTTGTCCGCCACCACGAGAATGAAAAAGGTCATGTGTTTGTTCAATCCATTCACAAAGTTTTTGTTGTTTTTCTGACCCTAAAAAATTATGCAACTCTGCGACGATGATATTAACATTAGATAAAGCTGCATTTATTAAAAAATCATACTCAGCGCCTTCACAATCAACTTTAAGAACCTCTACTTTTTTGTCGCCAATTAAATCTTCTAAGCTAATACTTTCAACTTCTTCGTAGTCTCCTTGCCAACCATGATTACCAGCATTATCATAAACAAATCCAGTAGTTCCCATATTCCCTGAGGGAGTATCTTTGTTTATATCTGCTTGCATATATCTTTGAAGTTTTAATATTTCACCAGATTTAGAGCCAACGGCATTTTTAAAAAGTTTATAATTAAAATCTTTTAAGTTTTTTTGTATTTCTTCTTGGTTATATTTAGAGGGTTCTACTAACCACCAATTGTTTGAAATGTGTTTCCAGGCCTTTACAAAACCTCCGACATTAGCACCGACATCAATAATTAGTCCTTCGTTATCAATTTCTAAGCCATGCAATGGGTAAGTTGAGCATTCGGCTCGTACAGTTTGCAACCAATCATTTGGTTGGCTTTCGCATATTAATTTATTTACTTTTTTCATATTATTTTTTTAAAAATTTAAATGTTGTTAAATCTCTATAAGGAGGATTTTCAATTAAGTCTAGACAGTCTTTGGGATGATCCATGAGCAGTGTTAGGCCTCTAGCAGCTTGCTCTGGAGTCATATACATATTATATCCAAAATTTTCAATTTCATCGATATGATATGGAATGCCTATTGACCTCCCCTCATATCTTAATTTTTTTATTTTCTCTACAGCTTTAATGTCGTCGGTTAATATCATACCGCCTTTACCAATTTTTAAATGCTTCTTATGGTGAAAAGAAAGACACATATAGCTTCCTGGTATGTACATATTGGAAGTTAATCTTTTAGCTGAATCGTATATTGGTGTCGGCTTGAGTTGATATACGCCTTGCCAATCTAAATCTTCAAATTCTAATTTTGCTCCAGCTTGTAAAATTGATTGAGGAACAGAAACGTATGTGTGTTTTGGTATTGTAATTTTCTTATCTTTTACGCCTAAATATTTGCAAGCTAAAAAAATGGCATCTGTACAACTATCAGTAGCTATGCCGTATGGCGCTCCAGCATATTCTGCAACAGATTCCTCAAACCACTTGACTATTTCAAAGGGATTTCTCATTGATGCAATATGTAAAGTTTTTTCTTAAAGCCGCAGGACTCAAAAAGACGTATGCTTCTCTCATTGTCAATGTAAATTTTAGCTATAGAATTTGGAAATTTTTTTTGTATTTTTTTTAAAAGTTTTTTGCCTATACCAGAACCTTTAAAATCTGGATGAACGCCAATTCTAATATCATTATCTACGACTCCAGCAAATCCAACAACATCGTTGTTATTGATAGTTGCTACGTAGTAATTTTTACAGTGTTCTTCCATAAATAATTTGTGAGTTTCTTCGTTTATATAAGAAGAATCTAAAAAACAATCTCTAGAAGCATTTCTAATTGTTCTAATTTTTTCCCAAAAGATTTCTGAACATTTTTGTATTGTTAGTTCCATAAATCTATCTCTTGCTGTATTGGATTTGTAGGATTAGACCAATATACATTTAAATATGTTCTAGTTCCTTTCCATCCTTCTAGTTTTAGATATGGGCCCAATGACGAACCTATATCCATATATTGATTGTTTTCGTAATCTTTATACAGTTCATATATAAGAAAATTACTTAAAGACGAAGCAGCAAAAAGAAATAAATAATTACTTATATTATTTTTCTCTACCCAGTCTTTCATTTCATCTATTAGGTTAAAATTATTTACTATACAGTTAGTTCCTATAGAAAAATGTTTTTCTATTTCAAAAGGCAGTCCACTTATATCTGAATTTTCATTACTAACTAAAACTACTTTTTTTGTTTTAAACACTGGTATCATTTCAGATATATATAACTTATAATTATCATTGATTAAAACATTACTAAAACTCAAATCTGAGTAATCAGAACTTTCATGTAGGTCTATACAAAACTGCCAAGATTGATTATTATCAAAACTATTTTGTCCTGGTATGCCTTTGATGTAATTTTTCTTTTTAAATTTAAAAGACTGTATTAGTTTTTTGTGAACATAAGAATCTCTTTCAGGCACAAACTCTTTTCTTTCTTCATTTGGATATGTATTGTGTGGCACCATGTATGGATTTTCTCCGTAAAGATCGCCTTGAACAAAAAAACCATCTCCTAAAACTAATTTTTTGTTTCTTAAAATTGTGATTTCTCCATCAGAAAATCTAGAAAAAGCAAAAGGTGTTTTGGTTTTTACTAAATCTAATATCTTATAAAATTCTTCTTTATAGTTTTTCATGCCAATTATATATTCCTTTGGGGTGCTCTGGTTTCCAACCTAAATTAATTAATTTTTGATTATCTATGGAGTATCTAACATCCTGACCCCAACGATTATCCACATACTGGACACAATCTTCAGTTTTGCTAAACCAACCCAAAACAGTTTTAACAACATCTATATTTTTAATATAATTTTTAGCGCCAATATTAAAACACTCGTTTCTTATTCCGCTTTTTAGTATATGCATAACGGCCTTGACGTTATCTTTGACATACACCCAATCTCTGACATATGATCCATCGCCATGAACTGGAACTTTTTTGTTATTTTTTACGCAATCTATAATTTTGGGTATGAGTTTTTCTTCGAATTGTCTTGGGCCATAATTGTTAGAACTCCTAGTAATAATATAATTTATTTCATAAGTTCTACTGTAAGATTGAACTAACATTTCAGCGCAAGCTTTAGAGGCAGAATATGGGTTGCTTGGTGATAGTTTATCATATTCAAAAAATGAACCAACTTCTCTATCTCCATAAACCTCATCAGTACTAATATGAAAAAACAAAGGTCTAGAATACTTTGGCTTGCCTCTAATTAATTCTAATAAATTCCAAACCCCTAAAACGCTACTTTGTATAAACGGGTATGAGTCATTAATTGAGTTATCGACGTGGCTTTCGGCAGCAAAATTCATTACAACATCACAAGAAGGCAAATTTTTTAATTCGCTTATATCCTTTTTGATTAATTTATAATTTTTGTGATTATCAAATGGAAGCTTTTCTTGAGAAGCGTAACCCATTTTATCGATATCAATTATCTCGTAACCTAAATCCAGGGCTAGTTCTACAAAATGACTACCTATAAAACCTCTACCGCCTGTTACTACTAATTTCATTTATTATTTTGGCTACTTTGAATGAAGATTTTCCATCTCCATACGGACACTTTTTATTAATTTTAAAATTACAAACTAAATTTTCAAAAATTTTAGTAATTTTATGAGAAGATTCACACATATACAGGTGGCCTGTTTTTAATGCTTCAGGTCTTTCTGTAGTTTTTCGACATACTATAACTTTTTTATTAAAAAAAGATCCCTCTTCTTGTAGTCCACCACTATCTGTAATTACAATTTTGCATTTTACTAAAATTTTTAAAAGTTCATCGTGAGATAATGGTTGAACAACATTTATATTTTTTAAAATACTTTTATGTTTTTGAACATTTGGATTTGGATGTAGTGGTAAAATAAATTCTATATTGGGATAATTTTTAGCCAGTTTATTTATTTCTGCAAACCAATCTTTTAAATATTTGTGATTTTCTCTTCTGTGCAAAGTGATCAAAACTTTATCTTTGTATTCGCAGTCTTTTTTATAACTTAACAGGTTATCTAAAACTGTATTACCGACCACATATGTTAGTCCATTTGATTTTTCTTTTATTAGATTTTTTTTTGAAAGTTTCGTGGGACAAAAATTTATATCTGATATTCTAGATATCATTTGCCTGTATCCTTCTTCTGGATATGGGTGATCCAAATTATAACTCCTAAGACCAGCTTCAAGATAATATATTTTTTTACCTTTGTTAAAGGCTGCTACAGCACATGCAAAAGCAGAAGCTGTATCTCCTTGTACCAAAACAGAATCAAAACCACTTTGGGGAAACTGCAAAAGGCAATCTGAAATTAATTGATCTAGTCTATTGGAAGATTCATTAATTTTAATTTTAAAATCAACATTAATATTTTTAAGTAAATCTTCGTGTTGGCCAGTAAATAAAAGTTTGTAATTAGATATTTTTTTAAGTAAAGGTTTTATTTTTAACCATTCTGGTCTAGTTCCAAAACACAATAATGTTGTATTCATAAATTTAATAATTTGAAACCTTTGTTATAGTAATGGCTTAGGGATTTACCAAAATCAATTCCATTAGAATTAACAGATATTGCATTGCTGTCAACTCCATAATTCATAGCGGTCTGAGGGTTGCTACCCCATAATTCCAAATCATCTTTAGGGTGAGGAGGTACATATGTGTTTAAATTTAAATACTTTTGTATCGCGTAGGAAAAATGAACATCTTCTCCACATATATAATTTAATGGAGGATTAGTTTCTCTCCAAAAAGCTCCGAGTAAGTCTCTGTGAAAAAACCAAGCGTGCCCAACTATATCTGTTCTTTTAGTTTCTTCGTTTGGATTTGGCCAACCAAACCTTTCAAAATTTTGATAATTTATATCATTAAATATGACACCAACTGTTCCATATAAACCATTCTCTTTTTCTATGCAACTAATACAGTTTTCACTCCATTTTTTGCCAGGAATTGTATCATCATCAAGAACACAAATATAATCAGATTTAGAATTTAAAGCAAAGGCAAATCTTGCCCATACACCATAGTTATAATTGTTTTGAGAAATTTTTATATCACCAGAATCATCAGACAAATAAAAATTTAAGTCTTCTTTTTCTGGTTTGTTTCTCCAAATTAATACTTCATTAGTTTTTACTGTTTGATTAGAAACAGCCTCATATTGCTGTTTTATTGTATGTGGTCTTTGCCAAGTATTTAAAATATAACTAACTGTTTTCATAAAATTATATCAGATATTGTTTTAACATTAAAATTTGCCCAGATATCTTTATAGGCCAATTCATTTAATTTTAAAGAATTAAAATCTTTCCAATTATTAATTATTAATATTGGAATACCCATGTCTTTAAACTTTCTAGCAAAAAATGAATCTGTAACAATTGGTATAGATTTCATATAAAGAGCTTCCCATGTTTTATGACAGTCTTTACCATTTCCATCTGGAGATATTGTAAAATAAGATTTGGATATAGATCGTAAGTAATTTTCTTGTGTATTGTTTACAAAATTATCATGGTCATCTATAGATGAAGCATTAGGGTAAGATTCTGGACAAGCTATACCAATTTGATCATAACAATATTGTCTTTCTTGTGGATTTGTAGATATATTAAAATTGGCATAAAACAAATTATCTTTTTTGTTATTTTCTTCAATAATTTTTTTAAATCTATCCTGATTGCCGTGTGACCATTTTGGATTAGCTATACCTATTGGTATAGGAGAAACTTTTGGATGTTCATAAAGAAGATTTTGAGTATACCAATGTTTTATGTTTGGCAAAAAGTTTAAAACAGCTTTCACGTTTGTTTCGTCAAAATTTATATCTGAATTATGAGTTACAAGAGTAAATTCATTTTCGTCACAAAATTTTGTTTCTTTGAGCATTTGTAAAAATTCTGGTTTACAAAAAACATAATCATTATCAACATTATCATTTTGCTTATAAGAGAACAGTGGAGTTCTAGCATCAGAATAATCCGTGAACTGATGCCTACATAAAGATTTATAATATGAACCACAAATTAACATATCTTATCCCAAAAAATATTTGATGCGTCTTCGCAATTTTTTTTAAAATTATCATAACCATTTTCTTTAAATTCAAGGTAAGACCCTAGTTTATAAGGATCTCCTATAAGTTCTTTAACACCACAAATTAAAGCTTCAGCCACCATTCTACAAAAAGGTTCATTTACAATTGGTTTGTGAAAAACAGATTTTGATTTTCTTAAAATATCCGCTATCTCTTTTTCGTCTTTTTTTCCATGAAAAGTTATATTTTCATATTTTTTAAAAAGTTCTTTTAAGTTTTCATTTGTTTGTCCATCTGCCCAACCAAAAATAGAAATTTGACGGTCTTTATTTATTCTAGAAAAATTTACTAAATTATCTATTCCTTTAAGTGGGTGTATAAATCCACAATATACAACATCATATTCTTTATCTTCATCTGATTTATAAAAAATATTAGTATCAATTGGATCATATACTATTTCTACATTTTCAAAATAATCTCCGTACTGTTGTCTAAAAAAATTTATATGAAAATTAGATAGAAAAAAGTTCTTTTTAGAATGTTGAAATATTTTTTTTCTTAAATTGGGGCTTAAATAAAGGCAAGAATCATGTTCTAATCTCACATGATTATCTGAAGAAAGAATAAAATCAATTTTTTCTGGATTATTTTTTTGTATATGTTCTAAATTAGAGCTAATAATTAAATCATAATGTTCGTATAAATCCATAGGAGAACTGTCAACATTATGCAGTTTTATATCATGGCCTAATTCAATTCCCTTTTTAATTATTAAATCATTACTTTTCTGTGCCCCACCAGAATTATGATTTAAACTAAAATCACTTATAAATAATACTTTCATTACTAGCTATAGTAATGAAAAAGTAAAAAATATCAATCCATATCTTCGACTATTTCAACATTTGCCAAAGCTGGATCTTCTTTAATTATATTTTCGTTACTTTTTAGTACATCCGTAACGCTTTTACCAGCTTCCCACATTCTACAAGACCAATACCTAGCTTTATATTTTGGGCCAGGATTTGTGTCGCATTGATGTCTAGCGCGAAAGTTTTTACGACGAGCTGGATTATCTCTTTGAATCGGCATGTTTGGATCTCCAAACTTAACCATAACTACATTACCTTTATCATTTTTGACATACACGCCAAATTTTTTCTTATTGCCTTTTGGTAATCTAAAGGGCTTGTTTAAATTTTTTTTTTTGATTCTTCTGCTTCGTCCACAAAAATATCTTTAGCTTCCATCATTTCTTTGGGAGTAGCTCCAGAAGATAGTAAATCTATCTTAGCTAATGCAAATTCTATAATAGAAACATCTTTAGCCTCTGAAAAATCCCCAGGACTCCACTCATTAAGAACGTCTGGAAGTTTTAAAATTTCTTCTTCTGAAGCTCTGGCTATATCTGAATCAGCTTTACGATAAGCGTCTTTAACTTTACCGCCACGCATCATTTTTAAAAACATATTTACTCTAGCCATAGACCAAGCAGCTCTTGATTGGCCAGGTCTATGAGTTCCAGAAAAAGCGCCAGCCCCTCTTCTATAAACTTTCTTTAACATTCCTAAAGTTACTTTTCTTGAATATTTAGCATTATGTTCTTTTACTTTATTTTTTAAAGCAGTTGTAACTTTTTCACTAAATGTAATTTTACCTTTAGATTCTTTGATTAAATCTTTATCGTCCTTTCTTTCTAGAATTTTTTTAGACTTTTGTTTTGACTCTGGAGATGTTCCTGCAGAGCCAGGTTCATTCTTAGAAGATCCTTTTTTTCTCTCCTCTGGCTTTGATGGAGTTTGTGCAGCACTTTTGGGGCCAGGTCTGCCTGCTAAAATTTTTTCTGAAAAATCAAGTTCCATATTATTTATTACACTTTTTTAAAAAATTAACCCCAAAAATTATATGCAATAATTGCTGCAACCGCTGTTAAGAGACCGCTAGAAAAAATCCAAAAAACTTTAGAAGCTCCATTTACAAATGATTGTGTTTCTGATACTTTACCTTCGAGTTCTCTAAGTCTATTTTCAACTTCCGCTAATTTCTTAAATAAAACATCTGAAAGCGTTCCTAATTGTATTAGTTTTTCTTCCGCTCTGGCAATTGCTACAATCGCGTCAGACAGTTTATCAACTTTTTCTTCAATTCTAGCGAGTCTATCTTGTTCGATGCCCATATTAAATATATTACACTAAATTTTCTTCAATAATTTCATAATCTTCAATGTTAACTTCAAAAAAATCACAAGCAGATTGAAGAGAGTCAAAATAGTACCAATCATCGATTGGATATGTATATGTATCTTTTAAACCAATATCTAATAAAAAATTTTTATTTTCTACTCGTTTACATTGATACATAACAGTTCTTTTAGAATCTGTTATTAGTTTATAAAAACCATTTATGTCTTCCATATCATTCATTTTATGATACTGTTATACTCCAACCTTTGTTTGTTGCTATAGCTTTTTGAGCGTCGGTCAATTCTTCTAGTGCTAACGTGTTTCTTATATCTATGGTTGCAGAATGGCTTACTGTGACTAAATGATTAAAAATGTGTACCATATTGCCAGTATCTATTGGCATGTATCTTAAAGAAACATTATGTTTAAATCCATTTTCATAATTATCTGTACCAGTAAATCTAATAGCGGTAATAGACCTGGTGTTTTGAAATAATTGATTTAAATTATTTGCGCTTGTTGTGTGGTGAAAATCAAGCCCAGATATTAACTGAAGATTATAATTCTGATAAAACATTTGTGAATAATCTCCATCGTTCGGTCCATCTGTTTGGCCAGAAAAAATAATCTCTTCAAGGTTTTCACATTTAAAAAATGTTGCAACGAAGCTATCGTTACTCGTTGGAGCGTTTATATGTATTGGTGGTAATTTTTTAATTGAAAAACATTCTCTAAACATGTTTCTCAGGTTAGTTGCATTAGTAAATTCAAGTGTTGTATATTCTGGAGCAAATCCAGTAATACTTTGTGAATTTTGAAACATACCAATACCATTACTTACAAAATTAAAATTAGATCCCATCCATGGAAATTCAGTAAAATTATCCCAATTTGCAAAAGCATATCCCGCACTCCTGGTTAAGGTAATTTTAGATAAATCAATTTCAGATACATCTATAAGATTAGTGCAAGTATTGAATATGGATAAAATACCATTATTATCTTGAGTAAGATCAAATCCTTTTGGAATAGCTTTAAGATTAGTCATAAATTCAAACATATTACGAAAATCAACATTAGAATTGGTTCTAATAAGTATTTTGGGAATTCTTCTAAGTGATCTACATTGTTTAAAACAACTTCTAAAAGAGCTACACAAAGATAATACTGAATCTCCAAATAATCCTTCTGGTAAATATTCGAGATTTGCGCACCCTTCAAAAGTTTGAAGGCAACTATTTGGATTTTTTAACCAAAATTTATCTGGATCAGCAAAATCATCTGGTAAGAATATTAAACTTTTACAATTAAAAAAGGCATAAGCATAACTTCTTGAGCCACCATTGTATATCCAGGGCACAAATGGTATGGATTGAAGCGAAGACATTCCTCTATATATTACATTAGGATTAAGTAGCCTGTTGCTTGGGGTATTTCTAACCTCAAGCTGTTCGCACATTTTCAGTGGAATGCTGCCGCTAATAAGGGTACTAGTGCAATTTGAGCTACTTACAAAAAGATCTAAAATATTTGCACCACGTCTCATAGCGTTATTGGTATAACCAGGATTATATGCAGCATTTAGGGGTAATTCTATTGCTGTAAGATTTTGGCCTGCTGGTAAAGTTATCTCAAATTTAACTTGTTTATAGCCCCTAAACAGGGTAGCTTTTGTTGTGCTTGAGTCAGAAGTTATATTATCATATTCATAATAGTGATTAATAGTTGTGCCACTGGCCACAGTTTCTGTATTGCCGTCTCCCCAATTTATTGAGTAAGATTGAGAGTTACTTATAGTAAGTTTTAAAGGTAAATAATTAGTAGCACTTTTTTCTTCTGGAAAAACGGCTATAATTCCCATTATTTTTTCTGGAGTTCCGTTTGGAACATTTAAATCTAGCCAACCAGATGGTCTAGACCACTTTTTTCTTTTATAACGATATTTATTATTGGGCGGCAGGTGTTGTGGTACATTTCCTGGTGTTAATGATGGTAAAAAACTCATACTATATTTCCTCCTAAAAATGCTAAACCTGATGTTTTATAAATGACTTGCGCTTGTCCATAAATTCCAGCAATGCTATTTGCCCCTCCAAAAGAATTAAGACCAGACATGCCCGCACCAGTTACAAAAAAAACATTGTCACTAGTTTCTGAAATAAAACTAGTCACATGTCCAGGAGCTAGTACTGGAACTGTTACTGTAATTGCATCTGTATTTTGTAGTAATACAGTAGCTCCTCTATGATTTAAACCTAATGTAAAATTACCTGTTTCTGTTACAAAAGAATTTTCTGAAAGTGTAACTTTTCCAAGCACAGAATCGCCAGTTACTGTAAGATCTCCAGATAAAATTGTATCACCAGAAACATGAAGTTTCGCTTGTGGTGATTCAGTTCCTATACCAACTCTAGAATTACTATCTACAACTAATGTGTTGTCACCAGCACCATCTTCAAATTTTACTGGTGTTGTGCTATTCAAAGCATCAAAGAAAGTAAAATCATCATTAGAAATATTTACTCCAATGTTCCACGTATCAACATTATTTGGTGAAAATGTCATACGTGAATTATTTGAGGAAGTGGTGGATCTGAGTCTAAGTTGTATATTTGAATCATCAGCAACATCCAAAGGAGCTTGTGGTGATTGAGTTCCTATACCAACTCTAGAATTACTATCTACAACTAATGTATCATTACCAGCACCAGCTTCAAATTTTACTGGTGTTGTGCTATTCGAAGCATCGAAGAAAGTAAAATAATCATTAGAAATATTTACTCCAATGTTCCACGTATCAACATTATTTGGTGAAAATGTCATACGTGAATTATTTGAGGAAGTGGTGGATCTGAGTCTAAGTTGTATATTTGAATCATCAGCAACATCCAAAGGAGCTTGTGGTGAATTTGTTCCTATACCAACTCTACCATTATGTCTAAGCCGCATTACTTCAGACTCTGTGGATCCATCGGCAGTTCTAAAGACCATATCTGCTGTATTAACATCTGTTCCAGCCTTTTGAACAAATATTTGAGCTACTCTATTATAACTTAATGTAGAATGGTTGTTTACAAAAAGTAAAGCGCCAAAATCATCGGCATCATCAGAATCCGAACTTCCTGCTATTACTATACCTGCTTGTTGTAAGGTAGTTGAGTTAGAGTCTCCAGCTTTGACTATAAGGGCTTTTTCTAAAAATGGAATTTGAGTATGAGGAACTACTGTTCCTAATCCAACATTACCAAAATGATCAAGATGAATACTCTTTGAATCATTATCATCAATTCTAAATTGAAATGAGTTAGCTGTTCCAAAAACAAATGGTTTATTGGTTGCACCAGTTGTAGGCGCTGTAATAGTCATTGGTCTATTGTCAACAGTATCAAATCGGAAAAATGTTTCATCAGATGCATTACCTTGGATATGTAACTCAGCGCTAGGTGATGTAATTCCTATACCAACGTTACCATCTTTATCAACAGTAACTTGTGCTACACCACTGTTTCTTATTTCAAAATCACTAGCTCCAGTTCCATCAAAGTCTCTATCTAAAACAAAGTGATGATTTCCATTTGAATCACTATCTTGATGAGCAACGATAAAAACATCGGGGTCAGTAACTTTCATTTCAAGATATTCATTTCCGCCTCTACCAACTTCTAATTGAGCGACACCTTGGGTAGCATTAAATGCTTTGATAACACCGTTTGATAAAATATTTCCATTAACATCTAATGCTTCAGATGGTGATGTGGTTCCAACTCCAAGATTGCCAGTATTTATTATTACATCACCGTCATTTTGTATTGATAAAGCCTCTATGCTATTACAGAAAATTCCTAAGTCTTGAGGGATAGAACCTCGATCCATTCCTCTTACATCACCTCTGTCATGTCTAACGCCAACACCAAATCCAGCCTGAATGTGTTTACTATTTACAACAAAATCATTAGGTCCAATTTCAATTATTTCGTTTCCATCTAAATCAACAATATTGCCACTAAGAGAAATATTATTAAGTACGGTCAAGTCTCCAGATAAAAGTGAGTCACCATTAACATGAAGTTTAGCAGCTGGTGATTCAGTTCCTATACCAACATTGCCACCATTTTTAATTGTTAAAGCTGTTGATACATAAGAGGTATCTCCTACTGATCGAGTTGTACCGTCTATACCAAATCTTAAAAGTCCATTAGTTGGATCATGTCTAATTTCAGCAGGAAACCCAGCAACCGTAGTTCCATTACCATTGGATGTCATATACCCAAACGTAATTAATCTGTGTCCGCCTATATGAAAGCCTATGTCTCCTCCACCATTGGGTCCAATTGTAAACTTTTCTCCTGGTGAAGTATTGCCTATACCAACATTGCCATTACTTAACGTTGTTAATCTATCAATGTCATTAGTTCTTAATTTTATTAATCCATTTCCCGCTGAATCAGTTGCAAATCTTATCCCAAAAAGATCATCGTCTAAAGCAGGATTGTTGGAAGCTGCGAAGGTAATAGCTGCATTATCTTGATTTGCTGCATAAGTAATAGGTCTTATAAGCTGAGTTCCTACAACATCTAATGCTCCACTAGGTGATGTAGTACCTATACCAACTCGAGATGTACTCATATCTACGTAGAGGTCATCATTACCTATAGCAACGTCAACACCATTCGATTTATTAATGTGAAATGTAGCTCCAGCTGCATTTAATTCATTTGCGGACACATCATAAGTGAGACTTCTTGCTGAATCTTGTACAATAAAATCTCCTCCACTTACATGAAGTTTAGCAGATGGTGAATTAGTTCCTATACCAACATTACCTAATGCATCGATACGAAGTCTTTCAGTGTTTCCACCTGCCCCTAGTGCTAAAAATGTCCCCGTGCGTAAAAGGCCACTTGGTCTTGTACCTTTTATAAATGCGCCTATACCATCAGAATATTTAAAAGTTAAAGTGTTGTTTCTATTTAAACTTGTATTAGCTTTGTTTTCAAAAATTACGTTTGGATCACCAGCTTCACTAACATGAAGTGTTGTAGTTGGTGATGTAGTTCCTATACCAACACGCTGTTCATCTCTATCAATAGTCATAATGGTATTATTAGCGCTACCACCATTATTATAATTATCATCGAAATACATA
>CAACVD010001044.1_pt1 | contig 13330 bp, 6 predicted proteins | sample 2381771 | NCBI WGS metagenome assembly CAACVD01 (sample SAMEA5211965, study PRJEB30684) | marine metagenome | biome: Marine; feature: Epipelagic; material: Water | collected 2015-10-15 | depth 15 m | reverse complement strand
CTAAGTCTATACGCAACAAGGGTGGACAATCGCAAGACCCACCCAAGTTGCCGTCGACCCAGACGCTAAATGGTAGGCAAGACCTCCTTGTGGAGATAATCAGAGCCGATTAGTTGTGTTAATTAATTGAGCCAAAATTTAAACAAGGAGATTATTATGGCGGCAAACCTAATAGATACTGCGTTTGTAAAGCAGTTTGGTAATACTCTTGAGCTGTTGACGCAGACCAAGGGTGGCAAATTCACAGGCAAATGTCTGGAAGAGTCAATCGAAGGCGAAGAAAAGTTCTACGATCAGTTGGATAGCGTAATTGCTACACAGGCTGATCGTACATCAACTACTGGTGATCCAGCGGATACTAACGTATTCCCTAATTCACCCGATAACTTCATTCAGCATAAGCGTCGGCAAGTTTCTGCTACACCTTATGACATCGGATTGATGCTTGATCGTTTCGACAAAGTTGAAATGTTGATCAATCCTGAGTCTCAGTATGTTCAGCAGATGGTACACGCCCTTAACCGTAAGAAGGACATTGAGTTCTTGAAGGGTGTTTACGGAGCGGCTAAGACTGGCAAGGCTGGCGGCGGTACTGCGGCACAGTTGGCTACAGGTGCTGGCAATGCTGTTGCGAAGGAAATCGGATTGAACACAGGTATGAACATCGACAAGCTCATCGAAGCTCGTAAGATTCTTGAGTCTAACGGTGTTGACCTCGACGACCCGCTGAACAAAGCATATATTGCTATGCATCCTAAGCAGTTGCACCAGTTGCTGACTGATACAAAAGTAACCTCTTCAGACTTTGCGTCTGTTAAGGCTTTGGTTGCTGGCGACATCAACAGCTTCTATGGCTTCGAGTTTGTTACATCTAACTTGATTCCATTCACTAATACTGCTGGTACTAACGCCTATGATGCTGGAACGACTACTCGTGACTTCTCAGATACTTGGGCGGATGATGTTCCTCAACAGGAAAGTAGTCCTACTAATGATCGTGCTTGTTTCGCTTGGGTTCACTCAGGTGTTCGGATGGTAACTAATCCGGCAATCGAAACAGAAGTTGATCGTCGTGCTGACAAGCGTTTCAATTACTACGCTTACGCCGCAATGCGTTGTGGTGCAGTGCGTATGGAAGAAAAGAAAGTGGTCTTCATCGAAGCCGCTGACGCTTCTGTAGCTGACTAGTAATTAAACTTGGGGGCTTTCGGCAACCTTCTCTGTCGATGTAAGCCCCCCATTTTATTTTTTTGGAGGTAGTATGACTAAGGTAGAAATCTGTAACCACGCCCTGCTCAAGATTGGAGCGGATACCATTGCCTCCCTCGACATAAATCAAAACGACCAAGAGGCGGTCGTGCAAAGTGCAAAGCTTTGTAATATCTTTTTTAACCAAGCACTAGAAGAAGTTCTCCGCACTTACAAGTGGAACAGTGCATTGAAGCGTGCAAAACTCACACGGCTTACAGAAACCCCAGCATTTAAGTTTGAATACAAGTTCCAGCTACCCAATGATTGCGTTCGGGTTGTTAATGTATATGATAAGAAAGAAGCGTATGACGACCGCACTCAATGGGTGGTAGAGGGACGCACAATACTTTGCGACTACGAAGATGTTTACTTGTGTTATGTTCATAAACCCGCAGACGTATCGACGCTAGACGCATTTGTTATTAAATGTATTATTCAGAACCTAGCAATCAAGCTATCTGTTCCGATGCAACTAGACCAAGTGATGCAGAACAATTTGATTTCGGAATACAACAACGTAATACTTCCTGAAGCCCGTAGTGTTGATACATTGGAAAACAAGTATTGGGAAATGGAAGAAAGCGACTTTATACTTTCACGCTATAATCAATCCCCAATAATCTAATGGCTATAAATTACACACAAGCATTTAATGCGGGAGAAGTATCTCGCAAGATGGATGGTCGTAGCGACCTAGAAGTTTACAAAACTGGTTGTCGTGATCTTGACAACTTTTTTGTTTTACCACAGGGCGGGGTGGAGCGTCGGTCAGGGACAGAGTTTATTCAGTTTGCAGGAACTGATGGAACCAACCCAGCACGCATGATTGAGTTTGATTTTTCTAGTGACATTCGTTTTGTTATTGAGTTGGGTACTAACTACGCCAAAGTTCATTACACAGATAGTAATGGCGTAGACCAAGTAGTTGATGTAAGTGAAACTGATGACATTGATTATACAGTTGCAGAACTACGGCAGATTCAATTTAACCGCAAGTATGATACCCTGATTCTTACCTGTCCCACAAAAGAAACAAAGATTCTTACTAGGGATACAATTACTCCTACATTTTCTATTAAAGATATTGCTTACATCTACCCTCCATTGCAAGAAAAAAACATTACATCCACAACTATTGACCCATCTTTACCAACTGATATTTACTCAGGTACAACTACATTAACAGCTAGTGCAGATTTATTTGATGCAGGTCACGTTGGTTCTTTTTGGGCTATCGACCATATTCGTGCGGCAGATAAAAAAGAAATAGCTGATACAAGAACGGCTAATGGTGAAGATGCCGCTAGTGATCCATTAGATGTTAGCTTTTCTAACTGGTCTTTTGAAACAGATGGCACTTGGGAAGCATCTGTTGTTATTCAACGTCGGATAGATGGTGGTAGTTGGGTTAACTATATAGTAATAGGTGACACAAGAGGTGGTGTGCAAAGAAACTTTAGATATGCTTCTGATACGGCAGAGGGTGCTAACACAGAATTAAGAGTAAAATGGATTCTACAAACAAGCACTCAAGATTTTCAATTTAGTATAGAAGCGGAAAATGTTTATCACAAAGGTCTAGTAAAAATTAATACTGTAACAAATGCTACTACTGCGACTGCCACTGTAGTATCAATGATTCAAGGCGGTAACTTTGATTCTGGTGGTACTGCTCAAGACCCTGATGCTACCTTGCATTGGTCTGAGGGTGCATTTTCTACCTATCGTGGATTTAGCCCCGCCTCTGAGTTTTTTGAAAACAGACTATGGATGGCTGGTTCTAAAGACCAACCAGCAGATATTTTTGCTTCTGTGTTTGGTGAGATATTTAACTTTTTATCTGGTACACTATCAACCGATGCGATTAAGCGTACAATCGATTCTCCAGAAGAACCCAAGTGGTTAGAGAGCAAGCGTTACTTATTCCTAGGCACAGCGGGTACAGCCGTATCTATTCGTTCGGCAGACCGTGACTCACTAATCACGCAAAACAATATTACTACACTGGTGGAAAACGCATACGGTTCTGCCGCACTGCAAGCCGAGGTTGCTAACGATGTTATTGTGTATGTGCAACGTGACGGTTTAAAACTCCGTGAGTTAGTTTACGCACAGGGAGAGGATACCTTTATTGGTAACGACCTCAACCTAATCAGTGAAGATGTTACCAACTCTGGTATTGTGGAAATGTTTGTTCAAAAGCAACCCAATCAGTTTATTTGGTGCATAAAAAAGAACGGCGATATTTGTGTATTAACCTACGAGCGAGGGCAACAAGTTCGTGGTTGGGCTAGAATAGATACTGATGGCGAGTATTATAGTGCCGCATCTATTCACGATGGTGGTGAGGATACTGTTTGGGCTTGCGTAAAGCGTGACAGCAAGTATTGCATCGAAAAGTTTCACCCACGCAAAGATTTAGATTGGTATGTAGACTCTGGTAAAAGATTAGACGGCGGTGCTAGTAAAACTGCAAGTTATGATTTAGATTCAAGCAAACACGTTGTAGTAACTTCAGCTTCTCACGGATATGCAAATGATTCTATAATTAAGTTCGTTGGAAAACCTAACGCATATAAAGTATCTGACACAACAACTAATACTTTTAAATTAAAACAACCAACTACTACTGACTATATAATATACTCGCCAGTTGTAAATGACCAATTTGATATTGTAGATACAGGTGGAACTACTACTTTATTTGATGCTGGATTAACTGGTACATATAAATATGATGGAACGGGTTGGCGACACACAACAAATTCAAATGCTTATTTTGAAGCACAATTTGAAAGTGATAGTACAAATCAATGGTTGTTTTATGGCTCTACTTCAACGGCAGAAACAGGAAGTTTTGCTGATACAGCAAATTTTGCTAATACTGAATTACCGTATGTAGCTCCTTGGAAGGCTTCTTGGAACGCATTTCAGGCAGGAATTACCTACACATTTAGTGCATCTAATTTTACGAATATATTAACAAATCGTTTTAGTACTAGTATCAATCGTGTTTATAACGAGATCACAGGTCTTAACCATATTGAAGGCAAAACGGTTCAGGTTGTTGGGGATGATAACTTTATTGAGGAAGCGACTGTAGCAAATAATACCATAACCACAGATCAGTATTACAACAAGTTACTTGTCGGGTTGCCTTATACCTCCACCTTGCGTCCTATGCCTATCGAACCATCACTTGTTAATAAGCTATCGCAAAGCCGTGTTAAAGCTACGTCTAAGATTATTGTGCGGTTCTTTGAGACTAAAGGTGCTAAAGTGGGCGAGGCTGGTCGTCAGCTTACTACATTCCCTGTAGTGGACACGCAAGACCCATCTGGTGAAGCGGTATCATTAAAGACGGGGCAACAAAGATTTTTCGTGGGGTCGGACTATGAAAGAGAAAAACTAATAGAAGTGCGGCAGGACTTGCCTTATCCAATGACGGTATTAAGTATAGCCTCCCACGTTAATGCGGAGGGTGCGTAATGATTGGTGTAATTAGTGGTGTAGCCAGTCTTGCTGGTGGAATAATGGGTGCTAGTTCTGCACGCAAACAAGCCAAGCGTGCTAGGCAGATTGGTGAATACAACGCTAAAGTTGCAATGATACAATCCGAAGCTGAACAGGCATCTATTGACTTTCAGTCACGGCGTTTGGTTAAACAGCAACGTGAGTTTCAGGCGCAACAGCGTATGAGCATAGCGGGTCGTGGTGGATTAGAAGCGGGTACAGACTTGCTAAGTTTAATTGAATCTGCTAAAAATATGCAACTTGATTTATTAGAGTTAGAACGTCAGCAAGACATTGCACAAATTAGTGGAGAAACACAGGCACAGCAGGCTAGAATGCAAGCAGAATCACAGGCACAAGCATACAAGGCTCAAGGTCGTCAGGCTATGTTGGGTGGTGTGTTAGGTGCGGCTCAAGCGTTTGCGCCTATGTTATCAAAACCAACGTCTGGCTCAGTAAGTATGGGAAGCATGGCAAGCACACAAAATCTTCAAATGACATCAAAATATGGCTCGACAATAGGTAATTTAATGCCAAATGCTTATAGTTCTTATGCGCCCAAACCATTTAGTTTTGGAGGATAATAATGGCAATTTCACTTAAAAGATATGAACCACAAGTAGGAGTGTCAGCACAGACTGGTACGCAAGCTATTACTGGTGGGTTAGCTAGTTCAATGATTCAACAAGCTGGTTTGGCAGATAAAATAGCCGCAGACACATTTCAAATGTTTGGTGAAGCTGGTGTAGAGATATATAAAGATTTCCAAAAGCGTAACGATGAAGCTGAGGTTGCTAGAATAAATAAAGAGTTTATGATAGACTCTGCCGCTTTTCAATCTCAAATAGAACAAATAAGTAATGAAGAAGATATACAGCAGTTGTCTTTAGATTTTATGTCTATGCAACAGCAAAAAATGGACGCATTTAAACTTTCTCCTCAATCAAGAGAAGCAGTAAACAAAACATTTGAGTCTAATCTTGCTAAACAAAGTGTATTAGTAGGAAGCCGAATACTTAAAGTTGGGTTGCAAAATCAAGATCGTACATACTTAGATATAGAAAACGATGCTATTAATGGCGTTCTTCGTGAAGGCTTTGACTCTTTAGAGGAGCAATTTGATTATGCTAACAAACAGCGTGTAGATATTGGTACAAAAACTTACGATAGTTATTTATCTGAAAAGCGTTCGTTTGGTCAAAACAGATACTTTGCAGAAATGACCAACCTAATAAAAAATGATATTAATACTTTTGAAGAAACTTATGATGCGACTAAACTCAATCAAGCGCAACAAGAAGAAATAAATAGATTGCGTGGACAAGCTGAAAATGAGTTTCAGTTGGGAGAACTAAAGTTACAAACAAATACAGATCGTGAATTACGATCTAGATACGATCAAGGTTTATTAACAGTAGAAGAAATTGATCTAGCAAGAACACAAACAGAAAGCATTAATGGTAGACAGGTAAATGTAATTACATCAGAACAAGCCAATGTGTTAGAGGCTTTAGTTACTGGTCGTGCTACTGGAGAAGAAAGTACAGACCTATATGTTGATATTACAAAAGATATTAATAAGTTAAATCCAGAAGAATTTAGAATGGATTCTGTAGATAAAATTTTAAAAAAATTATATACTGTTAGTTCAACTGGTGCTATAAAACCTGTGTTTTCTGCTCCTACAACTAGAAAAATTTTAAAAAGAATAGATCAAATTATTACTAAAGAAGATCAATTAACTTTAGATAAAGATGGTTGGCAGGGTGGCAAAACAACTCTTACATCAGACCAACAGGAAGTGTTTTCACAAATATCATCCGTGTTTGATAGTATGCTTACATTAGGCAAAAAGGGTAAAGATATTGGACTTGGCGTTCAACGTATGGATGCTTTGCAGGATTCATTTTTTAATGATGTTGTTATTGATAAGAAAATTAGTGCTAGTGAGTGGGCTGAACAAAATATACCTAAAGTAAAACAAGAAATAGCTAATGCAAAAGCTGGTGAAACTTTAGCTCCCCAAGTATCTTTAATGGATCAAGATCAATACCCGACTATTACAACGCAAGAACAGTACGATGCTTTAGAATCTGGTCAGATTTATATTGAAAATAATGTTAAATACAGGAAGCCATAATGAGTAAATTTGGTGGTGTAAAAGTAACAGAATCTCAGTTTGGTGGGACTCCTGTAGAAAAAGAATTTATTGACCCAGCTAACGCTAGTGAAGCATTTAATATTAATCCATTAGATGTGTATGAAGATGAGTTTAATAGTGAGCAATGGGAGTTAGATCAGGCTACATTATATTATCTTCGCAAAAATGGTTCTGCACCCACACCCGAAAACACTTTAGCTAATATTGAGTATGAATATGGAAAAGATGCCACTCCTGCTCAAGCAAACTATCATAATAGAAAAAGTCGCAGATCAAGAGATAGTTTTATTGCTTTAGGAAAAACCCTTAAAGGATTACCTTTAGGATTACCAGAAGCAATAAAAAATGCGGCAGACTTTTCTGAAGGATTTTATAGTGTAATAGGACTTCGTGAGCCTAAAAAAATAATTTTAAAAGATGGGGAACTTATTGAAGACCCAGAGCAGGTTAGGCGTAGCAATATATTTCTTGACCCTATCGGTTATTTTGATGACGCAATTGCAGAGGTTGAAAAAGAAAATCCTAACTTTGCAAAAGACAACTACGAAAAAGGAAAACAGTTAGAACTTGAAGCTAAAGAGTTAGAACAGCTTTATACAATAAAACCAGAAGTTGGGTTTTCTGAAGCTATTAAAGATGGTCAATGGGATGTTGTTGGCAACAGAATAGCTAATGGTTTATATTTTCAGCTTCCAAATTTTGGTGTTCAACTTGGTGTTGGTCTTATAACAAGAAGCGGGGCTTTGTCTGCTTTATATATGGGTACTACAAGTGCAAGTAGAAGTCATTTATCTATGGATGAAGACGCATCTTTAGATCAAAAGGTATTACAACCCATTTTAGATGGTGCTATAGAAGTTGCCTCTGAAAGATTGGGTACTGGTGCTATTATTGATAAGGTTATTAAAAAAGAAATTAAAGATTCTGCATCTAAAACCTTAGTAAGAAATACAATAGAAGGTATAACAAGAGGGGCTACTTCTGAATCTGGTGCTACTTTGGGTCAAAATTTAGTGGCTAAAGGATTTGGAGAAGACGTTAATTTAACCGAAGGTGTTCTTTTAAGTGCAGTTATTGGTTCTGTTATGGACGGTGGTACTTCTTTTGCTGGAACTGGGTTTACTCTTGGAGATTTAAATAGAATAAAAAAACAATCTACTCCAGAAGACATTGACGCTTTAATTAAATCTGACCCACTTGTTGCAGAAGATAAGGTTGCTCTTGAGTTGGCTAATAAAATGTTTGATAACCCAACAGAGCAAACTAGAGAAGATTTTTATAACTATATGGATAATAAGTATGACGCTATTATTGAGCAGTCACTTAAACAGCGGGAAGAAGGCACGCTAACCAAAGAAGAGGTAGACGCTGTAAACAGAGGCGAGTTCGATGCGGAGCTAGAGCAAATTGCTATTGACAATAACATAAGCATTGAAACTGCTCGTGACATATTTATTAAAGCACAAACAACTCCTGATGTTGATTTGGATACACAGATTAATAATGTAAAAAAAGCTATTTCCCAAATTACGCCAGATGTAAACGTCATAGTCCACGAGACACAAGAGGATTACGTTAATGCGACTGGAAGACCTGAATCTGCTGGAATATACATACCGTCCACTAAAACGCTTCATATCAGCAAAGAAATGCGAAATGAGCGTACTATAGCACACGAAGCCTTCCACGCTATATTTTTGCGTAATATGACAACAAATGAGCAAGCGCAAAAGTTAGCTGATGATTTATACAAACGTATATCAAGAACAACCAACAAAGAACTAAAACAACAATTAGATAATTTTACATCTAATTATGGTGAAAACATACAAAGCGAAGAAGCGTTGGCTGAGTTGGCTGGTATTATAGCTAGTAACTACGAGGTTTTAACCGCAGAAGATCGTTCTGCTATCCGCAAGCTAATTGATTATATTGCAACTCAGTTAAAAAATATTGGGTTGAATATTACAACCGACAAAGATGTTATAGACTTAATGAACACTATAGCTGGCAAGTTAGCTACTGGTGAGGTTATTACTGAAGCTGATATAGAGTTATTAGAGGGTAACGGCAAAGTAATACAGGATGTAGAAAACACTACGACTCGTGAATCTAAGTTTACTCTCGAAGATTTAAAGCGATTTAAAACAAACGAAAATACTAAAGTACGCAAAATTAAAACAGAGATTCTTGCTGGTAAAGTAGTATCTGTAACTGAGTCTGATAGAATGGTTGGGGGTAAGTTTGGAAGAAATACATTCTTAGGAGGTATATTTTATCCAATTATTACTGGTCGTGTGTGGGCTAGTGACTCTAAAACTGTAGCAAACAACATTGTTAATCAGTTACAAAAAGACCCAGATGGCTACTACTATCTTATACCTGCAATTATGTCTGATACATCTCATCTATCAAACCGAAATATGATGAAGATTATTTTTCAATACTTTGCTGATGCAGTTGAGTCTGGTGAAGTAGATATTGAATCAGTTAAAAATCGTGCATCTGAAATATTAAATACTAAGAAAACAAAAAAATTACCTGACGGCACACGAAAAGTTGTAATGGATTTAACAAAGTATAAAGAGGGTGCGTTAAGTGCAATAGATACTGCGGACTCACCTAAAGATGCTGTAAATGCTTTATTGCAATACATTTTTGATAATGAGTTTACATTTGACGAACGAAAAGAATTTGTAATTAAATTATTAGGTAAAGCAAAAAGTCAAACGAAAACAAACTTTTACGAAGCTGTAGGTACTGTAGATACCATAGGTAAAGTATTTGCAGACCCAGAGTTAGAGGATGTTAATATTCGTGAGGCAGTAACTGTTATCAGATTTAAAGACGAACCTAAAGTAGTTAAAACACCCAAGCGTGCAAAGTTTTATCATCCATCTTATAGCTATCATATTGAAGCTGGTAAAATAGAAGTTTTATTTTTAGATAAAGTTATTGATGTTACTAAAGCTATACCAGAGTTTACTACATCGGAAGGTAAAAAATATTCAGCAGAAGCGGAATTAGCTAAAGCTAGAAAGAAGGGTGATAGCACAAGAAAAACATTAACTAATTTATTTAGAACAATGCGTATGTCTTTATTTGCCGCACCACTTACTACTGACACAGATGCACTTACTAGCCGTGAGCAAAGAATAAATGAAGAGGTTGATTTTAGAGGAACAACATATTCTTTAGGTGCTATTAGAGATTTATTATTTGTAGATAATGAATATACTTTTACATATAAAGAACTTCAATCTGTTGCAAAACAATTACCAGAATTACAAGGTTTAGCTAACATACCGAAGGAAGATTTACAAGAAGAACTATTAGATTTGTTAATGGAAATTGAGGATGGTGTTTCACGCAGATTCCAAGTAGTAAGATCAGACAAAGATAAATTTACCAAGCCTCCAAAAAATATACTAGAACGTGTATTTAAAAGAGAAATAAAAGATTTACTTACTGGTACTATAGACTCTGAGTATTTTCGTAGGCTAGTTAAAATGCGTAGACCATCCTTTCCGTTTGTTAATCTACCTCTTTTGCCTACTGACCAAGCTATTGAACAATCACTCAAGGGCAAGCAAAAAGAGTTTGTTGGTGATAAATTTAAAATAGATAAAAAAGAAGGCGACATTGTTGAGTCAAGACTCGATATTCCAGCATATACAGATCACGGAGTGTTTGTTGTTACACTGCACCAGCCCAGAGGTGCTACCGCCAAAGGCGCATCAACACCCATTAACTACCGTGCTACAGTTAGACTTAAAAATGTTCAAATGATAGCACCACCAGTCGAAGCCGCGAAAATTGGTGTGGGTGAAAGAAAATCAACAGTTGCTACGGTTCGTGGTGAATATGTTGAAACGACACCAGAGGATGATTATGTACTAGCATCACAGCTACTTAATGACCCTAACTGGACACAGGTTGGATATAACCCAGTTATGTTTTCTTATTTCTACGATAGAGTAGATATGAAGCCTATTACGTCTGGTAGTGAGATGGTTCAAATAGGTGGTTTGCTGTTTGTTAAAGATGCTGTATTTGCTGACCCTAATGACGCACAATTTAAAATACTACCTGACGACCCTAAGAAAAGAAATAGTGCTATGCGGGCGGTTAAGATTATTTTGGGTGATGAGTTTGGTGATTTTGATGTAGAAGCTAGATTCCAAAAAATAGACCCTGACGTTGTTCGCGAAACAACACAGCGTATTAAAGAGCAAATGGCTAAAACGCCAGAGCAACGCAGAGCTGATGCCGTAGAAACTGGAACAATTACAGGAATTAGTCGTGCAAACGTAAACAAAATTCGTGAAGCGCAAGAGTTGGCTGAGTTTTCACCACCAGAAACAAAATCGCAACTAGAAGTAATTAATGAAGTGTCTGAACAAGGTGAAGCTGAAATTATTAAAAAAGCTATTGCTTTGGTAGAAGAGCTTGGTCAAAAACCTAGACCGCTATCAGATAACGAAGTTGCTACTTTGCTTATATACCTAACGTCAATAGATGAATCTAAAAGACAGGCTCAGATTAAGCGTAACGAAATATTGGAATCTGGTAACTTAGATGACGCAGTAGCAATAACAAAAGAAATAAACGGATACGACCAACAAATAAATACCGCACAAACTAACATTGAACGTGCAAGAACGGAGCTTGGTCGCGGTTTAGCCGCACTAGGTATGTTGGCTACGGAAGAAAAATTTGATGTAGACTCGGTTAAAAATAACGCACGAAACGCAACAGGTCGCGAGCTTACAGAAACAGAAAATCAAACAATCGAAAAGGGTGTTAAGGTTGTTGAGAAAAAACAAGAAGCCTACGACAAAAAAGCGAACAAGGCTACTAGACTTAGAAAGCAATTAGAAAGACTTCGCGATCAATACGAAAAAGAATACCGTGATGTTAAAAAAGCCAAGCCTGTAGACACAGAACAAGAGGCGCAACTTAAAGAAGAAATTAAATTAATGCGTAAAAGACTACGTTTATACGATGATAAAGCATCTGTAGAGCAGGACTTTAGATTGTTAAAAGAGGGTAAGATAGATGAAATGGCTATCTTTAAAACAAAAACTGTAGACGTAGACCCAGAATTAGAGCAGGAACGTGCCGAGTTGTATCAGGCTAAAGCTAAGTTGCGTAGAGAAATATTTAAAATGCGTGGCTGGCAGTATGATTTCTTTGGCAGGTCTATGGATTTTTTCCGTGCATTAAAACTATCATTTGATATGGGTTACTTTGGTAGACAAGGTATGTTACGCCTACTGTCTAACCCTGTAAGTGCAGTAAAAGTGTTTGGTCAGACATTTCCTAGCTTTTTATCTGACGCTAAGTTTTTAACTATAGACTCCAAATTAAAACGTAGTGCTAACTATAAAAAGGCTGTGTCTTCTGGATTAGGTTTATTAGATTTAGATGTAGAGTTTTCAAAGCAAATGGAGGGTTTTAGTTCTAGATTGGCTGAAAGAATACCTTGGGTTCGCGCATCTAACAGACACATGATTACTGGATTAAACCTATTGCGTATGTCTATGTTTGACGACTTTGTTAGAAAAAATCCTACAGCTACACCAGAAGTTTTACAGCAATACGCTAGATTTGTTAATGAATATACAGGTAGGGGCGATTTAGGTAAGTTAGAAAAAAATTCTCAACAAATAAGTAAATGGCTTATGGCTCCCAGATGGGTAACCTCTAAGTGGCAGAATATGATTTCTGCAAGACGTATGTGGACAACAGATGCGGCAGGAAATAGAACATTTAGTCCAGAGTTAGCTAAGAGTATTGCTATTGAGTGGGCAAGAGCCTACACATCGTTTATTGGTTTAGTTGGTGCATTTTCTTTAATGGGTTTTAGAATAGAATTAGAACCAGAAGACCCAGATTTCTTAAAATTAAAACTTGATGATTATGTTATTGATATTACTGGCGGTAGAACTGGTGAGATTCGTTTAATATTTTTAGCTGGAGAATCAGCTTTAGCTACTTTGGGCTTTGGTGATCTTGAAAGAAATACAACATTTAGAAGTATTATTAGTAACTATGCAATGTATAAAGTATCACCTGCTATAAGTTTACCAATAGAATTTATATCTGGAGAAAACTTAGTCGGTGACGACAGAACGTGGTTTGAGTCGGTATATAAAGCATTTTTGCCGATTGTTGTGGAGACAGTACAGCAGGATATGCAAGATGGTATGGACTTTAATGAATCTGTTATAAGAACAATGCCTGAATTCTTTGGTTTTGGCTCTCAAACAAGAGGTGAAGATACTGCCCAGCCAAGATTCTTTTAAAAATATCTTGACAAACATATATACACTTTAATATAACACAAGGCGGAGGTTCGGTTATGGCGTTGTCTGGTACTACGAATAAAATTACATTTACGGC
>CAACVD010001042.1_pt1 | contig 13342 bp, 13 predicted proteins | sample 2381771 | NCBI WGS metagenome assembly CAACVD01 (sample SAMEA5211965, study PRJEB30684) | marine metagenome | biome: Marine; feature: Epipelagic; material: Water | collected 2015-10-15 | depth 15 m | reverse complement strand
AGCTGCCTTAGAAATAAGGTCCTCAAGAAGAGTTTCTGTCTGCCCCAGAGCAGGATGTACTGTATGGCGGTGCAGCAGGGGGCGGAAAAAGCTTTGCCCTGCTTGCTGACCCTCTCAGGTATTGTCACAATCCTAATCACCGTGGTCTACTTCTCCGCAGGACTCTGGACGAATTAACTGAACTAATAGATAAATCAAAACAACTCTATCCAAAAGCATTTCCGGGTGCTATATATAGAGAGTCTAAATCAACATGGGTTTTTCCCTCTGGGGCAACCATGTGGTTTACTTACCTAGACAGAGACAAGGACGTTACCCGTTTTCAAGGTCAGGCTTTTAACTGGATAGGCGTTGATGAAATAACACAATATCCGAGTAGCTATGTTTGGGATTACTTGCGTTCGCGCCTTCGCTCTACAGACTCAGAATTACAACAGACCTTATGTATGCGGTGTACTGCCAACCCCGGTGGCGTTGGTGGCTGGTGGGTTAAGAAAATGTATATTGACCCATCGGAACCCAACGAAGCTTTTCCGGCGAGTGACCCGGAGACGGGTAAAGCGTTTCTTTGGCCTGACACACATCCGACAAAAGCAGGTAAGCCCCTCTTCTACAGAAAGTTCGTCCCTGCAAGACTGACGGATAATCCGTACCTGATGGCAGACGGGCAATACGAAGCCATGCTGCGTTCGTTGCCAGATGTCGAACGTCGTAGGTTGTTAGACGGGGATTGGGATGTAGCGGAAGGCGCAGCTTTTCCTGAGTTTTCACGGGTGCGGCATGTGGTAGAGCCGTTCGAGATGCCACACAACTGGCCCCGTATACGAGCCGCCGACTATGGCTACGCTTCACCGTCTTGTGTCCTTTGGGGTGCAATCGATTGGGACAACAACATCTGGGTGTATCGTGAGCTATATGCCAAGCACTTGACAGCAGAGCAGTTGGCTGATAAAATACTAAAAATGGAAGAACTTGACCCTCTTCCCCACTATAACGTGCTGGATGCCTCGTGTTGGAACAAGACAGGATTTGGTCCGTCTATCGCAGAAACTATGATGAGGGCAGGGGTACGTTGGACACCATCTGACCGTAACCGACTTCAAGGCAAGATGGAATTGCACAGAAGATTGGCAGATGACCCGTACACCAAAGAACCACGTTTACGTATCTTCTCGACATGTAAACATACCACAGCGCAACTGTCGGGAATACCACTGTCGAAAACAAACAGTGAAGATGTAGATACCAAAGCTGAAGACCACGCATACGATGCGCTCCGTTATATGGTTATGACTCGCACCTCCGGTTATACATCAATTCACAAAACATTGCAAGGCATAAAAGAACAGGCGTTCCAACCTTTTGACGGGACATTCGGATACTGATGGCAGACATAATCGACATTAATAAAAATACAGGTACTGCCGAACAGATAGTTAAGAATGCCACCACTCTTTTTCGTGAGTATATGGATATACCTTTTATTCCCGAAGAAGAAGAGTTTCTTTTTAAAGCATTTGGTGGTAAGCCCGGTCAAGGAAAAGTAAAAACACCCAAGAAGCTGACTGCTGAACAGGCCATAGCTTTTTTAGATTATTCAGGCTTTCCCCTAGCTGATGAAAATGCAAAGTTTAGCATAGCATCCTCTATCAAACTTAACGCACCAGAATTGTTTGATGATGCTAGTTTCGAAGGCTACGAAAAAAAGTTTGGCAAGATGATGGAGATGCAGGAGAAAGGTGCTTCTGCTTCTAAAAACATAGTAGCAGGAAAACCCATAGCGGCAGCAAACGAGCCAGTAGCGGCAAAAGGAAAATCTGTGACAGGAAAAACAATACAAGAAGCGTTTCAAGATTATCTAGAGGGTGATGATAGGTCCCCTGCTTCAATAAATACTATGAAACGGTCTTTAAAAGAATTAGAGGCTGCTGGCTTTCCTAGTGACAGCCTTTTATCTGAACTTAATTCAGAAGAAGGAATTAAACGTTTACATAAGTATGCTACTAAAGAGAGATTTGACGGTCCTTCTTCAGCGGCAGGTAATCTTGCGTCTCGTATAAAAACACTCATAACTTCTGGCACAGGTGTTGATGAAGTAAACGTACTTTCTAATTACGAAAGTAAACATAGGGGAACTACCAAAGAATTTGGTATTCGCTTTACAAGATTAGACAGAAAATTAGAATATCCTGACTTTGATAGTTTTAATAAAGCTATAGATGCTACTGCTCGTAAAATACCTGACAAAGAGGCTAGGGCGTTTTTTCTTATAAAAATGCTGACAGGTCTTCGTAACCCCGACATTGTAAATCTAGAATTAGGCAGGGCTGTTCAGGGGGCAAAGTACGGTTCGTTTGACCCTGCTATCCAAAAAATATATGCTCTCAGTAACAAAGGTGACAGAATAAACTACGACTTAGGCGAGGTCGTTCACGGCATACTTGCAGACTTAGCAGCAGATGCTGAAGCAAGTGGTCGTACTACACTCTTTTCAAAAACAGGTAAATCTGGAGAGGATTTTTATCGTAATAAGATAAATCCTGTCATGCGTAAAACTATGGCTGCGATGGATTTACAAATATTTGATTTAAGAAAAGGACAGGCTGTTCCTTTCAGTATACGAGACTTACGAAAAAACATATTTGATATTCTTGAAGAGGAAGAGGGTCCCGGAGCAGCTAATAAGGTGTTGGGTCATTCCTCTGGCAGTGATGTGGGTCTTAAACACTATAAAGTAGAACGAACCCGTCGTAAAAGTTTGTCCGGTCTTCAAAGGTCTCAGGAACTTTTTAGTTCATTATATTTAGAATCAATTGGTTTTGACAATCCCCAGCTTGTATTTGGTCAAGAGGGATATGGATTTTCATCTGATAGGTTTAATCCTTCTACTGTAACTCAGTTAACTGCAGGTGTACCTGAAGAACAGCAACGTGCAGAAACTCGTACTCGCAATGTAGAAGCACAAGTAGAAAGCACAGTAGACACCACATCTGACTCTCTTTCAAAAAGAATAAACAGACTAGAGGACCTTATTTCTAAGGCAGCTAAATTAAAAGAACGGGCTGGCGAGTTGCTACCGTCAAAACGAAAAGAGTCTGCCGCCGTACCCTCAGAAGAACCTGTTTATGAATCTAATCCTGACTTAAAAAACAGGCTTGTTTCTGAAGGATTTGATGCGGAAAGATTAGCCAACACATTTTTTGACGTAGTTAAAAAGGGTCTAGACAAGATTCCACCTAAAGTTAAGAAGGCAGTTCCGTTCATAGCTGCTCCCGGTGGTTATCAACTTGGAAAAGAGTACGGTGAACAAGCAGGCTTACCCGGTGCTTTACCTGAAATTATAGGGGCAGCAACTGCAGCGACAGAGGTATTATCCCCTATTGCACCTTCAGATGTTCAAGATGCTTCCGTAGGATATGGCGGTGTTATGGAAAAAATAGGCGAAGACCGTCAGAGCATCATATCAAGAGCAAAATTAGCCCGTTCTAAGAAGATGGAAGAAGAGGGCTTTATAAACAGAGGGACTGAAGCCACCTCTGGAAATACAAATCAAGGCTTCGCAATACCTCGTGTAGATATTACTCTAGACGACCTACCGCCTGAAAGACAGGCAGACTATAGATAACGGGAGATGAAAATGACCAATTTCAATTTCGGTGCATCTTACATCATGAACTCAGACAAAACATCCGTAGATGACCAAATGGGTGCAGACAAGCTTTACCGTGAAGGTTTAGAGTTTGACACCAGAATGGCTCAAGCTGTTTTGACTGAAGACATGCCAAAAAAGATGACCAAAACTGCAGTTGACCCTGCATTAATGAAAATGGCTGAAGAACGCGATTACTAAGATATGTCAGAAGATAATTTCCTTCAACCTGAAGATGACACTACCATTTCTATAATGAACCCTGAAGAGAATTTTCCGGGTCTTTATGGATATGTGAAAGCAAAGTTTGAAGAAGCAGAAAATGGACGTTACATTTATGAACAACGTTGGTTACAGGCTTATAAAAATTTTCGTGGTGTATATGACTCTACAACTACCTATCGTGATTCAGAACGGTCAAGGGTATTCGTAAGAATTACTAAGACAAAGGTTCTGGCAGCATACGGTCAGATTGTAGACATTCTTTTTGCCAATAAAAAGTTTCCGTTGGTTGTGCAACACACTCCAATTCCAGAGGGGATTGCGGAGTTTGCTCACATGGAAACACCTCTTGACCAAATGCAGCAAGAAGACCCATATGGGTTTGCTGGTGATGGACGAGAGATGTTGCCGGGAGCATTAGGTGCAGAACCATCTAACAACTTTCTTGGTGGTCTTCAGGGCGAGTATGGGCAGTTGCCTCTTGCTGAAGGACCTGCAAAGATGGGTGAACCACAAATTAACCCAGCACAGATTGCAGCGTTAAATATGGAAAAGGTCATTCATGACCAACTTCTTGACACCAACGCAGTAAACGTATTTCGTAATGCTATTTTTGAAGCGTCCCTTCTTGGCACAGGTATTGTCAAAGGACCTTTTAATTTTTACAAGCGTGTCCATCAGTGGGGCCGCAACGAGGGCGGTCAACGAGAATACCAGCCGTATGAAAAGGTTGTACCTAGAATCGAAATGGTGTCTGCGTGGGACTTTCACCCAGACCCGTCTGCTACAAGCATCGAAGACTGTGAGTACGTTATAGAACGTCACAGAATGAATCGCCAACAACTTCGCGCATTAATTAAGCGTCCTCACTTTATAGCAGAAGCTATTGAAGAGTGTTTAGCGAAGGGTCCTAACTACGAGGACAAATACTACGAAGATACAATTCGTGAGGATGAAACTGAACCTTACGTTTCTGAAAGCCGTTACGAGGTTCTAGAGTACTGGGGTGTCCTCGACTTTAAACTTGCGAAAGAAGCAGGCTTCGAAGAAGCAGACATGATGTCTGAGTTCGATGAACTTCAGGTAAATATCTGGGTCTGCGGAAATATGATTCTACGCTGTGTCTTGAACCCATTCACTCCAGCCCGTATTCCATATCAGGTGTTCCCATACGAAGTCAACCCATACCAGTTGTGGGGGGTTGGCGTTGCTGAGAACATGGAAGATGCACAAAAGCTGATGAACGGTCACGTTCGGATGGCAATCGATAACCTTGCGTTGGCAGGTAATCTTGTGTTTGACGTGGATGAGGCAAGTCTCGTTCCCGGTCAGAACATGGATATCTTCCCCGGCAAGATATTTCGTCGTCAATCCGGTGTTACTGGCACAGCAATCAACGGTTTAAAGTTTCCCAACACTGCTGGCGAAAACATACAGATGTATGAGATTAGTCGTCGTTTAGCAGATGAGGAAACGGGTATCCCCTCGATTATGCACGGTCAGACAGGCGTTACTGGTACAGGACGCACTGCAGCAGGTCTGTCGATGCTGATGGGGTCTGCAGGGCTGTCTATGAAGACGGTTGTAAAGAACATAGATGACATGTTGTTAAAACCATTAGGAGAGGCGTATTTTCAATGGAACATGCAGTTCAACGACGATGCCCCGGACATAATAGGCGACTTAGAGATAAAACCAAGGGGTGTTGCGGCTGTTATGCAGAAGGAAGTTCGCAGTCAGCGGCTGACAACTCTGCTGCAAACCGTAGCAAATCCGATGTTAGCTCCGTTCGTCAAGATACCAAACCTGATGAGAGAGTTGGCAATATCACAGGACATTGACCCTGATAGTTTAGTTAATGATGCCAACGAAGCACAACTCTATGCGAAAATGTTACAAGGAATGATGGCAAATGCTCAACAAGCAGCAAGCGCAGAAGCTGGCCCCGGCGGTGAACAGCAAGGAATGGAAGTTGGTAGAGGAGTACCTGCAGGAAATCAGGGAGTCGATGATTCGGGCCGTGGTGACGGCACAATCGGAGTCGGAACTGCGCCAAGTGCAGGGGAAGCTGGCTTTAGTGGAAATGCTCCTCAAACTGAAGGATAGTCAGGAAGCAGTAGTAAAGAATGGCTGACAGATTAAATTTATTCACCGAACCTGATATGGACCGTGGTCTTCCTGTCCTTAACGAACCAGATATGTCTCCACCAGATACTTCTGGAGGGTTTAACATCACGGGGTCTTATAGAGATTTCTTCACTCCTGAAACAATATCCCAAGAACAATACAGAACTGGTTTCGTTGATTTCGTCAATCAAACACTTGCAAGTACAGGGGTAGGTGTAGATAAAGAAAAAACTATTGTAGAAGATGTTGACCGCACGGGCGATGTAGGTATAACTCGCGACAGCGACAGCGACAGCGGTAGTGAAGGACCGGGCAGACATTCTTCTTTGATGGGGCAGTCGGATATAAGAGTCAGCACTGATGGTAGTACAGGAGATGGCACTGGCACTACTATTTATGATATGAACTCCGTTCAATTTAAATCAGCAGAAGATTATAATCAATATAGAAAAGAACTTAAACAAGACCGTTCGGGTTTATTTTCAAAAGAAAAGATAGGGGCAGCAGCAGGCTCTGTTTTAACTGCAGGGTTTGGGATGAATCCTATATTAAGTTCGGTTATGTCGGGACTTACTTTTGGGGATACTGTAAAAAGTCCTACAGGTAATACTGCTTTCAGACCAGCAGGTGCTTTGGGTTACGTTACAGACTTTCTTCATTCTCAACAATCAAAAGCTCTTACAGAAATACAAGCAGCACACGCAGCAGGTCTAGACCAAAAAGGATTTGCTTTAGATGTAGGGGGTAAAACCCTTATTAGAAAACCCGGAAAGTTTGGTTACATAGGTAATTTAGATGGTCTTTCTTTAGAATACTTACACGCACAAGAAGCTTACAGTAAAGGGCTATCACCAGACAGCTACAACCCTAGAAAAGAAACCGGACAATCGTTTGAAGAAACAGGGGGTGTGATATCCGGGACTCACAGCCATTATAATGCTAACGGAACATTTTATAACGCTAAAACGGGTACAACTTCTAGATACGGAAATTTAGAAGACTTGAATAATCTTGCAGCAGCAACAGGTCTTTCAGGGGGTCTTGACGGAAAGGCTAGTCAAGCTTTAGAAGAGGCCCGTAGCGGAAAAAAGACTTTAGCACAAGCAATACGTGATTTAGGGGGAAACCCTTATAAAATAAAAAATCTTGATGATGCTTCAAAAGCAGGTCTCATAACTTCAGGGTTTGGTGTTACAATAACAGGCGAAACCACCAAAAGTGGTCCTCAAGCAGGAACAGGCAGCAAAGTTGTAAAGGATGTAAAGACATCTTACGCTGATTTCTTGGTGGAAAAATCAAAAAAAGACATAGCAGAAGCAGAAGAAAGAAAGAGGCAGGAAGAAGCACAGTATGAACAGCAGCAGCGTAATATTGAAGCTGGGCAGCAGCGTTTATCTGGGGACTTTTATAGTGACCCTAGCGATGAGGGTGGACCTAGTTTCTCAACAGGTAGTGCAGAGTCTGCGTTTGGCGAGGTTGATACCAGCTTTGGTAGCGATGACCTTGGGTTTGACGATGAGTATGCCGCTGGCGGCACAGTCGGCATGGCAGCAGGCGGTGCGATGGCTGCAGGGATGGGGTCTGGCTTTGTTGACCGTCCACCTAGTCAAGTATCCGAAGAACAGACTGTTGCGGATAACGTAGAAACACAAATGCCAGAGGGTGCGTTCGTTATCAACGCTGCCGCAGTAGAGTTCGCGGGAGAGCAAGACATCAAGAAAATGCTGAACGATGCACAAAAAGAAGCAGTTAGACGTGGTATTACTATTGACAATTCAGAAAACTCTACTAAACTAATAGATGTAGCCATCTCTCGTGGTGAAGTAACGGTTGCACCGTACCTCGCTAAAATCATCGGCTACGACAGACTCAACAAAATTAATAATCGTGGAAAACCAGAGGTTGCCGAGCGTCAGCGTGAAGCAGCGCGGGGCGGGATGCTAGGAATGGCGGTTGGGGGTACGGTAGAAAACTACGAAGACCCTATCATATTAAATGAAGTTAGACGTAAAATGGATGCGCTAATTTCATCCGCTGAAAAGCAGGGTGTAAGCGTATCTAGCTACTATGAAGACCCCCTAGGGTTTTTAGATGAAGAACAAGCCAACAAAATGGCTGAGATTACAAAAAACTTTGTCGAAGCAGAGGGACTAGACCCTAAATCCTTCGGCCCGTTTTATGGAACAGATGATTTAATGGGAATGGGTGCAGCAGCTAACGTACCCCGAACACCTACTCTTTTTAACCTGTTTGTTACAGCAGAAGAACTTGCTCACGCTCTTGGTTCACGGCAAAACTACGATGCTTTAGCAGAGCAGCCGGGTATGACCAACGAAGAAGCTCGGTATAATGAAGAAGTAAGAGCAAAACAGATAGCGTACGAAACTGTCCGAGGACTTTTACCACAGGGTAAAGAGACTGCACAGTTTACCCTTGACAACTACAGTTATCAGTTTCTTGACCACATACGAAAAACTACGCCTAAAGAATTACAAGGTCAAGTCCTAGCTAACATGGCAGAAAAGTATCCTGAACTGCAGTCTCTACTGGAAAGTCAGGAAAGAACTGCAAGGTCACAAAGAGCAGAAAAAACATTTCAAACGCCCAAAGCAATGGGCGGATTTATTTAATTCTATATTAAGAATTAGTCAGCTACCCGCTAACCGAGCGGCCCTGACGTAACCGAAGCGGCTACCTACACGCCAAGTAGCCCCGCACATGAGGTAAATAAAATGGCAAAAGTAAAAGGCCACAGAGCCAATAAACCAAACGACTCTTTTGGAGTTACTAACAACAAAGAACTGTATCGTGGAAAGTATCGCGACGAAGTTTATAAGGATGAAGAAGACGAACAAGTAGAAGCATCCGAAGAAACAACTGACCCCGTTGAACAAAAAGCGGCTACTCAGGAAAGTGATAGTTTCGTTCCGCAAAAGGAAACAAAGGAAGCGGAACACGATTACAAAAAAAGATACGACGACCTAAAGAAACACTACGATAGCAAGGTAACAGAGTTCAAAGAAGAAATCGCGAGTCTTCGAGATACTATGAATAGCCGCGCTGTTGAAATGCCAAGGGGTGTTACACCGCCACGAACTCAAGAAGAACTAGATGAGTTTAAGGAACGTTATCCCGACGTGTTCGACGTGGTTCAAACTGTTGCTTCTATGCAAACAGAGTCACAGGTATCAAAACTCCGTGATGAGATTGGCACAATCAAAGAACGGGAGCAGAAGTTAGAAAAGGAGAAAGCCTACGAGGAACTCCTACGATTGCACCCAGACTTTGATGAACTCAAGACCACAGACCAGTTCTTGGGTTGGCTCGAAGAGCAGCCACAAACTCTTTCAGACGGTATCTATAAAAATAATACCGATGCAAGATGGGCGGCTCGTGTCGTGGACCTTTATAAGGCCGATGCTGGTCTTACAAAGACAAAGAAGTCCAAGCGTCAGGAAAGTGCAGCAGATGCTGTTACAAAGACTGCCGCTAGAGAAGTTGCCACTGACCCCAACGCGGGTAAGAGGGTCTTCAAGGCTTCGCAAATCGCCAAGATGAAACCTTGGGAGTTCGAAAAGCTAGAAAGCGAAATTGACTCTGCAAGGGCTGAAGGGCGAATAGACTATAACTCTTAATCCTCAAAGGAAGGGATTGAACAATGGCTTTTGATTCAGCCGCAAGTTACGCAAACTTGCCTTCCGGGAACTTTACCCCGGAAATTTTTAGCCAAAAAGTTCTTAAATTCTTCCGTCGTGCTTCGGTTGCAGAAGATATTACTAATACCGACTACGCGGGTGAGATTGAAAACTTTGGCGATACGGTTCGCATAATTAAAGAACCGACTATCACTGTGTCTAGCTATACGCGTGGCTCAGTGGTAAACCCACAGGACTTGGCTGACGACCAAACTACTATGGTTGTTGACCAAGCTAATGCGTTTGCATTTAAGATTGACGACATCGAAGAGCGTCACTCTCATGTAAACTTCGAAGCATTGGCTACTTCTTCAGGAGCGTACTCTCTGAAGCGTAAGTACGATGCAAATATCCTTGACCTGATGGCAACTGACGCAGGTCTAAACGGTGAATCCGGTGCAACCACTGCTCAAGTTTCAGGCATTGGTACGCTTGGTTCTGCCTTGGATATTGGTGGCAACTCTAGCCCCGGCGATTTGGCTGTGAATACTATGCTTGTTATGGCTGCTGCCCTTGATGAGCAAACTGTTCCTGAAGAAAATCGTTGGTTTGTTGCTCCTCCACTGTTCTACAAGCACCTATTCTCAGCAGGTGGTAAGTTCGCAGAAGTTCAGGTAACTGGCGACGGCACTTCCCCACTGCGTAACGGTCTTGTGTCTTTGGGCAACATTGCTGGATTTACTTGTTACAAGTCAACCGCACTTGTTTCAAACGCAGGTATTGACCAAGTAACTTTGTCTGGTCTAGCAACTAACGGAAGTGAGAACATCATTCTTGGTGGTCACCTCTCTTCAACTGCAACTGCTTCGCACATTGCGAAGACTGAAGTTGTACGTTCAACTGAAACCTTTAGCGATATCGTTCGCGGATTGCATGTCTTCGGTCGTAAAGTATTACGTCCAGAAGCTATCGTTCGTGGCGTTGTTAGCTTAGACTAATAAGGGAGACTACTAATGGCGACTTATAATCGTACTGTAACTGGTGGTGGAACTGTTGGTCACCCCGGTAACGTTGCACGTCCTTACGTTGTAACTTCACCTGTCTATGACGCTGTAGATAACACTAACCTTGCTGGTGATGATATCGTACAACTCGTAGACTTGCCTGCAGATACTATGGTAATTGGTGGTTGCTTGGAAGTTCTTGAAGCTTCTGGTAACGCTCAAATTACTCTTGATGTGGGTACGTCAACTGACGTTGATGCTTTTGTTGATGGTGGCGCATCTAATGCTGCTGCTGATATTCAGTTCAACTTGAAGGCTGCAGGTGGTAACATCGTTACTTCTGCTGATACCGTCATGGTAACTGTTTTGGATGGTGGTTCTTCTGGAACTACTGCTTTACGCTTCCGCGTTCATGCAGTGTGTGTGGATATTTCACAAAATCCTACTGAGTCAGCAACTGTCTCAACAGGCACGTAATATTAGTCGGGGGGCGGGGCAACTTGCCCCCTTGACGAACCCGGAAATTTGTGTTATAAACGGACAACATTGCCGGGAGATATACCATGTTAATACAATTATTATCAGACGAAGAAGTAAATTACTGCTTAGACAACTGGGTTGAAATTGAAGACGGGAGTAAAACACATCCTCGTTCTCACGAATACAAGATAAAAGAAAACAAAGAATCAGTAAACATGCCGCAAGAAGTACGGCAGCTTATAACATCTAAACTATATAACAACTCTTACATTAATTTAGTTGTATGTCCAAATAAAATATCTGTAAACTTTTACAACGAATATGAAGAGAACGGATTCTATCACAAACATATAGATTCGTTTCGTGCTGCACCCAGAAGTAACAACATATACTTTGATTATGGTTTTTCTCTGGGACTTAGTGATGATTATGAAGGCGGAGAGTTTGTACTAGAAACAGAGATAGCAGAAGTTGTTTACCCTGTTAAAAAGGGTCAGCTTTTAATCTTTCCTATAATATACGCACACGGTGTTAAACCTATTACAAAAGGTTCTCGTAAAGCAATCATAGGGTGGATGTCAAGCAAAGTATCATATGAACAAAGCTATATACTAAAAAACCTGTATGAAGTAAATAGTAAGTTTATAAAAGATAATGATGAAAGTATGGCTTTAAAATCTACGTTAATTCAAAACTATCTATCAAAACACTGGGGTTCATAACACTATGTTCACAGCCGTAATTATAGCTTGTCATGTTGCAAACGCAGAAATGTGTATGACTATTTTTGACAACAGAGGTCCATATCAAACAGAACAAGCGTGTAAAGAACGCATAGGAGAAATGGCATTTGATTTGATGGGAGTGTGGACTTCACAGCAAGTGCCGATGATATTTAAAATGACTAGTTGTCTAGAAGACGACAGTAAAGATGTATTCACATAATAAATTAAACGTGATATAATACAGCATCACTTATTAGGAGATTAGTTATGAATTATATCACAAGCAACATACCGTATTTTAAAGTTTGGGTACGACGAGAATATACAACAAACTTTGACCGATATCAAGGAGAATTTCTTCATGCGATGGCAATAGGGGTAACTACCCTGCCAATGCGAACTCTTAGTTTCCAACTATTGTTTACTGGATGCGAAGAAGAAGAAAATGTACATGGTGGTGCTATGTGGGCTAGGATGCCTCTTACTGCACTTGTAGGTGATACGCCTCTGGATGAGTGGCCTGAACCAATACCTACCCATCTTGCACAACCTTGGGATTGCCAATCACATCATCATTCGGTGTTCGTGCTGAATAGGGCAACACCATGCCCTTGGTTGGCAAAGATAGACGGGGAGTTTTACCCTGCTAAGTATTACTTTACTGTTGATTATACCGACACTGAGGTAGCTGATGACCCTGCTCAACACAAACAAAGTCACGTTTTGGAATTGTTGGATGCAGGTAAGTGGACAGGCAACATGGTTGCCCTTCCCAACAACAGAGTCCGTGTTACTAATCCTGCGTGGTTTGTAACAGGAGACGGCCCACCAGACTTTGCACCAAGCCAGTGGGTACACCATTCTAAACAAGACCCGAACTACGTAAGTGATACGGCACGGGTATTTGATAATCTTTATGCGGAGACAGATGATGAAGAAGATGATGAATAAAAAAAGCAAGGGCATGGCTCGTGGTGGACGCACTGCTATGAAATCTAAGGGATATGCCAAAGGTGGTAAAACAAAAATGCGTTCTAAAGGTATGGCTAAAGGCGGCAAAATGAAGATGCGGTCTAAAGGCATGGCTAAAGGCGGTGCAGTGGGCGGTAAAAAAGGCAAAGCCATGACTGTTGCACAGATACGTGCTGCTGCAAAGAAAAAAGGCTACAAGCTAATAAAGGCGTAGTTATGGCTGGTCGAGGACTATACGCTAACATAGCTGCTAAAAAACGCAGAATAAAAGCAGGTAGCGGGGAGACTATGCGTAAGCCCGGAAGTAAGGGTGCGCCAAGCAAATCTAACTTCAAACGTGCAGCACAAACGGCTAGGAAGAAGTAATGGCTCGCAAACAAGATAAGATGCCAGCCCGTAACAAAAAGAACTTTCGACCAACGAAAGCAGGGGCTGGTATGACTAAGGCTGGGGTTGCTGCTTATCGGCGTAAAAACCCCGGTTCTAAATTAAAAACAGCAGTAACAGGAAAAGTAAAGCCGGGTAGCA
>CAACVD010001040.1_pt1 | contig 13351 bp, 19 predicted proteins | sample 2381771 | NCBI WGS metagenome assembly CAACVD01 (sample SAMEA5211965, study PRJEB30684) | marine metagenome | biome: Marine; feature: Epipelagic; material: Water | collected 2015-10-15 | depth 15 m | reverse complement strand
GAAGCATGGGGAACAATAGAACCCAATAGGGAATACAACGATAATTGGCATATAGATGCAATATCCGACCATTTACAGGCAGTTGCAAATGGAGATATTAAAAGATTAATTATAAACGTACCACCAAGACATATGAAGTCTATATCGGTGTCTGTTGCATTACCTGCATGGACATGGACAAATGACCCTACCAAAAAGTTTCTATATGCTAGTTATGCAGGTTCTTTATCAATTAGAGATAGTGTTAAATGTAGGCGATTAATTGATAGTCAATGGTATAAGACAACCTTTGGCGATGGTTTCTCGCTTACTACAGACCAAAATCAGAAGCAAAGATTTGAAAACGACAAGACAGGTATGCGAATTGCCACATCAGTAGATGGTGCATTAACTGGAGAGGGTGGAGATATTATTGTAATTGATGACCCACACAATGTTAGAGAAGCAGAATCAGGACTTGTCAGGCAAGGTGTATTAGATTGGTGGGACCAAGCAATGCAAACAAGATTGAATGACCCTAAAAATGGTGCGTTTATTATTATCATGCAAAGAGTTCATGAAAATGATTTAACAGGTCATATATTGGCAAATGAATTTGAAGATTGGGACCATTTATGTTTACCAGCTAGATACGAACCTACGCACCCAACCATTAGTCGTTCTACACTAGGATTTATAGACCCACGAGAAGAAGAAGGCGAATTACTATGGCCAGATAGAATAGACGATAAAACATTAACCAATCTTGAAAAAAGTCTTGGTTCTTATGGTTCTGCAGGTCAATTACAACAAAGACCAATGCCAAGAGGTGGTGGAATATTAAAGGCAGAATGGTGGTCAGAGTGGGAGGGTGACGAATTACCAAATATAGAATATTTAATACAATCATACGATACAGCCTATTCTACAAAAGAACAATCAAGTTATTCAGCAAGAACAACATGGGGTGTATTTAGATTAGATGGTTTGTTTAATGCGATTGTTATTGATATGTGGTACGATAGAGTAAATTACCCAGATTTGAGGCGAATTGCACAAGAAGCATATGAAGATTACGAACCTGATGTTGTCCTGATTGAAAAAAAGGCTAGTGGTCAAAGTCTCTTACAAGACCTAAGAATGGCAGGTATACCAGTTTTAGAATATTCTCCAGATAGAGATAAACAGGCAAGAGCACATGCAAGTTCTGCCTTGCTAGAAGATGGTAGAATATGGTACCCTAAGAACAGAAGATGGGCGAAAGATTTAATAGATATATGTTCTGCCTTTCCAACAGGCGAGAATGATGATATAGTTGATACATGCACCCAAGCATGGTTAAGATTGAGAAAAGGTTGGTTTATAACACATTCAAGTGATGCAGAAGATGATGATTTTACTGAACAGAAGAGGTTAACATTATATGGCTAAAGAACCAAACGTAATACCTTTCGCAGAAGGTGCACCAGCAGACAATTTAGAAGTTGAAGAAATAGAAAACAATGAAGTTCTTATTGGCGATGCATCATTAGACGAAATTGTAGAAATAACAAGTGAACATGACCAAAACCTTGCAGAAGAAATAGAAGATAATGAATCTGCAAGAAAGGCACAAGATTTATTAGATGCTTTTGAAAGCGATAAAGAGGCTAGGTCAGAGTGGGAAGATAGATACAAACAAGGTCTTGAAACCTTAGAGCCAGATGGTGGGTTAACAGAAGAAGAAGAACAGAGAGCAACAAGAGGTTTGAGTACAGTTGTACACCCAATGATTGCTGAAGCCGCAACCCAGTTCAATGCAAGAGCAATCGCAGAATTATATCCCTCTGGTGGACCAGTAAAAACAACAATAATAGGCGAACCTACAGAAGAATTAGAAGACCAAGCAAGACGAGTTCGTGATTACATGAACTATCAGATAACACAAGAAATGCCTGAGTATTTCCCTGATTTAGACACAATGTTATTTCAGTTACCATTAATTGGTCACGCATTCAAAAAAGTATTTTACGATACAAATCTAGGCAGACAATGTTCTCAGTTTGTTAAGGCAGAAGATTTTGTTGTTGCGCCAGACAGTAAAGATTTACAAACATCAATCAGATATTCGCATATCATAAGAATGCCTAGAAACGACTATAATCGTTATGTTCAAGCTGGTTTTTATCTACCTATTAAATATATTGGCAGTGATTATGACCCTGCTGGAAATATAGGCGAAGAGATTGAAGGTGTTTCTTCTTACGGAGATGAAGAGCACAACGAAACAGTAACGCTTATTGAAATGCACGTATACGAAACATTTGATGGTCTTGATGGCATAGAAACAGATGATGAAGATTACGACAAAGATATGGTAGCATTTCCGTATGTTGTAACGATAGATTATGATTCACAAAAGATTGTATCTATTAGAAGAAACTGGGAAGAAAATGACGAAAAGAAGTTAAGAAATGACTACTTTGTATCTTATAGATTTTTACCCGGAACAGGTTTCTATGGATTTGGTTTATATCATTTAATTGGTGGTCTTGGAAAAGCGGCGACAGGTTCACTTAGAGCTTTATTAGATTCTGCGGCTTTCAGTAATATGCAAGGTGGTTTTAAATTAAAAGGCAGAGTTACAGGTGGTGAATTACAGGTAAATCCGGGTGAGTTTGCAGACCTAGATGCTACAGTAGATGATGTTAATAAGGCGATTATGCCATTACCATTTAAAGAGCCATCAGGTACATTGTTTCAACTTATGAATGCAATAGTACAGGCAGGTCAGAGATTTGCTAGTACAGCAGATTTAAATGTTGGAGATGTAAACCCTAATGCACCAGTTGGTTCAACAGTTGCCTTAATAGAACAAGGCAGTAAGGCATTTAGTGCGATACACAAAAGATTACATTACTCACAAGGTCAAGAGTTCAAATTAATTGCAAAATTAAATTCTAAATTTTTACCAGAACAATTTGAATTTGCAATATCAGGTGTAACACAACGAATACTATCTACAGATTTTGATAGTACCATAGATATTATACCAGTATCAGACCCTAACGTATTTAGTACTGCACAGAGAATAGCACAAGCACAATCTGTTCTACAATTATCACAATCAGCACCTCAACTTTATGATATGTACGATACACACAAAAGAATGTTAGAGGCATTAAGAATACCAAATATTGGTGAAGTGTTAAAAGAACCAGAAGAAGCTAGTCGTTTAGACCCTGTAGACGAAAATATGTCTATTATGTATGGTAAACCTATTAGAGCATTTCCAGAACAAGACCATGATGCTCATATAAACGTACATATGCAATTCTTACAAGACCCATCGTTAGGTGGTAATCCGGGTGCAAGAAACCTACAACCTATATTGATTGCACATATTGCAGAGCATATTGCACTTCTATACAGACAAAGAATGCAGACAGCGATAGGTATGCAACTAGCACCATTACCAGATATTAGAGATGCTAAATTTAAATTTGACGATTTATCGCCAGAGTTAGATATGCAAATATCACAAAGAGCCTCAGAGGTTGTACAACAATCACCTCAAATGGCTCAAATATCAGCTATTGCAAATCTAGGTCAACAACAACAAGCAAATCCTTTACAATTTGCACAACAGTTGGCACAATTAGAACAGCAAATGTTGCAAATGAAAACACAACAAGAGCTACAGATTGAAGCGGCAAAGGCGAAACAAGACATGGCTATAAAAGATGCAGAAACCAAACAAGACCTAGCCATTAAACAAGCAGAACTGAACCAAGATTTACAGGCCAAAATGATGAAGTTAGAGCAAGAACTCATGATTATTAGAGAGAAAAACATAGCAAAACAAGGAGGCTAAAATGCCGGGACATACGGATAAAGGCACAAAAAACTATCGTAACATGATGAAGAATATGGAAAAAGGCATGATGCGACCAGATGATATAGAGCAAACAACAAGAGATATGTTTCAATCAGAGGCAATAAAACCTTTTGAAGATGATATATTAGGTCCACCTATGCCAATGTCAAAATTTGACGAAATGCTTCGTAAGCAATTAACGAACAAGATAGACCCAAAAAGCGTTGTTCGTGAAGGCGAAATGGCTGATATGAGTGCTTTAGAAAGTGCTATTTCAAATATGCCTTTGGCAGATAGAGAGGCAATAGAAGCCTTAACAACTATGGGTATATCACTCGAAGATGCAGTTGAAGCAATCTTAGACCCAAATTCTATGGCACGTAGAGATGAAATGCTAGAAGGTGCAGTTGGTGCTACAATGGGTGCTGGTGCTTTAGGTGCATTACCTATGAGAAAACAAGGTACAGTAATGCGAGAAGGTGAAATGGGGGCAGATAGAACTGAAAACCCAATGAATACCTTAACATCAAGAAACGCACCAAGTACATAGGTTTTAAATGGCAAAAGAACCAACACCATTTTCATTAAAAGATGTAGATACCTTAAAAACAGGTATTTTGGCAGAAGAGGCTGGTGCAAGGCCTCTTTCTCGTTTTGGTATTGATTTTTCTTTAAGACCAGAAACATTATTTGGTGCTTTACCATTTATAGGTGACCTAACTATTCTTGGGCAAGCAATAGGTAAAACACAACTTGAGAGGGCGGCAACAAATTTACTCAATCAACGAAGTCCTAATAAACTAGATACAGGACTTGGTGCCACAATGAAAAGAGCAGGTACTGGTAAAAGTGCTACTAGTGCAATAATAGACGAAATTAAACAATTTAAAGAGCAAGACCCTTATTCTACAACAAAAAATATTACTCGAGATGATATACAAAATTATTTTATGTCTACAAGACCAGATTTAGATTTGGCACCTATACAAACACCAAGATTTACAAGAACAGAACTAGACGAATTGAATGATAGAATTGGTGGTTTTACACAACAATATTATACACAACCATTCAGTAGTGGCGGTACATATAATGTTTTTGATGATGCAACAAAACCGTCAGGTGCTTTTGATTATAATGCACCATTTTATACAGAAGATGAAAAAGGTAATCTATATGCAACAGGTAAAACTTTAGCAGAAGAAATTAAAAGTGGTACATTTGATGACCAATTAAAATCGTTAGACCAATTTGCAGAAGATAAAGTTAATCAAGTTAATTTTGGCACAATAGATAGACAAACAGGTGAATTTAAAGGTGCAAAAGGTTATGACCCTGCTTTTTCAAGGGCGGTTACATTAGAAAGTCAAGGTGATACAACAGCCTCAGACCCAACTTTTATATGTACAGTTTTGTTTGAAATGAATATACTACCTATGAGCATTTACAAATATGACCAACGATATGGTCAACAGGTAAATAGAAAAATATACAACGGATATGCTACTTGGGGAAAGCCAATAGCAGAAAGAATGAGGAAAGAAGGTCTTACTTTTAAAATTATAAAACCAATTGCTTGTGCATGGGCAGAACAAATGGCATATGATTTATCAGAGGGTAAGGTAGGTAAAAACAGAATTTCTATTAAAATAGGTAAATTTATTGGAGAGGCAATATGTTATTCAATAGGTTTATTTATAAAACCAAAAGGAGATAAAAATGGAACACCAAATAGAAATAGGCAACGTGGAGAGAAACGAGGAGTTGTTCATGGAAAAAATGGGCTTCCCAAGAGACGCGGAAGGCCTAAATCTAACAGATGAACAATTAGTTAATTTTTTATTGTTATGTTTTCAATCAATGATGCTTCCACATGAAGATGAAGAAATGGAAGAAGAAGAACATGGCGATATGAAAGTTAAAATTATCAAAATGGATTCTGGTAACGCTCACGAAATGATGAATGACATATTGGGACCTATGGGACCAAAGGTAATGTAATGCCCGGAACTTCTAAAAAAATGGGTGCTCTTGCAGAATTGCCAAAAGAGGGTATGCAAAAAGCTGAACTTCCCTTAATGAAATTAGAAGATTTGTTAGATAGTGTTGGATATGCCAACCTTGAGCCAACAATTCGCAATATGATGGCATCAGATGTTAAAGAAATACAAATACAAGGTTTAATGTTAATGAAAGAATTACAAAGTCTTGGAGAGGGAATGTAATGCCATTTAGTAAATATTCTAAGAAACAAAAAGCATTGGCAAGAATAGCAAAACCTAGAACAAAGATAACTGGTGCAGACTTTGCAAAGTTAAGGAAGAAGAAAAAGAATGGCAAAAAAACCAACAAAAAGAAGGTTTAAGAAGGTACCAAAAACAAAAAAAGGTACGCCTAAGAAATATCTCGCAGGTGCAAAGAACCCTAAGGCAAGAGAAAGAGAGATTAGAAGAACTGCAAAACTTTACCGAGAAGGCAAACTTACTAAGGCACAAATGGATAAGATAAGTAAGCAAAGGAGTAAATCGTAATGGCAGAAACTAAGAAGAAAACCACAAAAAAGAAAAAAGGTGGTAAATATTCATCAATACCGGGAGCAGGTAGGTTCTCAAAAGAAAAGCTAGATAAAGTCTATAAAAGAGGGTTAGGTGCCTATTATTCTAGTGGCAGTAGACCCAAGACATCTGCACATCAATGGGCTATGGGACGCGTAAAAAGTTTTGTTACAGGCAAAGGTGGAGCACGTAAGGCAGATAAAGATTTGTTAGGAAAAGGTAAGAAGAAGAAAAGTGCCTAAGAAGAAGAAAGACCCAAGAGTTGGTACAGGGAAAAAACCGAAAGGGAGCGACAGAAGACTCTACACAGATGAAAACCCTAAGGACACAGTTAGCATCAAGTTCGCAACGCCAACAGATGCCCAAGCCACCGTTAGAAAGGTTAAAAGAATCAATAAGCCATATGCGAGAAAGATACAAATACTTACTGTCGGTGAACAAAGAGCAAAAGTAATGGGAAAGACTAAGGTCGCTAGTATATTTAAAAATGCAAAAAAAGACCTAAAGGCAAAGAAGGAGAAAAAAGATGGCAAAAAAGGCAGTAGACGCACCTAAAGGTTTTCACTGGATGCAGAATGGTAAGTCTTTTAAATTAATGAAAGACCCTGCAGGAGGCTATAAACCACATAAAGGTTCAAGTAAAAAGGCATCTTTTGAAATACAAAAAATTCATAAAGGTAAATAATGGCTAAATTAAAAATATTAAGAGGTGCACTCGGAGAACTTTTACAGGATAGATTTATGCCTGATGTTGGTACAGGTGCATTAAAAAATATTGATAACCAAAATATTGAGGCAATAACCAAAGGCGACGACCTTAAATTTCAAAAAAAAGGTGTCTTAGGAGAAACAACACCAACAGAAACAAAAAGTGCAGGATTAATAGACTTTCAAGTTTTTTCTGAAGATATAGACCAAGAAAGATTTATAAATAAAAGCATGAATGATGAAATTATTAAGGCAATAAAATTAGGTAGCTTTGATGATGCTAAAAATTATATGAGAAATATCCAAGAAAAATTTGAAGATTTTGGTGCAAATGATAGTGAACCCACTGCAATTATTGATTCTATATTAGAAAATTATTTTATGGGTGGCGAATAATGGCTGAATATAAAGGTAGAAAGGTAACCTTAAATAAGCCTAGACGTATCAGAAAAGGCGAACCATCTTATGGTAAAAAGAAATCCGTTGTCTATGTTATGAATAAAGGCAAGGTTAAAAAGGTTACATTTGGCGACCCTAATATGCGAATAAAGAAAACATCACCTGCAAGAAGAAAATCATTCAGAGCAAGACATAACTGCGATACAGCTACAGACAAGACAACACCAAGATATTGGTCATGTAAGGCTTGGTAAATGGCAAAAGTAGGCAAGATATTAAAATTTGGTTATGGTGTATTAGATGATTTAGGCTTTTTCTCACCTACAGAAAAGGCGATTGATGCTCTTGGTCAAGATAAATTCCCAGTAAAAGATTTATACAGATTTGAAGATGATAAACCTGCAGGTCTTTTATCAAAATTTGGCAGACCAGTACAAGACGAGATGGTGTTTACAGGTCTTGAAGATAAGATACTTGGATTACCAGAAGGTTCAACAGTTACATCAAAAGAATTAAAAGACTATTTAGCAGATAATAAAACAAGAGTTGAAGAAGTTATAAAAAGTGAGGCAAAACAAAAAGAAATATTTACACCATTTAACATATCACGACTTGATATTGATGATGGTCAATCAGTAAGTATTACAGGTTGGTTAGATGATTTAACAGATGATTCACCAGAGGCATTAGAAGCATTTGCAAAATTAGATAGTAAACCAACAGAAGGTACAATAGATAACCCAAATGTAGAAAAAATAGAATTTGACGATTTAGGTATGAATTTCAAGACAAGTTTATATGCTACGTATATTCAAGATTTCCAAGATTTCGCGAGAAAACCAGAACTTACAAAAGGTGAAAAATTAGACACAGCCGATAAAATTACAAAAGCCGCACAACGAGAGGTAGAAACACAAGCTCAAAATCTTGTTAAGTTTGATTTTACCGATAAAGGTGTAAAATACGAAATTAAAGGTAATAATAATATTGGTTTTGAAATTTCAGCAAAAGAACCTACTGAAGATATAGAAAGAAAACTTGGGAAGGCTGATAGCTTTAATGAAGCAAAAATACAGATAAATGCTTATCGCAGACAAGGTAGTGAATTTGGCGATATAGATGAATTGGCACCAAAACATAAAGAATTTACCTTACCGGGCGGAGAGAACTACCAAGAAATAATATTAAAAATGCCAGAAGCACCTGATAATGTTGCAAATACACTTGGTAAATTTGATGATGTTGTAATGGAAGATAGATTTGGTGGAATAATAAATCTTGGTCAAATAACAGGTAGTCCATCAGATGTAACATTATCGCCTGATATGGTAACTGATTTGAAATTAGGTAATGTGGTAACAATAGATACCAATAGAGGCACAAGAAAAATACAATATAACAAAGAAAAAGACGAAGTAGAATTACTGAAAACAGATTATACGAATTATAGTCATACAGGCGATGAAGAAAATGTTGTTGTATTCACAAGAACAAAAGACAGAGTTGATGAAGATGGTAGAAAGATATTGTATGTAGAAGAAATACAATCAGATATGTCGCAACAAGGCAGAAAAAAAGGTCTTGTTATGGGGCAAAAAGAGAAAAAGGCATTTATAAATAGGAATAATAACGCAGTTTTTGGTGATGTTTTAGATTCTATCAATGCATTAAAAGACGTATCAAATATTGGTGATTTAAAAGGTGTTAGAAAATCAACAACAGAGGTAAGAGATATATTGATAGATAAACCACAACCAGCACTTCAATTAGCAGGTTTTAAAAAACAATTTGATAACGCATTTGTTGCTAGTAAAGATAAAGTTGATTATGAAAATGCACACTCATTTGAAGATATTATAAAAAAACATATGACTAAATATAAATTTAATGAATTAAAAGACAATCAAACTCGAATATTTACCAATCGTGGACTTGATAAAACAACTGTGAACCAATTAGATAAAAAAACCTTAGAAGACACAGCAACAAGAATACCACCTAATTTATATGATAATGTTTCTGATTTTGTAGACATTAATAAATTTAAAGAAAAAATTGATGCGATTGAAACTGTTTTAGCAAATAAAATATATACGAAAGAGTTTAACAAAAGACCTGATATGGGTTCTGTTGCAGGTAAAGCAGAATTTGATAAATTACAGGCATTTAATAGAGATATGTTAAAAAAATTCATGGGCGAGAAAGAATTTAATAATTTTATTAAAAAAGAAACCAAAAGTACCATTGGTGAGGTTTTGCCATTTTATATTACAGAAACACCAAATGACATGGGAGTTGTAGAATTTTATAATTCTATCGGCGATACAGACATTATTGATGTGATACCTGATGAAAATTACAAAACCACAATGACCAAAGCAGAATTTAATGAAAAATATTTATTCCCAGATATAAATAGAAAGGTAGAAAACAGATTACAGACACATGCAACTGTTACTGATTCAACAAGTGTTCTTGCAGATGGTTTTGATTATCCAGAAAATGCTCTTGATGAAGTCTACGACAAAATAAAAGATTTACAAAGAAATCTAGGAAATGCTGTTAAATATGATGTCAAATTAAGACCTATGGGAAATATACCATCAGCACCATTTATTGGCTCTACAGAACGATTTACAGAATTGGCAGTTAAAAGATTACTAAAACACGCAAAAGACAATGATTATGATGGTGTTGCATTTTCTTCTGGTAAAATACATGAAAAGAGATGGAACCAACCAGCATTAAAACAATATTATGATGTGATAATACCGAAGGTTGCCAAAAACATTTTAAAAGGTACAGATGCAAAACTAGAATATACAGATATATTTTTAGACCAAGATTCATTAGACGAGGCAATGGATTTGGTAATGAATAACAAAAGATATGATTACGTTGATAGAGATGTAAACACAGAACTTGACCGTCCAGACCCTCTCTTAGGTCAAAGTGATGGTTTTAGAGGATATATTGGAGATACACCAACAATTTATTTAACAGATGATGTAAAAGAATATGTTGATTCGGGTATATCTTTATATACACCAATTACAGCAACAGGTCTTGCAGGTGCAGTTACAAGCAAGATGTTGGGAAGTGAAGAAGATATTATTACGGAAGAGGGAATATAATGTCGGCAGTAAAAAAGGTAGCAAATGCAGAGATAAGAGCGGCAAAAAAGTTTCTTGAAAGACGAAAGATAGAAACAAAAGAGATAAGCCCAAAAGAATTTGCAAAATTAGCAGGTAAACTTGACAAGAGTTTTAACCAAACATTAAAATTATTAGCAAGAAAACTAACAGCAGGGCAGGTTTGATGGCTGAATTATCGTCACGAGAAGTTGTGCAGAGAAAGATTGCAGATGCTTTAGATTATCTTGGCGAAAATCTTAATATCGTTGATAAATCAGTACGAGAAGGTAAAGCCACCAATATGGATATTGCAAGAAGTTTTACAGGAGATGTAAAGAGCGATAAATTTGTAGAGAACATTGGTTTACTAGATTTGACACCATTAGGAACATATTTTTCTTTTGAAGAAGGCGAGAAAGCAATTTTGAAAGAAGAACCAGATGCTTTTAAAAGACAGATGGCTTTATTAGGTTCAATGAGACAACCATTACAGGCAGTTTTAGATAGACCAAAAATAGGGTTACCTGTATTTGATATGATGGAAGGTGCATTTGAGGGATTAACATTATCCGCAGTAGCATTAAAGCCTGTAACAAAATTTCTGTCATCGCTGAAAGCGAAGGCTACAAAGCCATCAAAAGACGTTGGTATGAATATACAAAAAACATCTTTACCTACATCAGGCGAGGCTAATACGACGATAAATATAGCAGAAAATAATGATATTGACCTAAATAGAAGAAAATTCTTAAAAGATACAGCAACTGTAGGTGCATTAGGTGCATTATCAACACAAGTGCCAGATGTTATTAAAATGGCATCTAAGGCATCAAAAATGGTAAAACCAAAAATCACATTTGCCTCAGCACAAAAAGCATTTATTAGACCACAACTAAGAAATTATTTACAAGATTTGGGTACAACTGAAGGTTTTACAGATGATGAAATTATAGGACAATTATTGTATGACAGGGTACCTGCATTTAGAAGATTAGATAATAAAACAGACGAAGACAATTATATTAAAGAAACATATGGTATTGACCCTAACAATACCTCAGTAGATGAAATTATGGGTAACCAAAAATTAGTAGATGATATGTCAATAGATGTTGCAGGTGATGATGAATTTGAATTTAGGTATGCAGTACAACAAAAGGCATTAAATGATGGTGCAAAGATTGATAAAGATAATTTATTATCAGAACCAGCAATGGATTTATATACAGATGATAAAACTATTAATGAAAGAAATAAGGCAGTAACAGATTATTATAATACCTTGAAAGAAGAAGGTAAATCGCCAAATGATATAGCAATATTTATGCGAGAAGATATAGAATACGATACAGGTAAATCAGCCAATTAAAAACCCTAGCCAAATTAATGACTAGGGTAGGCGAGGGGAGGACACCTCCTTTAGACTTTATTTAATAAAGATGCCCTATGCAATACCCTTTCTCTTTGTTTTTGATTTAAATTAGAAATAACATTTAAAACCTTAATGGCATATTGCCTTTCTTGTTCTACATTAAAATCGTAGGTTCTTGGTTTGGTTTCTTTTGTTATATCAAAATTCTTTATAATAGTGTCCATATCAAAGCCATATTTATCAATCAACCTTTGTACCTCTTGTTGATTAATCTTGTCTTTAATAGTTATTGATGTATTTGACATTTATTTTCTCCCTATATGTTGCAATTAATTCTTATACATTTAAAACCAAGAGGTGCTACCAAATGTGCTGATTTGAAATCACAATCAATTATTATATCACCACAAGATATAGAATAAAATTTATCAATCTTTTCTACTTTCTCATGTTGTACATTACCAATCATAAAGGCATCATTTAGATTCTTTGCCAAAAGATAACCTGCTTTTCTATAATGACCATTATCCCAAGCATCTTTTATGACATCTTCGTTTGACCTAGATATTTCATAAGCGACACCATCTGAAATAGCACCTTGATTAGGTTGTAATATTAAATATTTTTGCATTTTATTTTCTCCCATGAAAATGTTTATTACCATTATATAGTACCAAATAGCCAGTATATGTCAACACAAAAAAGGTTCTTTTATACATTTAAATAAAAAAAAGAGGGAAATAAATCCCTCTAATCTTTGTTATGTAGGTAGGTATTAGTAGGTTCCCTCACCATTAAAGATACCTTCTTTATCTGGTAGTTTTTTAATACCTCGTCTTTTAAGTTCAGCTAGATATTCCATCTTAGCATATTCATTTTGTTGCCCTTTATAATGACCTAAAGATAAACATTGTGTAGTGTATGCATTATAATAAAACTGCATAATTTGTTTATTAGAAAAATTTTCTAATTTATTTAGTATGTCGTAAGATTTAACCATGTCGTTTTCTCCCAAAATGGTGGGGGGATAAACCCCCCTGTTGTTATTTATTGTTTTCAATTGTTTGTAATAAATGGTTCTTTTCAAAAACGTTGAAGTAAAAAGGAACCTTTTTCTTTTCTACCTTACCATTTTTCATAACCTCTTTATTAACAATTTTCATTAATCTAGCACAAGATTTAGCACCTCTTAATTCTTTACCAGTTAATCCGAAAAAATTAACTGCCTGTCTGAATGTACAAAATTCAGTGCCAAGACCTTGTAATAAATCAATATTGTTACCTTGATATTCTTGATTTGTAGTAAAATTTATCATTGTTTTCTCCCAAAAATTGATAATTTATAATT
>CAACVD010001039.1_pt1 | contig 13354 bp, 15 predicted proteins | sample 2381771 | NCBI WGS metagenome assembly CAACVD01 (sample SAMEA5211965, study PRJEB30684) | marine metagenome | biome: Marine; feature: Epipelagic; material: Water | collected 2015-10-15 | depth 15 m | reverse complement strand
AGATTAAAGGTATAATTTAAGGTAAACTATTTAATATGGCTAATTTATTTGATAGAGAGAACTACCCAACACAAGAACCAGATGTTTTAGTTGTTGGTGACAGATGGACATGGCGTAGACCAGATTTAGCATCTATATATGACCCAAGCGAATATGCACTGACTTATGAATTCCACAGAGATTCTGGGGGCGGTGGTCAAAACCAATTTACGCTAACCGCAACAGAAACTTCTAATGATTACATTATAGAAATACCTTCAGCAACGACAGCAGCATATACAGCAAATGCTTACATATATTATGTGTTTATAACCAGAACTTCGGACAGCGAAAGAGTTTCAGTTGATAATGGCAGAGCTGAATTAGTAGAAGATTTCTCTGATTCAAACGCTGATGTTAGAAGCCATGCCAAAACAGTATTAGATGCAATCGAAGCAACTATTGAGGGTCGTGCATCACAAGACCAAATGAGCTACAGCATCGCAGGTCGTTCATTATCAAGAATGTCAATCGATGATTTATTAACATTTCGCGATAGATATCGAGCTGAATACAACATAGAACTAAAAAAAGCTAGAATAAAAAACAAACAGGACTCAGGTAACAATATTAAAGTGAGGTTTTAAACATGGCTATATGGGACAACCTATTTAAACAAAGAAAAAGACAACGCAAAGTCAGACAATACGCAGCAGCATCTTCTAAAAATATTTTCTCAGACTGGACATCGCAATCGATTGCAGCAGATTCAGCGATTAGATTTAATCTAAGAAAAATAAGAGATAGATGTCGTGAACAAGCTAGAAACAATGATTATGTCAAAAGATACTTACAGTTATTGGAAACAAATGTTGTAGGACAGAATGGTATTAGGATGCAATCCAAAGCCAGAAACGATGACAATAATTTAGACTTTTTAGGCAATGCTCAAATAGAACGAGCATGGCGTAAGTGGGGGAAAATGGGTAACTGTACAGTCGATGGCAGGATGTCATTCCTTGATGCCCAGAAATTATTTATAAATACTCTTGCTAGAGATGGTGAGGTCTTAATTAGACATCACATTAGCAGAAACCCATTAGACCCTTACAAAATTGAGTTTTTAGATGCTGATTACTTAGATGAAGAAGAAAACAAAGTAATGAACAATGGTGATGAGGTCATCATGGGTGTTAAGGTTGATAAATACAGAAAACCAAAATCATACTTCTTATTTAAAGAACATCCACACAATACTTTATTTAGTAAGCAAGACAGAACACATCAAGAAATCAAAGCTAGTGAGTTAATTCATGCTTATGTCTCAGATAGACCACAACAGACCAGAGGTGTACCATTCTTAACTACAGCTTTATCAAGACTTAAAATGCTTGATGGTTATGAAGAAGCAGAACTAGTAGCAGCACGAGTGGCAGCTTCCAAGATGGGCTTCTTTACTAGCCCATCAGGTGACTCTTATGTTGGTGAAGATACAGAAGATCATTACACACCAATAATGAACGCTGAAGCTGGTACTTTTGAACAACTACCAGAAGGAATGTCGTTCCAAACATTTGACCCACAACACCCAACATCAGGCTTTGATAACTTTCATAAAGGCGTGTTAAGAGGTATTGCATCTGGTTTAGGTGTTTCATATGTCTCACTTGCAAATAATTTAGAAGGGGTTAATTACTCTTCCATTAGACAAGGCACATTAGAAGAAAGAGACCATTACAGAATGTTGCAGAACTTTATGATTGATCACTTCATTAGACCTGTCTTTGAGAAATGGTTATTAATGACTATGAGTTACCAAAACAACTTTCCAATACCAGATTCAAGGTTCGATAAATTTGCTGACAATGCTATCTTTGTTCCTAGATCATGGGGATGGATTGACCCTGTTAAAGAAGTTAGAGCTAATGTGGAAGGCTTACAAGCGGGTGTTATTACTATGCAAGACATACAGTCAAACTATGGCAGAGATGTCGAAGAACTATTTGAACAACATCAAAGAGAAGATGGTTTAGCAGAAAACTATGGTGTTAAAACTGCTTACCAACCATTCGGTGCTAACAAAGCACCAGTTGAGCCAGACATAACAGATGAGGAGAGTAATGATGTCGAAGGGGAGTAAACAACGACCTAAAAATGTAAGCGATGATAAATTCGCTGAAAATTGGGCAAAGATATTTGGCAAGAACAACGAAAACCCTAAAAAATATAAATGGAAAAAAACTAAAAATGGCAAGCTATAAACCAACAGCAGGCATGGTTGCTGAAGCAAAGAAAGGTCTAGCATGGCGTAGAGAACATGGTCGTGGTGGTACTTCTGTTGGTATTGCACGAGCTAGGGATATCGTTAATGGTAAAAGTTTGTCTGAATCTACAGTTAAAAGAATGTTCTCATTCTTCTCAAGACATGAAGTAGATAAAAAAGCTGAAGGCTTTAGACCAGCAGAGAAGGGCTATCCTTCTAATGGTCGTATTGCTTGGGCTTTATGGGGTGGTGATGCAGGCTTTAGTTGGTCAAGAAAAATTACCAATCAATTGAAGAACGAAGATGAAAGAGCAAAAGAAACTAGAGACCCTATCTCTGGTGCTATGCTTAAAGCCTTAGAAAACAAAGCTAAAGATCATAATGAAAAGCATGGTGGCGATAAACGCAAGAAAACTAATGTTAGAACACTGTCAGCAGTATTTAGGCGTGGTGTTGGTGCTTATAAAACCAATCCACAAAGCGTAAGACCAACAGTTAATTCACCTGAACAGTGGGCGTTGGCTAGGGTTAATTCATTTTTATATTGTTTAAGAAACTTAAAATTCAGATCAGGTAAGCATGATACGGACTTATTACCATCGGCACACCCTTTATCTTCTAAGAGAAATGATGGTAGAATAGCAAATATGGACAATGCAGAAAGACACATAAAAGATGTCAGAGAAACAGAAGATTCCTACATAGTTGAATTTGGTAAATCAATGCCAGAAGAAGATGACATGGAAGAAAACTCTTATCACGATGAAGAGGAAAAAGCTCATCACGATGAAGAGGAAAGAAGTGCTGACATAGACGAAGAACTCTCTAAAGAAGAGATTGATCAAATAGCTGAAGATGAGTATGTTGCTCAAGAAAGCAACGAAGATGTCTTGAGATTTTATGCAGAAGAAAACCTACAAAGAGCATTTGAGTTCGATAGAACAAAAATTGATGAAGAAAACAGAACCATTATGATTGGTGTCTCTTCTGAAGAGCCAGTAGAAAGAAGATTTGGTATGGAAGTATTGGGTCATAGTGAAGGTGAGATTGACATGAAGTTCATGGCAAGCGGTAGAAGCCCACTATTGTTAGACCACGATGCTACCAAACAAATTGGTGTAGTCGAAGAGTTTGGTCTTGACCACGCTAACAAAAGAACAATCGCTAAAGTTAGATTTAGCAAAAACAAACAAGCCGATGAAGTGTTTAGAGATGTTGTAGATGGCATTAGACAAAACATTTCAGTTGGTTACGAAGTCAAGAGTATGCGAAAAGAAGGCGACAAAGATGGTGATGTCAGCACTTATCGAGTCGATTCTTGGAGTCCCCTTGAAGTTTCAGCAGTCTCAATACCAGCCGACCAGTCAAGGTTAGTTGGTTTTGCAAGGTCTAAAGAAACAACTTTAATTAATAATCCGAAGGAGGATAAAACTATGTCAGAAAATGTTGACAATAAAGTTGAAGTTTCTTCTGATGCAATGAGAGCAGATATAGCTAAAGAAAATGCAGCTATCATCGATCTTGCTGTTAAACATGGCAAGAGAGACTTAGCAGAAAACGCAATTTCACAAGGTATGTCTCTGCCACAATTCAGAGGACATCTTCTCGATACTATCGCTAATGATAAGCCACTTGATCTTCCATCAAGTGTTGATATGAATGAAAAAGAGCAAAGAAGCTACAGCTTACTAAAAGCTGTTTCTGAAGCTGCTCAAGGCAAACTATCTGGACTAGAAAAAGAAGTTTCAGATGAAATCGCACAAAGAACTGGTAAAGAAGCTAGAGGTTTCTATATGCCAACAAATATTGCTTTCAGGGCTGATCAAGTCGTGGGAACAAACAATGTTGGTGGATTCTTAAAGCCAACAGATCATCTTGGTGATGAGTTCATCGAAGCTCTAAAAGCTAGACTAGTAGTTGGTCAAGCTGGTGCTAGAGTTCTTCAAGGACTTAAAGGCGATGTGGCTATACCAAAAATGTCAGCAGAAACATCAAATGTATCATTTGTTGCTGAAAACTCTGCTCCAACAGAAGGTAATGCTACTTTCGCACAAGTAACAATGTCACCTAAGACATTGGCTTGTCAGCTAGATATTTCAAGAAAACTAATGCTTCAATCAGACCCATCAATCGAAGCTGTACTTAGAAACGATGTTATTAATTCTTTCGCAAGAAAGATTGACGAAGTTGCTTTAGAAGGTGGAGGTTCAAACGAGCCTTCAGGTATCATCGCATCTTCAACAGGTAATGTTGTTGCTATTGGTACAAATGGTGGTGCAATCAGTTATGCAAATTGTGTAGATATGGTCGAAGCTGTTGAGGTTGATAATGCAATCCTTAACGATGCTTCAGTCAAGTTTGTTGGTAACCCTAAAGTTACAGCTAACTTAAGAACTATATCAAAGCAATCATCAGGCGTTGAAGGTAACTTCATTCTTGGTGAAGATAACAGAATCTTAGGTTATGACTATATGTCATCAACATTAGTGCCTAGCGACCTTACAAAAGGTACAGGTACAGCCCTATCTGCTTTAATCTTTGGTGACTTCTCACAACTAATGCTTGGATTCTATTCAGGTGTTGATGTGATTGTTGACCCATACACAGGTTCAAACGCAGGTACAACAAGATTAGCTTTCTTCCAAGATTTCGATGTTGCATTGAGACATGACGATAGCTTCTCAGTAATCAAAGATATTGTTACTTAATAGTATTTAAGATTAATTTAAGGGCTACTTCGGTAGCCCTTTTTTTATGTATAATAGAAACATGGCTAAAGAAACAGTTAAATTCGTTTTTAATCAAACTACCTATTGGGCTGGCACTAAGTATCAAGCAGGACAGGTTTTAGAAGTTCCAGCAGAAAAAGCTGATGAATGGAATAAGTTAAGTTTTGGAAATATTTACAAACCCAAAGGTAAGAAAAAGGAGAAATAAATGAAAGTAGTAGCAACTAGAAAAGTTTTATATCAAGGCACTTGGTACAAAGCAGGTGAAAATTTCGAATGTTCAGATAGTGATTTTGCAGGTCTTGAAATGGCAGGTGTAGAAAAATATTCTGAAAAGAAAGTTGAAAAGAAAGATAGAGCTATTAAAGACTTTAAAGCAAGAGATTAATTCATGGCACTAGAAACAGAGAATGATCAATTAGGTTTCTTAGATACTGAGACACATGGTCTCACAGTATCCTATACCCCTAGTGGCGGTTCAGCATCCAATATCAAAGCTATTGTTAATGATGAATATTTTGGTATTGATGGTGACTCTGTAGATATTGAAGGTAAGCAAATATTTCTTACTTGTCGCACTACCAATGCACCTAACGCTGCTCATGGTGATACTTTTGCGTTTGAGAGTAAAACATTTAAAGTGGTAAATGTCAGACCAGATGGTACTGGTTTTACTGAAATGGTATTAGAAGAACAATGATTCTTTATAGCGAAAATCAATTAGACGAAGCGTGGCAGTACGATTGTAAACAACGCAGTGCTAATGGTCGTCACTGGATTGCCAGATCAGATTATGAAAAACTATTTGTCTTGTATTTGGACAATATGGTTAGTGGTGAAGAATTAATTAAACTAGATATATATATTCCACAAGATATGTTGGACTCTATTGATGAAGTTATAGAATTAGAAACAGGATATACCGATGATTGAAAAAGTATTAGATTCCGTCTCAGGTGTTGTTGGCAAATTAGTACCAGATGCCGATTTAAAAGCAAAACTAGAACATGAACTTAAAACAGAATTACACAAAGCGAACATGGCACAGCTTGAAGTTAATAAAGCTGAAGCAAGTCACAAATCTTTATTTGTCGCAGGTTGGCGACCTTTTGTTGGTTGGGTGTGTGCTGTCGCTTTGGCATATCACTTTATTCTTCAACCAATCATGGTATTTGCCATATCTGTTTATGGGCTTGCAATTACATTACCAGAATTTGATATGGGTAGCTTAATGACTATTCTTATGGGTATGTTAGGTCTAGGAGGGCTTAGAACCTTTGAGAAGGTACAGAAAGTCCAAAGAGATAAGTAATGCCCAAGAAAACAAAATTACAGTTCAGTAAAGGACATGAGCCGACAGCAGGGGTTAATGGTAAGAAAACATCGCAAGGTCGTAGAAATTTTGGCAGTTCAACATTAAATAAACACAAAAGAAGAAGTTATAAAAAATACAGAGGACAGGGTAAATAAGCTACAATAAGTTATGGCACACGCAAGACAAACAATTAGAGAACAAGTTGGCACTACGCTTACTGGTCTTACTACAACTGGTTCTAATGTTTTTCAATCAAGGGTTTACCCATTACAGGAATCCAATCTGCCAGCTTTGTTAATTTACACCAAAGAAGAGTCAAGCGAAGCTATTGTTATGGGTAGTAATAGAGTGATCGAAAGAGAACTAACTCTAGCAGTAGAAGCCTATGTTAAAACAAATAGTAACTCAGATGACACTATAGATACTATTGCAGAGGAAGTAGAGACAGCTATTGGTGCAGATTCAACCTTAAATAATAAAGCAAAAGATGTATTTTTAGTTTCAACTGATATAAACTATGTAGGTGAGGGCGAAAACCCTGTTGCAGTAGCGACACTTAATTTCTTAGTTAGCTATTGCACAGATGAGAATGACCCTTCACAATTAAGATAAAGGAATATTATGGCAACATTTAAAGGAAAAGATGGCGTAGTCAAAGTAGGTTCTAATGCTATTGGTGAAGTAAGAAACTTCTCAATCGAAGAAACTGCTGACACTATTGAAGATACTTCAATGGGTGATGCAGCTAGAACATACAAAGACAGCTTGACACAATTTACTGCTTCTGTAGACGCACTATTCGATGATACTGATACAGCACAAACAGCTATGACTATCGGTTCTGAAGCTACATTTAGCTTCTTACCTGAAGGTGATAGTTCTGGTGACTACTCAATGAGTGGTACAGGCATTGTGACTTCTATATCAAGAAGTCAATCATATGATGGTTTGGTTGAGATCAGCTTTTCACTACAAGGTAGTGGTGCATTAACTATTGGAACAGTAACATAATTTAATTAATGTCAGTTTTAGATAAAGCAATCAAACACTATCAATCGCTTGATAGAATCGAATTTCATGTTGAGGAGTGGGATACTACTATCTACTCCTCAAAAATGACTGTTGGCGAAACAGCAGCAATCCAAAAAAGAGCAACAAAGAATGGCGTAACAGATGAAATCTTAATGGTTATCTATGCCATTATCATCAAAGCTGAAGATGCAGCAGGTGAAAAAATCTTCGATATGACACAAGACACTATCAACAAACTTAAGAATGAAGTTGATCGTGATGTTGTTTTAAAGATTGCTGGTCAATTAATGGCTGCTCCTGATATGGAAGAGCTTAAAAAAAAATAAACGATAGCGTAGAATTACGATCAAAGTTCGCACTCGCTGAACGCTTACACAAAACTTTAGAAGAAATAGAAGCCATACCTCGTGAAGAGTTTGTGGCGTGGTGTGCATATTTCGATATAATAGAAGATGAACGCAAAGTACAAGAACAACAAATGAAATATTCAAGAGGTAAATTATAATGGCTGAAATGAAAGCCAGAATGGATATTGTTGGTTCAGATAAGACCCAACGAGCCTTTCGTTCAGTCCGTAAAAATGTCACTGGATTTAATTCAGAACTTAAAAGAACAGCTCTAACATTCGCCACTGCTTTTGGGGTCAAACAGCTTATTGACATGGGTGATTCTATTACTGATTTGAGAAACAGGCTTAATTCATTTAACAATAATACAGAAAAGACTGCTAGACAAATGGACTTGTTGACACAAGTAGCACTTAAAACAAGATCAAGTTTTGAGGCGACTGGTGTGGTATTCACAAGAATGATACAAGCAACTCAACATCTAAAAATTACTAATGAAGAATTAGCAGCAGCTACCGCCACTGTTAATGCCACCTTCAAACTTTCTGGTACAACTGCATACGAGGCAGCTAACTCAGCTCGTCAGTTAGCACAAGGCCTATCTTCTGGTCGACTGTCTGGTGATGAGATGAGATCGGTACTTGAGAACAACGTAGTCTTGGCTAATTTATTAGCCGATGGTTTCGGTGTGACTGTTGGACAATTACGTGAGATGGGTGCAGCTGGCAAGATTACCACAGAAAAAATTATGCCAATACTTATTGGTGCTTTTGAAGAAACCACTACCAAAGTTTCTAATATGCAATTTACTATTGATGCTGCTTTCCAAGTCATGCAGGTTAGATTGTATGAAGGTGTAAGGGCTTTTAATGAATTCACTGGCATACAAGATAAAGCTGCAAATGCTATTGCCTTTGTTGCACAAAATATTAATCAAATAGCTGCAATAGCAGCAGGTGCTTTAATTCCAGTTATAGGCATGGCAACTGTCGCTATGTATAGATTTTTAGCAAGCATGGTAGCTGTCGCTGTTGCTAACCCAATTACATTAGCTGTTGCTGCTATAGGTGCTGCATTTGGCTATCTATTAACCATATCAGATGAATTGGTTAGAAAGACTTATAATTTTTTAGGTAAATTATTTTTACAAGATATTCCTAACATGTTTATCCATGCTGAAATCGGCATTCTGACATTACAAAATGTATTTGCTGACAGTATTAATGGTATTTTACGAAACTTCCAATCTTTCAGCGATGGTATCTATATGGTAATCAATGGTGTTCGTGAGTTCATGGGTTTTGAAAAACTTACTGCACCAGAGCTAGTAATTGATGTTGAAGGTAATAAGAAAAAAATTGATGAACTCAACAAAGAAATTAAAACATTTACGCAAGTTGAAAAGGGTGAAAAATTACCTTTATTTGAAGATGGTGGTTTTTTAGAAAATCTTAATCCAAAAAACATCGCTGAACAGCTTAAAGAATCAGCAGAAGTAGTAAATGAATTTACGAGTGATTTATCTAAAACTTTTGAAGACTTTTTCTCTAAAAAGAAAACATTAGGACAAGAAGTAGGAGAAATATTAACCAAAGGTTTTGATGAATTGGCTGATGTAATTACAGATTTTGTTACTAAAGGTAAGGCATCTATCAGTGATTTAATTAACACAATTACAAGAGATTTGTTAAATGCAATGATTCGTGCTGGCATAACTGACCAAATGGGTGAAGCATTTGGTGCAATGTTTAAACAAGGCGGTGGACAGGTGCTTGCTGGTACACCATATATTGTTGGTGAGAAAGGTGCTGAATTATTCATCCCAGCAACATCAGGCAACATTGTGCCTAACAATAAGTTAGGTGGCGGTGGTGGTATTGTCATCAATCAATCTGTTAACTTTGCGACAGGCGTACAAGACACTGTTAAAAATGAAGTCTTACAACTTTTACCAGACATAGCTGAGACATCCAAAGCAGCAGTCGTAGAAGCTATGAATCGTGGCGGTAACTTTAGAAGAGGTATGAGATGATCATAGATATACCAACCAATCATAACTTTGCCACAGTGACATTTACCCTAAACAGAGGGATTGCAGCTGCTAGATCACAATTCACTAATAGACAAAGAACACAAGAATACGATGCAGTTTACTGGACTGCTGAACTTAATTTACCACCTATGAAAAGAAGCGATGCTATTGAATGGGTGACATTCTTGACTAGACTACAAGGCGTTAAAAATACTTTCTTGCTTGGTGACCCATCGCATACAACTAACAGTGGGTCATATTCTGGCAACTTCTTAGCAACAGAAAACAGAGTGTCAGATACTAGTGAAACACTATCATTTACTGCATCTACCAAAACTATCAGTGCTGCTACTTCAGTATTTACCAATACCTTTGTTGGTGATTTTATTGTCGTCTCTGGTGCAACCAATGAAGATAATAATGGCACTTTTAGAATAGCGACTAAAACATCAAACACTGCTGTAATTGTTGATCGTGATTTGGTAGACGAAACATCAACAGCAAGTTGTAAGGTACAACAGAACATCAAAGGTGCGACTGGTCTAGCACTTACAGCAGTATCAACAGCGACAGGCTTAATTGATAAGGGTGATTATCTAGCTATCCATGACGCAGCATCAAGCACATCAAACCCAGTACAATATGTTATGGCAGTAGAAGATGCTACTAGCAGAGGTTCAGGTTCACCATTAGACTATGGTGTGCGTATTGAACCTAAATTAAGAAAAGACATAACCGCAGGTCACTATGTCAAGTTCGCAAGCCCTAAAGGTCAATTTAGATTAGCTTCCAATCAAACCTCATGGTCTGTTAATGAAGCATCTATCTATGGACTCTCATTTACAGCAGTTGAGGTGATTAATGGCTAGTAGAGACCTTAATTCAGACATAGCTAATAGATTGTCCAATGACAATCAAAACATCGCTTATGCGGTAGATTTGGAGTTTGATTCTGGTGAGCTTAATTTGTGGACAGGTATAGGCGACTTTACTAGTGGCAGCAAGACTTACACTGGTGCTGGCGAACTCTTAACTATCTCAAACATAGAAGAAACCAACGAACTAGCATCCACTAATTTAACTATTAGCATATCAGGGCTTAATTCAGATATTGTGTCTTATGCCACTACCGAAGATTACCAAAACCGACCAATAACACTTAAACTGTTTTTCTTTCATGCTGGCACAACAGAAGAAATAGAAAGTATGATCTTGTTTAAAGGTCGTATGGACACTTTGACTGTTAATGATGGTGATGCTTTCAGTGTTGTTATCTCAGCAGAGAACAAACTTATTGATTTAACTAGACCAAAGAATCTCTACTATACGCCTGAGACACAAGAGTTTTTGCACTCAGGAGACAAGGGACTTGAATTTGTCCCTAAGATACAAGAACAAAACATTAATTGGGGTGGCACTAACTCGGGTGGAAGTGGCGGAGGTGGTGCTAATGATGATCCTTCAATAGTTTACGACAGAAGATAATGTTAAAAGATATAATAAAAGCAGCCTTAACAGTAGCAGCCATATCAACGGGTGTTGGTGCTTTAACTGGTGGCATCAAAGCTGCTGGCATGACTGCTAAGGCTTTCTTTTTTAATGAATTCGCGAAATTTGCTCTTGTTATAGGTCTTAACGCTATTACCGCCAAAGGTGCAAACAACACCAGTGGTAAGAACTTAGGCATCAAGCAAGCTGGTCTTAATTCCATAGCACCTAGAAATATTCTTTATGGTAAAAATAGAGTGGGCGGGACTATCGTCTATCGTGCTGTCTCAGGCAATAGCAACACTAAATTACATAATGTCATAGCTCTAGCTGGACATGAGATTAATGATCTAAAAAAACTATATATTGATGGTGGCAAAGGTTTGGTCGAACTAGACCTGTCATCAGACTTTACCACTGCCACAGAAAATGGTGAAACAGTTTATCGTGTGACCAACACTGCGTTCACCAATACCGACAATCCAGAAGCCTACACTGGCGGTAGCTTAATTAAACTCACATTTGCAAAAGGCGATCAAACCACAGCTAATGGTTATGCTGTTAATCAGATCGGTGCTGATTGGACAACCGATCATAAATTGCAAGGCATAGCCTATGTTTACATAAATTGTATTTACGATGCTGAAAAGTTCGCATCTTATCCTAACTTTAGTTTTGAGGTTGAAGGTAAAAAGGTTTACGACCCAGTAACCACAACTACTGCGTACTCAACAAACCCCGCTTTAATCATTAGAGACTATCTTATGGATGCGACTTATGGCTTTGGTGCTATAAGTAGTGAGATTAATGACGCTACCACTGGTGCTGGTTTTGTTAAAGCGAGAAGCGATTGTAATGACAGTGTGACCATCACTGGTGGGACAGAAAGTCGCTACACACTTAATGGTCAATTTGATTCTACCGAAGAACCACAGCAGGTCTTACAACATATGTTGTCAGCTTGTGCTGGTCAATTATTGTACAACAATGGTAAGTTCTCATTGTTTGTTGGTAAGGAAAGAACTGCGTCTGGCACAATCACCGATGATAAATTATTAGCACCAATTAGCATTACTACTAAAGCGTCAGGTCAAGATTTGGCTAATGGTGTTAAGGCAACTTATGTTAGACCAAGCGATAGGTATATCGCTGGTGAGATTACTCCATATCAAGACAGTACATATCTTAGTGCAGACACGCCATCAGGCGAACAGTCAGCCGACTATGAAAACTATATGGACTTGGCATTCCCATACACACAATCAACCTTCACTGCTCAACGCTTGGCACGCATCTCATTAGATTATCAACGACAAGATCAAACACTCTCAGTCATTGTGCCACTTGAATTTATGACGCACCAAGTCGGTGACATCATTAATTTCACTAACGATAGACTTGGTTATAGCGACAAAGATTTTGAAATAGTGGCAATGGGCTTTGAGTTCATCGGTGATAATTATTTGGCGTTACGCCTTAATTTAAAAGAGTACTCAACCACTGTCTTTGACAACATTACTTATGTCGCTGACCCAACGCTACCATCACCACCGAGTGCAGGTGATAACACTGTTGGCACACCAACTGGTTTGACCTTAACTGAAAGCAGCAAGAACACGACTGCCAAAGAAATCTATGTCAAAGCGTCTTGGACTAACGATGACGATGATAAGATTGTCGCAACCGAAGTAGCATTTAAGAAATCAACCGATTCTGAGTTTTCTTCTAACTATACTAGCTACCCACGCACAACCTTTACCTTTAGGGCAGAATCATCCACTACTTACAATTTTAAAGTCAGACACATATCAAGCACAGGTGTCGCTGGCGGGTACACTAGTGTCGTTAATATTACTACTTCAGCCGATGTCGGCACATTCACCGATGGTACGATTGCTGGCATCACTGTCGCCACCGATAAGTTGTACGAAGGCACAGGCACATTTAACAACAGCAACACTGGTTTTTATTTAGACGATCAAGGTCAATTCTCATTGAAAGACAAACTATCATTTGATGGCACAACCCTAGACATCTCAGGTAACTTGACAGTAGAGAATACCATCACAGCAGATAAGATTGTCGTTGATGGCATTAATTTAGACAACTTAATTAGTGCCACTACGCAGTCTGGCTCAATTTACTTGACAGAGTTTACTGGCATTAAGA
>CAACVD010001038.1_pt1 | contig 13361 bp, 7 predicted proteins | sample 2381771 | NCBI WGS metagenome assembly CAACVD01 (sample SAMEA5211965, study PRJEB30684) | marine metagenome | biome: Marine; feature: Epipelagic; material: Water | collected 2015-10-15 | depth 15 m | reverse complement strand
AACCAGCGAGGCTTCATCAAGGCCGAGGCGCTCTATAGCCTTCTGGTCAGCTGTTTTTACCCACTCTTCGAAAGGCTTAGCGTCAGCGTTTCCAGCGGTTTTCTGTTCGTACACCTCTTTTTGAAGCCTTGTCTTTTGCGCATCGTTTAGGACGTCATAGTCAATTTGAGCAACCGCTTGGCTGTTTGTTCCATCAAGGCGCTCATCTGTCAATGCACCCTCCGTGGCTGTGCTGAGGTACGAAGCGGCAGCCACAAGGTCTAGCCTAAAGAATCCAGACCCATCAGCAAAATTGCTATCCAGTATGTCTAGCCTCTCTCCAGTTTCTTCGTCAAAGGCATACTCTCCATTTTCGCCCTCTTGCATTTGAATGCCAGTAATTGAAAGCGAACCTGGGGCTCCGCTCACAGCATACGCTCCAAAGCCCCCAGCATCAGCGGCAGCCTGCCTGTTGTCGCGAGTTGTTTCGGTCCCAGCCATGACAGCCCCTGCTACAGAGGTGCCACCGATCAATGCGTTATCGTAATCCGTTCTAGCCTCATTTGAGGTTAATCGCTGATTTTTTCCAGCTAAGTAATAGTTGTTCAGCCTGCTGATGTCGGCGATTAGCTGCTCTTTGTTTTCGTATCTCACTTCAGAGTTGGGGTCCAACCAACCAGCCATCTGGTCCTGAGCCTTTTTGATTTCAGCAGCATACCCTGGTGGTAACGCTGTAACATCAAAGTCGTAGATATTCTGAAGCTGTTCGGTTCTAAACTCCCTGTTCTTTTGATCTTGAGCCAGCCTGTTTTGAAGGTTGACGGCTCTTTGTCGCTGAATGAGATCAACCTGCCTGTTGATGGCGTCAGAATATGTTCCGCCCTGCTGAGCTTGAGTAGGGGCTACCCTTCCGATTGGACCGTTTGCCATTACGCTTCGTTGAATTGTGGCTGACTAAAGACGTTCCGAACAGCTTCATACAGGGCCATTAACTGGTCCATAGTTGGTTCTTCACCAGAATCCACAATTTGCTCGATGCCCTTGTAGGCCATATTAATTTCTTCTCCTTGTTCTGGGTTCAGAATGTACTCTCCACCCGTTGCCTCGGCCTCTTTTACGCCTGTCTCCTCGTCGATGATGGCTTTCTTGTTGGTGTCGTGATCGAACTCCCCCTCCAGCTTTGTTACTGGGTCGTTTTTACCGCCCTCTTCGAGGATCGCAATAAGCACATCCTCATTCATCTTTCCACCATGACCGTACTTTACTCGCCCGCCATCTTCAGCCTCTGGCAACAAAGAGGCCAAACCAGTTAAGCCACCGATTGCACTAGAAGCTATCTGAGCCCCCGCAGCTCTTTTGGCCTGCCTCGCAGCCTCAATATTTTGTCTGGCTGTCGCTCTGTCGGCAAGAGCCATAGCCCTGTCTTCTTCCAACAAGCCCAGTTTTAAACCCTGCTTCCTTTGAAGGGCGGCCTGCTCCAAATCAGCAAGACCCTGCATAGCGGTAAGTTCTCTCCCCAAGTCGGCTTGCTGAGCCGCTAGTGTAGCCTGCTGAGCCCTAGCCGTAGACGCCCCGATGCCACCCATGAGCGCCCTGGGGTCTGTAGACAAAGCTGCAAGCTCTGTGGCTTGCATTCCCTGCATGGGCGATAAGTCTGTTGGCCTGATTCCAGCAGTAGCCAAATCTCTTTGAGCTTGAGAAATATCAAAGCTGAAGTCGTCCAAGGCGGACCTTGACTTCTTTATTTGCTCTCTAGCCTTTTGAGCATCCTTCATGCCCCTAGCCATATCCTGCTTGGCTGACCGTCGATCGAGTATACCACCCACCACTCCAGCTCCAGCTGCTAAAAGCCCACCGCCAGGAATCATGCTGGCTATTGGGTCACCCTCGAATTTATCATGCCCCCCACCGTCTATATCTATTCCAGTTAAAGCCTGTCTGAATCTTCCGCCGTTCTTATATTTTTTTATTTTACCCATGGTCTACAAATTTAAGAATTTTGAGTTAAACCCTTATCCAGCTTAGAGAATTCATACTCTACATTCAAAGAGTGGAGATCCAAAGGGTCTTCACTTGCGGATTCAAGTCTAGCGCTAAGGTATGGCCCTCTCATCTCGTCGCCGTTAATTTCTGCTGGAGAAGCAGCAAACAAGCCAGAAGCTTCTTGGAGGTACTGCAAAATAATTTGCGCGTAAAGAGCAACCGTATCTGAACCAGCTCCATCAGAGCTAATATTCAATACAGGGACGCTAAGGGTCATAACCCCATTAGAAACAGATGAGATATTAATTGCTTGTGGGGCAGCCGAGACAGCATTAATAATACCTGGGATATTGTAGGGTTCTGTCTGCTGCACGTAAGACAAAAGAGTCTGAAACCCCTCAAGGCCATCATGAAGAACCAAAAGCTCAACGTTTGGGCCGAAAGGAAAAGCCAAACCCAAGGACGAGTCTATTTCATTTAAGGGGACGTCTACCTCAAAAGTTTGTTGAAACCCTACCGCTGTCAATAAAGACAGAAAGGTTTCATTAAATGAAACGGAACCAACACCTGGAACGGGAACAATATTCGACGTAGAGTTTGAGCTGGACTTAGGCATCGGCAAATACTTAAAACCCTCCTTTTCATCCAACAGCTTTTCAGCAATCAGCAAACTCTGCTGGTTATTGTGATCATCATATTCCTCGTTTGTCTTGAACAAGTAGCTCCATGTATCTCTGTTTGTCTCCAAAGACATGGACTTAAATATCTTTACAGAAGAGGGGCTGTCATTGAAGGATAGCTCTACAGAAGAGCTGTTTGACTCACCGTAAAAATTGTTTCTTTTTGGGTTTTTGTCGTGCAGCCAAACGCTGTTGTTTGCGTCCTTGAAGGAAAGCATTTCGTCTGTGCAGTTTGCATAACAAGTAGGCACAAAAGAGTACCTAGTAGTCCAGGCTTTCTGCTTTTTTGAAAAAGCAAACGTAGCCTCAAAACCATTTGATGTTAAAGGTATGTTTGCCATGGATATTACAGGTTAAAAGCCAGATCGTTGAAGTCATAAGAAGTACCCGCTTGTGATGTTCCGTATCCCCAAACACCCAACATCACCAAAAGGTCTGCGGTGCTAACTTGATTATCTTCGTTCGCGTCGGCCTTAGCAGCCAACTTAACGTAGCTGGCAAGGTAGAAATACTGCCCTACAGTCATGGTCGCGTCGTCAATCAACCAGAGTATAGTCTCTAGAGAGGTTGGGCCAACGGGGATTCCGCCCTGATCTGGAGTCGGAGTGCTTTCAAAGGCGAGGTCATTTGGATCCGTTGTATATCCGAACACCTGAAGAAACTTAATTATGTCAAAGTTGTTTATTGGTCCCTCCTCGTTTAGATTAAGGCTAAAGTTGTCATTGATTTGAGCCCTGAGCAAGTGGTACTCTCCTATTGTAAGCTCGTTTTGAACAAACAAGTAGTTTATCGCCTCATCAACACTTTTAAAATAAGTAGACGTGGTTGGCTTTGGTTTCGATGGCGGTGGCGCAGCAGCTTTAGGCGCTGGAGCGGAGCCTGTCGCTGGAATCAAACCAGAAAACATTCCCTCAGCTTCTACGTAATCTGTTCCAAAAACTTCGAAAAGGTTTAAAGAGTCGAACACGTCCACTAATTGGTCCGCAGTAATATCAAACCTGGTTTGTTTCACGCTAGTCTCGTTGTTGACTGCGCTATCCATGAATTCTCTCAGCTGCCTTAATGTTGGCTCTTGAGGCGTGCCCTCAAGCTCTTTTAAATAATCAAATGCTAAATCGGCGCTCATATCTTCGTCGTTTAAATCAGTTCCAAAAAGTTCGTTATATGCTATTGTAAATGGAGATCTCGTAGGCGCTACTCCATCAGGCTCATCTTTTTGTATCAATATCCTTAAACCCAAATCAAAATTAGGGTTATTCGGGTCATTGCTTGAGATAGACAAGAAGCTTGAAAAGTTTCCTACGCCTGTGGGCAAGAACGAGAGTAATATTTGTTCGGACTTGAAAGGCTTGATTATCATCGGGTTAGCCTCACTGACATTGGAGTTGAATGAAACAAGTTCAAACTCAGTTGCCTCCCCGTCTTGTACCGTGAAGTCTGTAATAATTAAATCTTCGTTGCCTTCGTTCTTGATGGTTACGGGCCTTGGGGTTATCGGATCTCCTTCACTGACAAATCCAAAATCCAAAACAGTTTTTGGATTGGTGACCAACCTTGGATCTCTTGGCGGGTCTTCATCTTCGTCATCAGCAGCCCCTGGGAATACCGTTTGAGCGGGCTGCAACACTTCGTCAACATTGTAGCTTGCCCTAAAGGGGATGTTTACAATTGAGAAGAGGTATTCTTCCTTTAGTGCATCAAAACCGCCTATTAACCTAAGCTGCTCGCCAGACTCCATGGCTTTTTTCAAAGAGGCCCTGATCAAGGAGGACATACCAATTTCAGATATTTCTTCTACCCCAGAGGCTCTGGTAAACCTGTAAACCTTAGAAAGAGATTTGTTACAGAAATAAACCTCCTCTCCCGAATCATAAACAGAAGAGGGGTCTTCATCGCATCCAGTCACTCCTCCATAAGTTATTACTTCACCCAGCACATTGAGCGAGGCGATAAGCTGTTGGTTCCCAGACGCATCAGACAAGATTTGTTTGTCTACTGGTATCACACTTATCTTTTCTTTCTGAATAACCACGACAAAGGGATCATGATTGCCCATGTATTGTATCTCTCCGTAGGTCTCAACCAGGTCTTTAAAGTTTGCGGTTGATGCATTGAAAGAAGAGTACCTAATTTTAGGCGACTCTGGGTTACTCGGATCAGAATAAGTTATAGTGGCCTCCCTTCTGGTCTCTGTCGCGTCTTCAAATATTGCGTTCGGGCGGCCCCTAGAGAAAGAATCAGACCTGAACAAATCGTTAGCGGATTCCGTCTCCATGAATACATTCACGAAATTCGAAACAGAGCCAATGTCGTTTCCGTCGTTATCAAGTATAATGTCTTCGTAAGATCCGCCCTCTAGGTTTCTTACGTTCGCAGCGACGGGCCTAAACCAAACATCACCATTGCTTACCACCACAGGGTTTATCTGATGGATTAAATCTCCAGCGGGATTGAGAACAACATCGTAGTGATCGCTGACCTCGTAGTAAATCTGTTCGTCTGCATCGAGCGATTTCTTTGGCGTTCTAACCTCTATCAAGCAGTTGTTGTTCCAGAAATGATTCCCATTAATTATATCAGCAAATGAGAACCCCGTAGCCTGAGGGTTGTCTTTCAACACCAAGAACTGACCTTTTCTATTGTCTGGAACAGGAGTGCTTGCCAGAGGGTTTTCATCTTCGCCCAATATCACCAGGTTGGCAACCTCAAATTCGTGAGACACGTAGTTTATTGAGCCGCCGTTAAAGTATGATATAACGCGAAGCTTGTCTCCTTCTTGGAATTTGTACATGTTCAAACCACCCTCTGGAGTTCTTGCGCCAAAAGAGCTGACGTAAGAAATGGGGTGTCCCTGCAAGTAGTTTAGGGAAACGTATATATTGCTGCTATCATTGCCACCGACCTCAAAGTCGTCAGGATCAGCGGCAGCATAAGCCCCTCCAGATATATACTGAACGAAGTCTTCAACCGTGCTGTTTTTGCCATAAACTATTTTGTAGCTGTGAGCCCAAGAGGGTGGCTCTCCCTCCAGCTTCAAGCTAATTTCCACCCCTCCTTTGTTTTCCCCTCTTTCAAGGTTAGAGTACCCATCTACAAAAGCTGTTGTTAGATAGTTTACAAACCCGTGGCGACCTCTTTCGTCGTAGTAAACGATTCCAAAGTTGTGATTCGCCTCTGTTTTAAACGATTCTGTTCCGTTGAAATCTGACTCGTCGCTATAGAAATTTATAGACTTTTCGGTCAGCTCAATCGTAGATTGATTTCTTTTAAATGTTACGCTCTTAGGATCAAGAAAGCCTGGGTTTTCCTCGTCCTCAAAAGGCATTAAATATTTGAATGACTCTGGCTCTACTGTTACAGTTTCGTAGCCTACCAAAAATCCGTTGTCGTTGAATATAGCCACCTGTTGGGTGGTTACGGGCTCCATCTTCAAGAACGGCAAAACCGTTGGTTGATACCCTCCATCTTCTTCTCCGTCTCCGCCACCAAATAGCTGCACATCAGCCGCAGTGCTTATCGGCCTCAAAGAGCCACCATAAAATACAGTCTCGTTGTAGTGGTAGGTTGGAACCTCCACTTCATTAAATGTGACCAAGGGGTTTACAGTAACCGATCCTTGATCATACATTCTTAGCTTATCGTACTCAAGATCGCTGTTTTCATCCCTAGCTGGGCCGCCCCCTGGACCGCCTTCGCCGTCCATTAAGGTTGCGTAAAAAATGATTAGATCAGCGGCATTGTTTATATCTACGCCTGGCGTCAAGCCACCACCCAGAAGTCCTGGTGGAAACGCTACAGCCGAATAAAAATATCTTGGCTGTAAAGGGGAGAAATCGGTTGAAAACTGCCCCGTAGTTTCGAGGTAGCCCAGCTGATATCCGTATCCTTTGGTGACCCTTGAATCCGAATTATCTCCATAAGGGTTGTTCTGAAATCCCTGAATCCCAGAAGTGCCTATACCCTTAGAAACCAGCCATGCATTCATGTTGGTTCCGTATTGGTCTAAATCCTCCTTAGATATTGCAATCCAACCAGTAGCGGGACGGCCTTCAGGCGACAAATCACTTGCGGTGTCATGTATAACAGTCAAAGGCTCGCCATCAGCAAAGTCCACCAAGGCGAGACTAAAATGACTAGTAGTCTCTGCATTGTTCCCAAAGTAAGGGTCAAACTCACCGCCACTAGGGTCAAAGATCTGTTCCCCCACTTCATCGAGCATAAACGTAGGTCTTCCTCTATTGAATATAAAGAACCCTATAGGTCTTCCGCCATCATTTGTTTTCCCCTCACCAGCAACAGCATTTATAAGCTTGTTCCTTGGGTCTGTATTGCCGTTGTTCTGACCGATATAGTGTTGAGGTATGATGTCCCCACTAGAAAGACCCAAATCAAACTCATACGAAGAAACGGCGGTGTTCTCTAGTATCTGAATCCCGTACTGCTCATAAAACACAGGATTGGGGCTGTTGTCAAACGTAGAGGACGAAATGTTCTTGTTCGTAAAAGCAATCCTAACAATCTTATTCAGATTCGTTCTAGCATTTTCAAGGTCTTCTGGAACAAAAAAACTAGCAGAAAAATTAACTGAACCTCCCTTAATCACAACTGGATGAGCTGGAGAGCTACCTATTGCGGCATCAGTTACAGCGTCCATTAAAACACCCTCAATGCTAGAAGGGCCTGTATACCTCCAAGAGTTTAAGTAAAATCCTGCATTCCCAAAGAAGTTTATGTTATCGAAAGAGGTCCATCGTGGATTCCAAATCTTTCCTTCAGATGGCCCTGTAGTAGTATTAGAAGATCCTCCTGGATCAATTGCCGCAAGGTCGCTTAACGCTTCAGATTGCGCAAAATTGACCCCGTCAAACAGATCGTTGTCCGCGCCTAGCGGTTGCGGCCCACGCTGCCTTGTTTGGCTAAAGGTCTTAGTATATAAATGGAAGTTTCTGTCTGGGGTTACAGTAATAGAAATGTCAACATTTGTTCCCCCAGGAAGAAAATCGGGCATCTGGCTGAAATCTAAGAAGAAGGCAAGGTTTTCGTCCTTAAGCAATGTCCCCGAAGAGGGGCGATAAATAGACGGTATGTAGCCCACGTCAAACGAAAGATAATCCTCTGGTCTTTCTTTGTAGATTACGGTAGCAGTAGCAACAGTATTCGATTCATTGAACCCATCGAGGTAGTTCCCGTACATCAACCTATTTGATGAAACGGTTTGCGCCTTCGCTTTTCTTGGGACAGAGTCGAACTGCTTGTTTACTTCGGCGGTGCTAACACCCTTAAGAATTCTGTCGTTGTAAAAATTGTAAGAAGTAACGCCTGCATCTATCTCGTCTATAATCAAAAAGCTGCCAGCATTTCCTTGTCTGCACAGCAATCTAACCTTCTCAATTTCTGGTCCGCATTCAGGGATTGACAGGATACACTTATTGAAGTTGGTATGGTCTATAAAGCTGTTGGCCCCCTGGCCTATTACACTAGGAGGGAAAGCAACATCAGAATAAGAAGATATCGCGCTTTCAACCCCGTCCTTATAGATGTGTTGATACGCAAACTGAAAGCCATTGGTTCGTTCAAAGTTGCTGATCGACCTAGAGAGGTCGCTGACAAAAGAAAACTCAATAGGTTTGAGGGGCGTCTTGGGGCAAGCTGTAATAAAGTCAGCTTCTGCGTACTGGTTGGCAATACCAACTCCATGAATGTTTTCACCTGAAGATAAAAAAGCCCTGTAAGTGTTAATCTTTCTGGGTTCGTTTGAACCATCAGTAAAATACAGAATGACGTCTTTATCAAAGTTGTCGCCCATGTAGGTTGGTAGCGACCTAGATGCAGCGCTATATACAATATCCCCCTTCACGAATCCGTTTTGAGGGAAGTTGAATTGAGTGCTGCGATAAATTCTTCTTACAACTGGCTGGCCCGTGCTAGAATCGGGATCAAAGACTGTGCTGAGGATGTCGTTTTTATCGTATGCGTATACGCCGTGCTCCCCTCCGTTAGCGCTGTAAACAAAAAAATATGTGATATCGTTTTTTACGTCCTCAACAGACCCCAAAACCCTGGCGCCTGAAGGCAAGCTTTCATCGGGGTAGGATTCCACCGCTACGTTACCCCTGATGTTCTTCAACACCTGCTCGCCAGCATCCATTTTATTTCCGAAGTCATCAATGCCCTCGTTGTCTGGTCCAGCATACAAATTCAAGGCATCATTCATAGACACCTTGTCAGCGGTCTTATTGTCGGAATCCGAATTTAAGACCCTGGGTATTCTCTTATCTACAGCCATTAGTATTTCGGCGCTTGCATAAAGTTCTTACGAATCGTCTTCAGCGCTTCATCTTTTGTAAATGTGCTGAGGCGGGCATTCGCTTTTCTCCTCTCGTTGTAATACTCAGATCTCGCTCTAGCCTTTTCGTTAGCAGGAACCGATGACTTACGCTCAATGATCTTATAGTACATATAGGACCTCAACGCTTCTTCTGCGTAAACATGCACTTCTGGGTCGCTCGATCTAGCTTCGTCGGCAACATACTCAATAACGACTTCGGTGAAGCCCTCATTGGCCTCGATCTCAATTCTGTCTTGATCGAGGTTTAATCTATACTCCCCCGACAAGTATCCTCCGCCAGTACCATACAGCCTCCCAATACCACCCTGGTACAGGTAGTTCTCAAATATGTAAAAGTCTAGATTGTCGTCCGTGCTTCCATCAGTGTTGTCAGTAGAGGTCTTGTCATCTTGCCTGTCAAGAATCTGATTGTCAGAAATGTTAAGGACACCCCCGTCAAAATCTGATGTGTCATCAGTAAGTGCGCCAGCAGAATCCACCTCATACTTCCTTGAGTAGTTGATGTTTTGGTTTTGACCAAAAACTCTAAGTATGCCGTTAGGGTCAACAATTCCGATTTTTGACAAATCAACGAAGTCGTCTGGCAAGGCCACGGTGTTATTGGTACTGTCAATAGACAGCTTTAGAGATTTGATCTTTTTACCCAAATCGAATCCAATCTCTCTGATACCCCTAAGTGCAAAGTTTCGAATAGCGTAATCTGATGCGTTGCTGGCATAGTCGTCTCCATCTAGGGTGACGATAAAATCCCTAATTACCTGACTTAGTTTTACTTTATTATGAGCCATTATTCAGATGCTTCTTCTTGTGATGCAAACACAGAGACGTTTCCGTCTCTCAACCTAATACCTATCAACTTCGCCATTTCCATGACCACCTCTGTAAGGCAGTGTGCGGGCAACATAAAGTTTCTAGAGCTCTGCGCGTTAAACGTCTCCAAAGACTGACCTGAGTACTCTACAACCCTATAGTCGTAATACGGTTGATCCTGTAGGATTTGTCCTTGACTGTCAAACGAGGTGGGCTTGGCGTAGTAGGTAATATCTACGCTTTCGATTCCGCTTGGGAAAATCTCTATATCAATGTTTGAAACAAGGGCAACAGGGAAGTTATTTGTTGGGTAGGATAAGTTGCTACCTATGATTCTGTCAAATTTCTCTGGGTCGTAAACTATTTCACACGTTGTCATCGATGCATTGTCGGAGACAACACCCGAAGGAGGCTGTGAGTTGCCCGCGCTTATGGAGACAAGCTTAGAGAAATCCAAGGGCTTAGATGCAATACCGCTAGAGTACGCGAGATCACCAGTAGATGAGCTTACCCTTCTAAGGAAAAACGAAAGATCTTCTTCCCTTTGCTTTCTTAAAGATTTGTCTCTACCTGGGTCAAAGTTTTGCCTGCTAATTCTTTTGGCGTCTACAAGCTCAGAAAACATCTCGTTATAGATGTTCATCTGCGCTAGCGCAGCAAACGAATTAAACACCCTAGGGGTGATGAATCCCTTTTGCTCTTTATTAGCGAGGTCCCTCAGGGCTGTATATACTTGCAATACGCTTACCATAAAGCAAATATACGAAAAACAAATAGGCTGTTATTAGTAGCTAATCCCCGTGGAGGTAGCCGCCCTCGTAGCAGATCTAGTTGATGTGCCTGTAAGCTTGCTTCTCTTGCCGCCATACACAGAGTATAGCTGAGCAGCTAAGTTTGCAGCCTCACTAGCCCCTATGTCTGACTCTATCACCCCAAACCTGTAAAGCTGGATTCGCTGTGTGCTGCTTGCTTGTCCAACCTCCCCTATGGACCCCAACAATAATTCTCCATCTGTCCTGAAGTCAGAGCTGTTTGTGAGGCTAGGGTCTATGTCAAGGGTTTTTGCGGGCAGCTTACCAACAATGTCTCCGTTTCTGTTGTGCAAAAACATGTTGCCAACTCTGTCTCTGCGAATAATGAAGACGTGATTTGCATCATAATCTTTAGCGTCGGGGTCGGGGTCTGGGAAAGCAAAAGACTTAGTTCCATCCTCCGTGGATGTGGTGTCTACAAAGGCTGGATATCCTTTTAAAATAGTAGCGTTACCAAGGGCAGCAGAATCTGTTTTAGTGTGTCTCACAGCAAATGTATTTCTGCTTTGACGCATAGTACTAGTCGAATCAAACTTGCCGTTGTCAGTGGGGACACCACCGAAACCAAAGCCGCCACCACCAATATCCCCATACAAAGCTCCAATGCCATACGTAGCGCTACCAGCAAGGCCGTTTAGATTTAAGGCTACATAAATAGTGTAATCTTCTCTTATGGTAAGAGCGGTGTCGAGCAAAAAAGATTCATCGCCTCCAATCTTAACAGCCGTCTTAATTAACGTGGCATCTGAAGTGCTAGTTATAGTGTCGGTAGTGCCAAGATCGTTTGTAAGGTTGTGAGCAAAGCCCCCCGTACCTGAGTTCAGCCAGGAACCATTGGCATTCCCATTTGTTTGATCTAACGTTTCGTGATTGTAATCGACAACAGGCAGATCATTAAAGAAAATGCCAGCTATTGAGTTTTGAAAGTTTCTTGCTTTTTTTCCAACAGAGGGCTGCTTGTTTACGGTTTTTACGGGGGCAGATGAAATAGCGGGAAGGATGTCGTTAACATCATCAACAACAGCTTCTCTAAACGTAGACTCGCTAGATACCACATCAAACTTCATGATATTCTTAGGCGTGTTCCTAGATATGAAGTTTACGACGCTTTCTATCAGACTCGCTTCTTCACCCTGCTTACAAGAAACTGTTATGGTTGTTTTGAGTAATGACTCTCCCTCTTCTAAAGAAGACTCGTCAAAACCATTGCAGTCTTTGAACGTGAACTTAACTCTTCCGAGCTCAGAAGTAATAAACGTAAGATTTTCAGACGGTATAGCTATAGTGCTTACCCCAACACCCGTGTCAGAAAACGAAGCGCTACCTGGAGACTCTACTTCTCTGCGAAAAAAGAAAAACTTTCTATCCATTATCCTGCGTCAACTAATGTGATGGGGCCTACGCTTTCAATGTCGCTGTGCAAATACTCGCCAGTAACATCATCGCCAACGATCAAGAACACATCCTCGCTCAAAACAAATGTTTCGGTCAACCCCTTCCAAACATCCTTTGCGTTGTTGTCTGTAATTATGTTTATGGTTATAATGTCAAAGTTTGCATCGTCACCAGCGGTATCGTTTTGCAATGACTCAAACACCATAGTAAATAAATCATCGTCTCCTGTAGCGTCAGAGTCACCAGGAGCACCCATAGAGAATCCTCTAAACTTACTTAAAGGATAACAAACAGAGGACCGTCCCTGATTGTCACTAGCTAAAGTAGTTACTGACCTAAAATACAAGTACTTCTCACCCATACGCAAATATACGAAAGAAAAAAGCCACCCGAAGGTGGCCTTTTCTTATGCTAGCTTTGCTAGCTGTTGTTCTATCGAGAACACGACCGATGAGCCCCGCTCCGTTAGGCAGAAGCGCTGCATCACATCCATGGGGTCTTGACCCACAGGGACGGATACAATCAGGCCGTTGCTGTCGAACCAGTAAACGCCGTCCTCTTTTACGTTGATGATCTGGTAGTCCTTCGCCTGAATGATAGCAGAACGCACAGCTACTTGCGGTGAGTCGAACGCCTCCACGAAAGCTTTGGGGTTCTTCTTTGCAATCTGCAACAGGTTGTATCGGATTTCCGACACAGGAGCATCAATATTGATTGTGAAGAACAAAGCAATCGGCAACAGGTCCTGGATGTCCTTGTCTCTTACCATAGCGATGGCGTCTGTCTGCAAGAACTCCTTCTTCAGCTCCTCTTCTGCGTCTTTCTTTTTGTTTACCTCTCTGAAGATGCCGCCTCCGTTAGCAGCGTTTCCAGGGTGGCGCTCCATAAAGGCTCTCAGGTTCGGCTTGTCCTTTGGTACAAACAAACGCTTCTCTCTGAAAATAACAGACTTTCGTGTTGCCCTATCCCCCTGCTCATCAGTCCAAATAGATGGCTCGTTAGGGCAGTAGCGGATCTCTCGAACTGTATTTTTTCCCTCGTCGTAGACCGTTACGCCTTTCTGAGGGAGCATAAACACAATGCCTCCACCCTTAATAACCTCGTACTCTTTGTGCTCCTGTGTTTTTTCTTTTCTCTTGATAAAGTTCTTCTTAATCGGGGCATCGTCAAGCTCACCACGAATGCTTGTGCCTTTGAACTTCTCTAGCCTCTCTGGTTGAACCTCAACCTGCTTAGGCTTCTCCTGGGTTTTTTTAGGTCGCCCAGGCGACTTCTTAGTTTGTGTAGTCATATTAAATTGAATTAGTGATACAAATATAGTAAAAAAGAAAAAGGCCCCGAAGGGCCTTTCTC
>CAACVD010001037.1_pt1 | contig 13368 bp, 10 predicted proteins | sample 2381771 | NCBI WGS metagenome assembly CAACVD01 (sample SAMEA5211965, study PRJEB30684) | marine metagenome | biome: Marine; feature: Epipelagic; material: Water | collected 2015-10-15 | depth 15 m | reverse complement strand
CTCAGTCTTATATGAATCCTTATCAGCAGTCAGTTGTAGATGTAGAAAAAAGAAAGGCAAGAGAAGATTTTAGTCAGACAATGCAGGACATTGGTACTAAAGCAGTAGGTGCAGGTGGCTTTGGTGGTTCAAGACAAGCAATATTAGAAGGTGAAGCAACTAGTGACTTAGGGCAGAGACTTGGAGATATACAAGCAATAGGAACTAAACAAGCATTTGATGATGCAAGAAAGGCATTTGAAGCTCAGAAGGGTAGGGAAAGACTTTCAGGTAGTGCTTTAGCATCTTTAGGACAACAAGCTCCACAACAAGCTTTAAAAGAGCTTACTGCCCTAGCAGGTGTAGGTGAATCAGGTAGAGGTATGGAACAATCTAAAATGGATATGGCTTACCAAAACTTTTTAGATAGACAAAACTTTGCAGGTAATGCATTAGGAGATTATGCAAGTATGGTGTATGGTTTTCCTACTACAGGATTTCAAAAACAAACGCAAGGTTTTTCTAAACCTAGTTCATTTCAAAATCTTATGGGTTTAGTAGGAACAGGTGCTAAGTTATTTGGGGGATTTAAAGAAGGTGGTCATATTGCTTTTAGGTCAGGTGGTGGATTATCAGGACTGACTGCAGAATATCAAGAAGGAACAGAAAATAAAACTGTAGGTAGTGGTATAGATAAAAATAGTGTTGCTACTAATTTATTAGGAATGATGAATCTAGGTAGTATGAGCAGTGACTTAGTTCAATTACAAAAACTAAGAACTCAGATTGCAGAAGCTAAAGCAAAGAAAGAAGCAGAAAAGGATACCTTTATGGGTAGACTTGGTGAGTTTGCACAGGGAGTTGCAGCAGGTTATGACCCAACTAGACCTCAGACAATGGTAGGTTCTTTAGCAGCAGGTGCAGGTGCAGTACAAGAAAGAGACCCTGAAATAGCTAAAGCTCAAGCAGAAGCAGAAGCACTAGAGGGTGGTCTTAAAACTAAACAAGCAATGGCAGAACTTTATAAAAATTTTCAAGGTGCAGGTTTGAAAGGACCTGAAGTTAATGTTATTATGAAACAAGTAGGCACAAAGTATGGTGCAATGTTTAGTGAAGAAGCAGGTGGTTTTGTTCAAGATGGTAAACCTGTAGACACTGCAACTGCAAACATGATTACTAAAGATATATTAGGAGCAATGAACGCAGCAAATAGTGCTTCAGGTAATAAATTTATTGCTGCTCAAAACTATATTGTTGATAGTATAGATAAAAAGAGTGGTGGTGGTGATAATAAAAATAAAACTGCTATAAGTAATCTTTCACCAGAAAATAAAGAACAATTAGATAATCTATTTAAAAAACAATCGATACAATAATATGGCAGAAGAAGAAAAAATTAAATCATATATTCCTGACCCTTTTAGGTTTATACCTGCAGCTATAGGTGAAGCAGGTAAAGATTTAGCAGACTTAGGTAGTGATGCCTTAGAGCTTGTCTATGGTAAGGAACGTACAGATAAAATGGAAGGTGCATTGTCTGGTGCATTAAAGTTTATTGATGATACTTTAGATAAGACTGCAGTGGGTAAGGCAACTACTCAAGCTTTAGAAAAAACTTTTTACCCTAAAGATTTATCTCCTATAGAAGAAGCAGGAAAACAAATAGGTTCTTATTTTGTTCCATATACAGGAGTAGCAAAAGTTTTAAAAACAAAAAAGGCAGCAACTAAATTAGATAAATATGCTAGATATGGAACTGCAGGTGTAATTGCAGATGTAATTGCTAAAGATGAAGATGAGCAATATCTTAATGAAATAATGAATTTAGTTGGTGCTAAAGGTAAAAGCAAAGAAGTAGACGAACTTGTAGCTAAACTAGATATAAACCCTAATGATACAGTATCAGAAAGATTACTTAAACAAACTATTGATACCCTTGCACTTGGTATACCTACAACTTTAGCTTTTAGTTTGTTAACAAAAGCTGGTTCTAAAACAATAGGAAAAGTAAAAGCAATTAAAAATAAAATTACTACACCTGTAACTAATACTGCAAATAATATTGCAAGTAATGTTAAGGTTGTGCAACAATCACCGGGTCAATTTCTTCAACAAGGTAAGATGACTTCTGCTATTGCTAAAATTAATACATTAGCAGGTAGACTTCTTAGGTCAAAGACTGCAATGCCTGACCAATTATTTAAAGCATTTGTAAAGAAAAATAAGTATGCAGAAGCAAAAGAATTGCTAGTTAAAAAAGATGCATCAGATTTAGAAAAAATAATTAAGAAAGAACAAAAGGGTTTAGATGAAGCAGGTATTGAAGCATTAAGAACAGATGTAAATAGATTATTACAAGGTAATAAACCTGTAGGAACTTTATCTCAAGAGTTAACAGATATTACTAAAAAGTTAAGACAGAATATTGACAATCAAAGTGAACATATAAGAGATACTTTAAACTTATCTAAAAAAAGTAAACTTGGTTTAGCTATTGATAACAATTTAAAGTCTTACATTACTAGAAGTTATGAGTTTTATACTAACCCTGCTTGGGCAAGAAAGTTGCAAGAAGGAGTTAGAGGTAAAACTAATGATGCAGATACTATAGATAGAATAAATGACATGAGGGATTACTTAAAAAAACTTAATCCTACATTAAATGATTCTCAAATAGATGTTGCCTTAGATACTTTTATAGATGGAGTAACTAAAAAGGGTAGTGGTTCAAATATTATTAAAGATATGATGGGATTTAATTCAGGAGGTGTTCCTTTAAAAGTATTAAAAGGAAGAAAGTTAAATCCTAATAACCCTGATGATAAAAAACTTATGAATTTTTTAGGAGAAGTTAAAGACCCTTATAGAAATTATATAGAAACAATGCGTAGTTTAAATCAAACTGTAGCTAAAGCAGAATATTTTAAAGATATTAAAAAATTTGTAGATGAAAACTTAGGACAAAATATAAAGCTAGGTGCTTTAATTCCTTCTCTAGGTATAAGTAGTAAATTAAAAGTAGATTTACCTACTGCATTTAGTAGAATATTAAAAGCTTCAGATTCTCAGTTTGATACTAAACAAAATCTAGGTACTATAGTTGCAAGAGAGATGGGTTCTGTAGGTGGGGATGGAACTGCATTTGGTTTAAATAAATATGTAACCACAGATATATTACATGATATGATTTCTACAGGGATAGATAGGTTTGAGCCTACTAATCTTTTAGGTAAAAATATTGTAACTAAAGTTTTAAAACCATTAGGTGAAAGCTCTACAATAACTAGAGCTGCAGGTATTACACAGGCTTTTGAAACTGTATTTGACCATACTGCTCATGCAATAAATACGTTAGGTATGTTTCAAACTCTTGCATCTAATGGACATATATTAAGAGGTAAGGAAGCAGTTAAGTCTGCTAAAACTTTGTTTGCTAAGATGGCAAATGGAGATAGAAAATCATTAGAATATTTTGCTAAAGCTAAACAAGAAGGTGTTGTTGATTCTAGTGTTAATGCAGAAATAGTAAGAAGAAACTTAGATATATTTGATGAAGATTTAGGATTAAAAGGTCCGGGTAAAAGATTAAAAAAAGCAGGGGATATTGCTAAAAAAGCTTTTATAAGAACACCACAAGAATTTTATGGTTTGACTGATGACTTTGGTAAGTTAACTGCATTACAAGCAGAACAACAATCATATAAAGAAGCTTTAAAACTATCTGATGAGGAAGCATTTAAGTATGCAGCAGAAGTTGTAAGAAATACTATGCCTTCCTATACAACTGCTATTCCATTGGTAAGAAGTATTCTTTCTAGAAATCCTATTATAGGAACATATGCAACATTTCCTGCAGAAATATTAAGAACTAATTTTAATATTATAAAAATAGGATTAGGTGATTTAAGAAAAGGAATAGCAACTAATAATATTGATTTAATTAAAGTAGGTGCAAGAAGATTATCAGGACTAGCTGCAACAACTGTAGGTCTTGACTATGCATTTAATAGAAATAATGAAGATGAAATTACAGGTATGGGTGTAACTAAAGAAAGTCAAAAAGGAATTAATCAACTAGTTTCTTCTTGGCAAAAAAATACTCAGAAAGCTTTTCTTGAACCTATATATGAAGGACAGGGTGGAGAAATATTTACAAAGTATGTTGACTCAGGTTCATTAGATGCAAACCATTATACTAAAAATATTGTTAAGTTTGTTCTTGGTAAAGTTTTAGCAGGTAAAGATGTTTCTGAAACTGAATTAGATGATATGTTTTATGATAGACTACAAGAAATAGCAAGTCCTTATTATTCTACAAAATTTTTAGCTAAGAGTTTTGGTGAGATAGTATATGGTGTTGATGAAAATGGTAGACCTGTAACAAAAGAAGAAGCTTTAAAAAACTTAGGTAGGGTTGCAACTCCGGGTGCAGTAAAAAATTTATATAAAGCATTTGTAACTGCTAAAAATGCAGAAGAAAAAGCTGAGTTTGATAAACTTCCTATTGCATCTACTGCTTCAGGTTATCCTATAGTATATGAAGATGAGAAGTATTTTAATATGACAGGTATTAGAAAACAAAAAATGAATGTTTCAAAGTCTGTTGGATATTTTTTATATAATCAAACACAAGAATTAAAAGAACCTATTAAAAGTTTTCAAAGCACACTAAAAAGATTTCCTTCTAAAGTATATACACAAGAAGATATTAATGAAGTTGTTAAGGCATACATTGATTCTCAAGTAGAAAGAAAAGAACTAATGAGAAAGTTTTCTGATAGATTGAAACTTGTAAAAAATATACAATACTATAAAAAAGAAGGTGATAAAGTATTTAAAAAAAGATTTGGTTTGGAAAAAATTTTACAGGCTAATACTAGAATGGGAAGACGTAAAATAGATAAGGATATTTTATATGCTTTAGCAGATGGTAAAAATGGTGAAGGATTTTTTATACCTGATAGAGTAGTAAATAAAAATAATATAATAACAATAATAAAAGATAAAAGATTTCCACCTGAACTTGTAAAGCAGTTAGCTGCAGTTCAATCACAAATAACAGGAGCTAGATTAAGAGATGAGTAAAAAAGATTTAACACAACTATCTAAAAAAGAATTAGAAAGTATGTTGGCTAAGAAGTATGGTGTTGATAAGTATCTTAATCAGAGAAGTCAACTGCTTGGTTTGTTAGGTAGCAAGGGTGAGACTGATATACAGACAGGATTTACAGGTCCTGAGACTGAAGCCTTGTCTATTATATTTGGTAATACTAACAAGGCAGAGGGTGGTATTATAAGTTTGGCAGTAGGGTCAGGTGGTGTAGGTTCTGAAGATGATGATGACTATAGTGGTAGTGGTCCTTCTGCAGATGAAACAGGTTCTGCTAATGAAGGAGATATGGGAGCTTCAGGGGGTGCAGGAGATGACAGTGGTAGTGATGATGAATCTGATGAAGTTGCAGAAAGAGGAGATGTTTTTGGTGCAGGTCCTACACAATATGGAAAAGATTTTACTCAGCAACAAATAGATGCATACTCAAGAGAAGTTGATAAAAATCCTCAATTAAGAGGATTCTTAGGTAAAGCTATTAAAAGTAGAATTGCTGATAAAAATTTTGATATAGAAAGAAATAAAGATGGTTTGGTTACAGGTGTATATAGTCAAGAACAAATGCCCGGATTATTAGGTGCTTTATTAGGTAAAGGTACAGTTTATACAGGCTATGGTCAGGGTTATAAAGATATGGGTAATCAATCTGATGATGGAAATGATTCATCTGAAATGATAAAAAAGATTGTAGAAGAAAAGAAGAAAGAAGAAGACTTACCACTTACTCAAGAGCAGATAGATTACTATACAAGAGGTATGGGTAGTGCAACTAAACCTTTAAAAAGTTTAGAAGATGTTAATAAGTATATGTCAAGTTTAGTAGGAACAACTGAAAGTCCTACAGGTGCAAAGCTTTCTAAAGATAAAAAGTTTTTAGTACTACCTAATGGTAAGATTATAAATCTTAGAACAGGTAAGGTACAGGAGAGTATGTCAGGATTAGAACTCTTTGCAGGAGGAATGATTTAATGAAGTACAATATGACAGAACTACTAGACCAATTAGTTTTGCATGAAGGTTTGGAGTTACAAACCTATAAGGATACTCTTGGTATAGATACAATAGGTATAGGTAGGAACTTAGAACATAGGGGATTGACAGAAGCAGAGCTAGGATATATTGGTAAAGATATACAGTCAATAGTTGAGGAAGGTATTACTAAGGAACAGGCATACTACCTTGCAAAGAATGATATAGAAATAGTTGAGAAGGAAGTTTGCGAAGCTCATCCTTGTGTGGTAGAATTAGACGAAATTAGACAAAGAATAATTATTGACATGGCATTTAATATGGGTGTGCCAAGATTAAACAAGTTTAAAAAAATGTGGAAAGCTATAGATGAGGAAAACTATGAAGAAGCAAAAATTCAAATGTTGGATTCTCGTTGGGCAAATCAGGTAGGTAACAGGGCAGTGCGACTCTCTAACGCAATGGAAACAGGAGAGTGGGTATAATGTGGGGTGCAATTATAAGTGGTGTTTCTAGTCTTGCTTCTTCTTATATGGATGATAGAAAAGTAAAGACAGAACACAAGGCAAAAGTAGAACAGGCAAGAGTCAATGCAGAAATTAATAGGATTGAAAAGGCAGCACAGTCAGACCAAGACTATGACATTGAAGCATTACGACAAACAAGATATAGCTGGAAAGACGAATATGTACTTGTCATTATTACCCTACCTTTCATCGGGAGCTTCATCCCTAATATACAAGACCATGTTCTCAAAGGATGGGAATATATAAACAAAGCACCTGAATGGTATCAGTGGAGTTTTATGGGAGCAGTCGCTGCATCATTGGGAATCAGATGGGCCTTCAAGTTCTTCAGTGGTAAGAAGTGATTCATCTTCTTCATCATCTATCTCTTCAGGAAAAGCCTGTGCCATAAGCTCTAAGACTTTTTCTAAACCAATAAGTTCCATACCCTTAATAATGTCCTGCTCTAAGGACTCTGTAGTTATCTCATCAACATCTATATTATTACCTCTAATCCTAGAGAGTAATTCTAATGCCTTGAGTGCAGAGGTTGTCTGTCCTTGAACTCTTGCTACATCATATTGTTTTTCTATTTCATCTACAACATCAATACTTGTTGTCATATTAAGAGAAAGTTCTTCTAGTCTCTCTTGTACTAGAGGGTCTTGAAGTAATCGTGACCCTGTATTGTGTGCAGATATTTCACTATACCCTGCATCCTTTGCTGCTCTTGTTGCATTTTTATGCAGGATATAATTTTGACAAAACTTTTCTTGCTTTTCTTTAAGCTGCATCACTAATCATTTCATAGTAATACTTTTCATTTGCCTTATGAGAATCCTTCCAACACTCAGAAACTAGTGTATTCTTTCCATGTATTGTAAGAGCAATGTCCATATCCTTACTAGCAAAAAGTTTTTCACAATCTTGTGCCATTGCAAGTAACTCTCCTGTAGTCCAAAAGTATTGTCCATTAGTTTCAACCTTAAAGTATTTAGGTTTATCTAGTATTACTTCTTTTTTCATCTCCTCAGTTAGTTCAGGCACTGAACAATCAAAACCAAACAACTCAAAGTTTCTAAAGCCTAGTATATGTGCAATAGATATTGTTCTCATTGCTGCACAAGTACCACCTGATACTAGTGTTTCTCCTTCTTCTATGCCTGTGCCTTTAACAATCTGAAGTTTGTCTGTAATACTTGTATCTCTTAATGCTTCAGAGTAGGCAGACCAACCTTTTATATTTGCACCTTTCTTCATTAAGTATTTAGTAACTGAAGGGTCAGTCATTGAAGCAATAAGAAATAGTGTATCTTTATTAACAGTTTTAAATAAATCTTTTCTTATTACTCCATGAGTACTTCTACCTGTAATAGGTCTTGGGTCAAGTATGGAACATATAAAAGGACTTATACCATTCTCTAATAATTTAGGATAGCTATGTTTAACACAGAATACTTTTGTATTAGTATCTCTAGCTCTCTGTTTTAATAAAGTAAAGTCTGTACTAGAACCACCTGAAACAATAAGTGCAGTTTGATTATGTATTCTGCCATGCTTCAACCAATTAAAATCTTTAATTAATTTTTTATTCTTCTTTATGTTTACGTATATTTCGTCTGCAGGTCTAGAGTCTTTAGGTGTAACAACAATAGGCATACGAGTTATATGGTCAGGTAGTGGTTCTGTTCCTTTCTTATTAGCAACAAAAGCTAAGTGAGTTCTACCACCCCCAAGCACTCTATCGTTAGAAGGAAGAACAACTTTACCATAGGCTTCTATTTCTTTTATTAATTTATTAACACCCATGTTTCTTTCTTCAGGTAAGTTACCTTGCTCATCCTTAGAAAAGAAATCATCAAATACAAGTAGAGGAACTTTCTTTAAATTAAGATAGTCTTCCTTAACAGTTTCATATGAGTGACCACCATCTATAAAAGCAAAGTCAACTTTGTTAGCTGATTTACATTTCTTTAGTGTAACTTTTGAGTCACCTTTATGTAACTTAAATGTAAACTCCTTACCTTTTTCTTTCATCTTTTGTTTAAATTCTTCTAGTCTGTTACTAACTAGTTCTATAGAATGATGTTGTTTAGTATTCATTTCTATGTCATCAGTAACTGCAGTTGCTTCCTCAAACAAATCAAATCCAAAGTATGAAAACTTATCTCTATATTCAAAGACTGCAAGTGCCATCTCTATTGCACGACCACCATTCCAAGTACCTACTTCAGTAATAGACTTAGGTTTATAGTGTCTGATTATATCTGCAAGTTGTCTATATCTAGGAAGTTTTACATCTTGTGCAAGATTTGTTTTCTTTTTTAGATTACCTTTGTAATGAATAAAGTATTCTGAAAGAGGTGACTGCATAAACGCAGTAAGACCTTTAGCATTTTCTGATAGATTATTTACAACCATACCATGTGCCTTGTATATATTTAGTAGTCTTTCAAATATAAAACCATCATGCCACTCTCTATAGGAAATAGTTTCTCCTATTGTATAGCAACCTCTAAGGTCTGCAATTATAGAACAGGCATCATGGTATTGTAAATTAAATCCCATAAAACTAGTTTCACTATAGTCAACATCTTTTCTACCTAGATGAACTAGACTTGCTTTACTAGGTAACCACTTATCAACTGAAGATTTATCAAGTCTCTTAGTAGTAACTGTATCTGCATCAAGCCATATTAACCATTGAGGTTCTTTTGGTAAAGCTTCTTCCATCATATTAAATGCACAGTCAGTTAGTGCATAGACTTTATGACACCATTTAATTGCATCTAGTCTCCAATTATATTTTATTGTGCCACCCTCTGTACCATCATGTCTCTTCATCTTCTCACGATAGTCAAGCATTTCTTTTACATCATTAAGATGTACATATATAATGCTATCAGAAACAGGGTGGTCAACCTTTTTAATATCGAAGTCATGGTAGTAAGCATAGAGTTTAAAATGTTTTGGATTCCATTTTGATGCGACACTTTCAAGCATTTCTTTTGCATAAGTATTATATCCTTCCTCACTAAAAGAGGTTACAAATGTGTACATATTAAAGTTCCTTTGGTAATATTCTTGAGTTATATATTTTCTTTGCAGTCTTCCACTCACCTGCATAATGAGAATCAACAGGTCTCTTAGGTTTCCAATCTTTAAACCAAGGTCCTCCTGTAGTAAAGTGTACGTTACATGGATTTATTTTTACATCAGTCCATCCATCTAGGAAGTTCCACTTAGGATGTATAGCACCTATCTCATTATCTTCTAACCAATTAAAGTTATGTAGCCATCTTCCTGATTTAGTATTAACATCTTCAATAGTAAGTCTTTCATTAGCAGGATGTTCACAATTCCATAGTACAAAACTAGACCAATTCTTTCTATTATAATTAGTCTGTATCTGTTTGTCCATTTTAAAAACTTCTTTAGGAGTGTAGTCATGCTTAACAACTGATACTGCATAGTCATCAAACTGTCCATACTCTTCAAAGACTTCTGTAATATCTGTCCTAACAAACATATCAGAGTCCATGAATAGTGCCAATCCTTTATGAAGATTAATAAAAGGTATTAAGAATCTTGTGAAAGTAAACTCGCTACTAAAAGGTCTCTTGTCAGAGAAGTCTCTCATCTGACCTTCTTCATCTAAATAATAAGTTCTTTTATAGAGACCTGACCTACGTAGAGATGACTGCTCTAAAGGTATCACATCATACTTATGAGTATATTGATTTATAGAATCTTTTAAAATCTCAAAAGCAATGTGTTCTTTAGGGTCATAGCCTACATAGATAACAGGTCTTCTAGTTAGAAACATACTTACCATTTAAAAAATTGGTCAATAATATTTAAATGATTTGGAACTACTGCAGTTGCTCCATACTTTTCTTTTGCAATCTCTTTATACTTATTATATTTTTGAGTTGCAATCTCAGAAGCTGCTTCAAAGTCTTTCCATGCTGCCTTCAGGTCACCATACTTTAAATCTTCTACTTCTTTTTTCTTTGCCTGAATCTCTGCTTCAAGCTTTTTAATCTTGTCATCTGTCATTGATGTACTCCTTTCTTTACGAATTATAATATATATTATTAATTATGTCAAGAACTTTTTAATAAAAGTACTCATCAGTATCACCAAGTCTTTTATTCTTTTCATTCTCTACTTGATAATACTCTGTACTAACTTTAAAGTCAGGCTTTAATGGTTCTTCAGGTGTAAGTGAATTATCATAGACTCTCATTCTATTATTAGGATAGAGTGCAAACTGTCCATTGACTAGTTCAATTAAGTTAAAAGACTTATGTTCTTCTGGTACTTCACTTGTGCTATAGTCTACTTCATCTGCAAATGGATGATAGTTATCAAGAGTTGCAATATAAAATCCCTTGACAGTTCCAAAATCATGTGTTAAAATTTCGTAGTCCATTGTGGAAATAAACTGTTTATGTATATTAACCACACCATAATCCATACAATTCCAAAACTGTAGATTGTTAAGTGGCATATCAGGGTCAGGTGATTTAGGTTTAGATAAGAAGGCAGAGATAGGTAGCTTGTCAAACAATGCTCCATACTTAGGAAGGTATGTTTCAAAGTAGAAAGCTCTACCCGGAATAGACTTAGCAGTCACCCAATTACCTTCTACAAATTCTCCATGTCCATCCTTGAAGTCTCTTAGATATTCTTTTCTAACCCATACTTTGTTTGATGGTAGATTACATATTAGTGTTGCCATGATTCTTTTTAAATACCTTTCTTCCTCTAAAAAATACTATTGAATTAAAGATAGTGTTAACAGTGATTGCACCAAGCAACCACCATTGCCACCAGTTTGGAAAGTCTCCAAATTCACTTCCTATCATGTTATGTCCACAATTTCACATGAACCTGCTACACAGGCAAACTCTTTGCTACCTGTAGTTGTATCTTCTTTTTCATACTCTGATAACTTAGACCAGTCAATAGACTTAGGCATTATACTTTTTAACTCTAAGTATTCTTCTTTTTCTACATCTTGGTAAGGTGCTTGTTTATAAACATGGTCATAAAAAGGAAGGAAGGAAATACCTGATACCTCATCAAAGTTTTTGTAAACCCATGCACCTACTTCCATCCACTCATCCTTCTTAACAGAAATAGTAACAGAAGGTTTGTGTTCACACCAATGTCTCTGAAAGATTAACCAATACTTTAACTGCTCAATGGCAGTCATCTCTGTCCTAGTGATAGCACCTTCAGGAGACTTGGTAGGAAAGCTAAAAACAGTTGTGGTTGCGTGTTCAATACCTACAGAAGGTTCTGAAGGAATACCCACATCTTTCATAAACTGTGTGAGTGGGTCTGTGTTACCTGCTCTAACAGTTCTTATGTAGTATTCACTATGTCTTGCATGAATACCTGATGCACTGTCAACTAGCTGACTGACAGTACCACTAGGCTTGACACAAGTAATAGCAGTTGACTGAGGTATGCCTAGTATCTTAGCATATTTTTTATTTGTTTGTACTGCAACTTCTCTAAGCTCTTCTAAAGTTCCTTCTAATGCACCATTATCAGGTGAAAGAATAGGACAGTCAAGTATACCTGTAAGAGAAACTCCTAACAGTCTTTCCTCTTCTGTATTCTGCTTCCATATTTTACGTAGGTATTTAAAGTTAGTAAGTGTTGATTGGAATGTACCTAATATAGTGGCAACCTCTATTTTTTCTTTTAAAGTATCTAATGTATCACTAACTCTACATACAACCTCAGTTAAATTACAAAACTGATAAGGTCTAAGAATGATTTCACTACAAGGATTACAACCAAACTCATGTTTAGCATCTCGTCTACGATTTTCTTTAGCTTTATTTTTTGCTGCCTGTCTATTAAAGATACCTCTCTCACCTGAATTAGATTCATATAGAGACAACCATTCTTTCATAAATGTTCCTATATCAGGTTTATCTCTGTAGGCAACAGAGTTATTAGCTTGACCTCTTTGACCATTTCTTATTATATTTTCTTCAGGTATATCCCACCACTCTCCTGATTTACAATGTCTTATTTGGTCATCATTTAAGTTAGATAGAGAGATGAGGGCAGAACGTCTTACACCACCTACAACTACTGCCTGTCCAATCTTACACATTATATCGTGACACTCAATAGGATAAAGTCTTCTGCCTTTTGCATCTTTAAACTTATCTATAGTAAACTTACATAGATTAAGGAAAGGTTCAGGTCCTGATGCTCTACCACCCATAGTATTTAACTTAGCTCCTGCAGGTCTTACTTCAGATACATCTATTGTAGGTATCTGACCTACATATAATAAAGATATTAATTCTCTTAATGCTCTTGCCCAACCGGGTCTAGAGTCACCAACCTTTATAATTGTAGAGCTATCTTCAAAGTGTTCATTAACAATAGGAAGTTTATCTACGTTACTTCTTTCAACTGAGAAACCTACACCTGTGCCACACATAAGAATATACATACACTCGTCAAAGGCTCTAGGCGAGTCTACAGGTATGTAACTACAGTTGTAGCTAGTTACATTACAATTCTGAAGAGCAGGTCCTGCAGTCATCAATGCCCTCATAGAAGGCATAACTTCTAGACCTAGTATCTTTTCTTCTAGTTTCTTTCTAATAGAATCTGTTAAAGTTTTACTATGCAATCCCTGCATATAGTCAAAGTATCTTGAAACAGTCTCTGTCCAAGTTTCTCTTCTTTGTTCGTCTTCCTTCCATCTTGCGTATCTAGATAGAGCAATAAAGTTTTGGTAGTCTGTTGGTAATAAGTTGCTTTTCA
>CAACVD010001036.1_pt1 | contig 13371 bp, 2 predicted proteins | sample 2381771 | NCBI WGS metagenome assembly CAACVD01 (sample SAMEA5211965, study PRJEB30684) | marine metagenome | biome: Marine; feature: Epipelagic; material: Water | collected 2015-10-15 | depth 15 m | reverse complement strand
TTCATTACAATCTGTAAAATTAGATGGAGCATTTGTTACAAATTTAACAAATACTAATAATGATATTTTTAACCCTAATGAAAATCCATTTACTATAAATAATAATGGAGAAGTTATAAAAATACCTGGTACATTTTTAAATGCAGACATAGCTAATCAATATATCTACACTGGAAATATTACAGACGTTTTCAATGAGGGTTATGATTCTACTAGTTTTACTCTTACTATTAATATTAATGATGATGATCTTCCCACAGGAACATTAAATCATTCTTCAAATAATTATATAATTGAATCTGCAGAATCTAATGCATTTATTACTAAAATTTCTACAGGTATTGTAGGTGCTAATTCTACTAAAACAGAATTTTTTACAACACCAGAAATGAATTGGGAAATAAATACAGTTCCTCCTGGATATATAAAATCTACTCATGATACTGCTTCTTTTATTCAATTTCAAGTAGATACTAAAATTAGTGAATCTGGTTTAACTTTTGATAACAATAGTACTATAAAATTAGAAATTACAGGATCTAAAACATCTTTTAATTCAACTAAAATATATAAAGAAACATTTATTCAAATAGCAAAAAATAATGCACCTATAATTGGTGAAGCTGTTGAAAACTCAGTACTTAATACTAATGAAGCTACATCAAATACTACATTATGTACACATACTCTTTCTGATCCTGAAAGTGATACTATTCCTACAAATATAGTTACTGTTCCTTCATCTAGTGACCAATTATCTATTACAAATAATGGTAGTTCTATAATAGTTAAAGCAGCAAATAACCTAAGTGTAGGAACTTATGGGTATACAGCTTCCATTAGTGATAATCATAATTTTAGAACATCATCTATTTTCCATTCTATTGTAGTCACAAAAGCAGGGAATGGTTCTTTTAGTGGAGGTTCCCAATTTCATATAGTTGAAACAGGATTAACTAATGATATAATCCATAACACTACAGGATTTACTAATGGGACTGAAAATGGAGGACAAGCTACACTTACTATTACTTATGATAGTTCTGAAGGTAGTCCTACATTAGATACTATGGTATCTAGTGATGATAGAATTGCGATAGATATCACAGGTAATAGTGGAAAATTAAAACTAAATCAAAATATAAGTGGTTCTATTACCCAAGCAGGTGATAACTTTACTTCAACTATTACTTATACAGATAATTATGGAAATAGTGATACAGAAGATATTCAAATCAATATATTTGCTAATGATCCTCCTATTACTTCAAGTTATACAGAACAATCATCTAATTTATTTACAAATATAACTAATACAATTGGAACACATTTAGTTACTTTCACAATTGATGATGACGAACATGATTATGCATATAGTGCTTCAATTAGTGGAACAGACAGTAATAAATTATCATTAATATCCCAAAATTCTAATAATAGTTCATATAATATAGTTAATTCTACTGCAATAAACCCTAATACCACTAACCCTGGTGCCGGAGAATCTTTATCGTTTAATATCACAGTATTTGATACACATGGTTTATCATCTACAACATCACATACTTTAAATATATCAGATGCTGTTCCTACAATATATGCGTACACATATAATGATTTAAATATTACACCAAATGGTGATAATCAAGTTTTTAAAAATTTAGGACAAGATGTAGTTGATTCTAATCTAATCCATTCAGGTTCTGTATTAGGACATTTTTTAAGTGGTTCTTTAGGAAGTAGCAGTTTTACTACTTTAGCTGATAGTAGTATTCCAACATCAAATAATTTTATGAATTCTGCTACATGTACTAAACGATCAACTGTAAATATTACTGATTTAAAATCTACAACATCTACTAATGGTTTAGCTAGTTTAGGTAATATAAATTTAGGTGATTTTGGTGAAGCAAGAACTTTAATTTTATTCCCCTCTACATCATTATTATCTAATAAACCTAAAGAAGAATTAAGTATTTTTAGTACAAATCCAGTAGCGTTTGAAGAAAATAAAAAAGAATTTAGAAGCTACTATAAAAAAGCAGCAGATGGGCAAGAACTTAACACATCATTTTTTGTAAAATATTTTAATTTAAGTTCAAGTATAAGTATTAATGGGTATTCTAAATGGGGTATAATAGCGGCAGCAGGTAGATTAAATGTAAATGCTAAATACTTTATGGTAAGAGTAGATGAATCTAATATTTAATTAAAAAATGGCAGGACAACAAGGATTAGATATATGGTATGATGTTTCCGAATCATTTGCACCGGATGATCCGGGGATATTTTTAGGAAGAGGTGGTACTACTAATTCTATTGCCAATATAGTACATGTTCAGGGAGGATGGGTTACTGTTCCTAAAGAATCAGATTTAGAAGATATACATATTGATCGTGCTTTTGATGGTCAAATTGTGTATGTAAGTGCTAGCCATGAATTATATAGAGTTGAAAGATTTATTCCAGGTTTTACTCCAGATTATGATTTAAATGCATTACCTAGTCGTTCATTTCATTCATTTTCATGGCCAAATGCTGATACTGCAAGCCATGCTAATACTGCAAGTTTTGTTGATGGATTTGTAGAAAACTCAGACACGGCCTCTTTTGTTACAAACTCAGATACAGCTTCATTCGTTACTAATTCAGACACAGCTTCTTTTGTTACAAACTCAGACACGGCCTCTTTTGTTACAAATTCGGATACGGCCTCTTTTGTTACAAATTCGGATACGGCCTCTTTTGTTACAAACTCAGATACGGCCTCTTTTATTATTACTAGTGGAACAGCTTCACTTACTAGTATAACAGCCTCAGGTGATATAATGGCAGCTGGACATGTTTCAGCTAGTTCCTTTATATTAAATGGTTTAAGTTTTTCTGATTCAAATATTACATCATTTTCAGGTAGTACTCAATTTGGTGTAGTTGCATCGGCTTCCGAATTTGATGCAGCCGAAGGTAAATTCACCCCAGCTCAAATAAATCACGAGTTTACCGGCTCTTTAAATATAACAGGAGGTTTATTTATATCAGGAGTGTTAAATATTCCTGGACATTCTAATGTGTCTAGGTCCTTATCTTTAATGACAGCTTCAATTGATGATTTTCAATCATTTTCAAGTTCTTTTTCTCAATCAGTAACTGATTTTATAACTACGTCTGAGTCAATGGCGATTCAAATTACAAATTTTACGTCATTCTCAAGCTCATTTTCACAGTCTGTAACTGACTTTACTACAACATCAGAATCATTAGCAATAGAAATTAATAATTTCAACAGTTTTTCAAGTTCGTTTTCTCAATCAGTAACTGATTTTACAACAACATCAGAATCATTAGCAGTAGAAATTAATAATTTTAATAGCTTTTCAAGTTCGTTTTCACAATCTGTAACTGATTTTACAACAACATCAGAATCATTAGCAGTAGAAATTAATAATTTTAATAGCTTTTCAAGTTCGTTTTCACAATCTGTAACTGATTTTACAACTACGTCTGAGTCAATAGCAGTAGAAATTACATCCTTTAAGTCATTCTCAAGTTCATTTTCACAGTCTGTAACTGATTTTACAACTACATCTGAGTCAATAGCGACTCAAATTACGAATTTCCAGTCATTTTCTCAATCATTTACTCAGTCTGTAACAGATTTCCAAGCATTTTCATCCTCTATAACGACTTCATTTTTTGTTGGAAATATAACTGCAAGTAATATAAGTGCAAGTGGTTTATTATTTGCATCTGCTTCTTTACCTATACACACTGATAGTATAGTTGCTGTAGTATATGATACACATTCAGGACAATTTTATTACACAGGTAGTTATGGTGAAGGTGGAGTAACCCAAACTACAGAATTAGAAGAATTTTCTTTTGATTCTTTAATAGTAAGTAATATTAATACTCCTTTTGAATTTGTTAGTAGTCAGTTTACAGCTTCTAAAGATGATACAACCTTATGGCCTGAAGGAACAGGTTATGTAGATATTAATAATTCAATTAGCTCAGTAATTGATAATGATAGTAGTACTTTTTGTACATTTAGTACATTAGTAGAAGATGCTTTTAATTTTATTTTTACTTTTAATGAGCCTGTTATATTATCAGAAATAAGAACAGAATTTGTTAAATTAGGTGAGGGTTATGCTTTACCTGAACAGGTTTTTCTTTATGGAAAAAATTTACCTTTTGAAAGTGGGGAATCAGATGGTACTTTATTAGGAGAAGGTGCTAGGATAGGAATGGGAGAATTTAATAATACTGTATTTACTAGTCCTAGTTCTAACCCAGTTAGTATTTTTGGAGTAGGTGATGATAGAAATCTTTCTCGTACTTCATCTATTGTTGAAACTTCATTAACCTCTTCTTTCCAATACTATAGAATTAGATATAAAGATAGTCAACTTAGTGGTACTGAAAGATCAGACGGATTTGTTTCTATAAAAGAAGTTACTCCTGTAACCAGATCATTTACAGATAAGGGCACCAGCATTTCAGCATCTAATGGAGTTTTAAATGTTAATACTCTTGTTACTGATAATTTAATTGGTACTGCAAGTCATGCAGAATTAGCTAATACTGCTAATTCAGCAACCAGTGCAAGTTATTCATTAACAGCTAGTTTTGTTGATGGAGCATCTGTTAATTTAACAAATATAACTAGTAATATTACACCTAGTGATAATACAATTAGTATTGGTACCCCAACTAATAAATTTAAAGAAATATTTGCTATAGACACATTTTTCGGTGGTATACACGAGATTAATTTAGAAACAGAGGGACTTAATAAAATGCAAGAAGGTACCGTTTTAACGTTACAAAACGGCATGATGTGTCCATGCGAAAATGAAGCTGATCCCTTAGTTATGGGGGTTGTTTCTAAAGGAGAAAATTACCCTATTGTACTAGGAGCTGAACCTATTCTTATAACAGGTAAAATAAAAGAAGGTGATTATATTATTACATCTAATATTAAAGGTCATGGTAAGGGTGTCAATCCCCAATATATTTATAGTAAACAATTATTTGGAAAAATAATAGCTCAAGCTATAGAAAGTGGTGACGGAGAAAGTTATACTATTAAAGCAATGATTAGGAAAATGTAGGTTATGGGAGGAATACACAAAATAACAAGTTCTTTATTTATCCAATCAGGATCAGTAGCTCATTTTAAAAATGGAATTAATATTACAGGTTCATTATCTAGTAGTACAATTTCATCACCTGATTTTATAGGCCTAGAAACATCTAATGAGGTAGACATTCCTTTAAATGTAGGAAGAGATATGGAAGATGGTACATATCAAGAATGGATCACCCCACCTAATATTCCTATTAGAATTACAGCTTCAGGTGATTTTGATGGTTTTTGTTTTATCGAAAACCAAACTCTTACTGCAACAGGTCCTACTAGTACCTGGAGAACAGTTAATAAAGGTAATTCAAATGGATTATCTCCTAAATCATTTTATCAAAAAGAAAATGGATATGATACTCCAGGAGTTTATGAATATTTAATAATAGCTAATAATTCATCTTCATTAAAAACTATAGTAAAAGGAACAACAGTAACTGTATTAAACGCATTAACTTAAAATAATGGCAGGACAGCATATATATAGTAGTAGTAAATTTATTCAATCTGGATCTATAGCTCAATTTAAGAGTGGAATTACAGCATCTGGGTTAGAAATACAAGGTCCTATTTTTGCTGAAGGTTATTTTGATTTAAGTGGTAATCCTATTACAACAGAAGGAAATGCAGCTGAGTTTTTTGCAGGATCAGGTTCAGGTATTTCATCTTCTACTCCTACTTCAATAGATCATTTTTTCACTATAGATAATACTAACAAAGAATCAGTAGATGATTCAGGTACACAAATAGATATTATACGAGGTAGTGGTGAATTTTTAAATATTCAAACTACAGGTTCAATTAATTTTAAACCTAATTTTTTTAATTTTTTAAAAGTTGGGGATTTAGATGAAGATTTAATTACAGTCCAACAAGGAGGAATTATATCATCAAGTTATACCCCAAATACTATTTCTGAAAGAAAACCAGGTGTCCATAGATATATTGTATATGCAGCTGAAACAGGTTCTAGTGGGAAAACTCACCAAGTATTCCATACAATAACTTTAGATGCTTTTTCAAATAATCCTCCTACGTTAATAATACCAACCTCTTCAGTTACAATTAATGCACCTGTAGAAATATCTTTAGATCATGATGAAATTAATGGTAACTTTATATTACATTTTACAAATTCCTTTGATCAAAACCAATTAGATGGAGAAGATGATTTTATAAGATTATTTAAAACTACTAAAATTTCAACCAGTCCTACAATTATAAATGGGAGTTCAACCCAAAATGAATATGATTTTAATATAAAAATAGAAAATAATACTTCACCAACTGAATTAGAAATCACAGAAGATATATCCCCAGGACTATCAGCAAACACAATAGGAGGATCAGATAAATTACATTTTACTGCTAGTATTACAAATTACAATACTGTATTTAATAATATAAATTTGATAAAAGATAGTGTTTCTACAACTGAAAATTTTGAAATAAAATTAGAAGATAATTTCCCATTAGCTGATCCCCAAGGTATAACTAATGGTACTTTTAATTTAATAATAAATGTCCCTCCTACTGCTAGCATATCAGAAACAAGAATAACATTTGAAGGAAATAATAATGAAGGTGGATTTTCATCATTGTATACAGAAAATGTAGATTCTAATATCCATAAGCATACTTTATTATATGATAATTTATCTACTTATAATTCAACAACAATACAAAGTTTAAATGATAGATATACTTCATCTTTAGTAAGAATTAAAGCTATGGCTTTAATTGAAGAACCACCAGGTCATGAATCACCAGGAGAAGCTCATGATACTAAAATATCATTTCAACAAGCTAATAATGATGGAGACAACATTATAACAAATACATCTACTGATCCTACACTTAAATTTTTTAGATTTAAAGGAGGTGAAAATACAGCTTCATTTTTAGATGATAGTATAAGTGGTGATTTTTTAACCCCTACTGAAAGCAATGGTTTTACTTCGTTTATTTTTAATCCATCATTCACTAACAGAACTCAATCAATATATTTAGGAACTCTAAATGATAATGAAACAGATCTTAATAAAACAGATAGAATTCAACATGCAACTAATAACCATTATACCGCATTTCCTACTACTACTCCTGCACAATTAGACATATATGAATGTCCTGAAATTTTAATTGAAGATATTGAAGTAGAAATAGAAGATTCATATCAATCTAATACTTTTTCAAATTCAAAAACAACTTCTTTACTAACAGAATTAACTAGTTCAATTGGAAGTGAAGAAATAAGTGATTTATTTGATTCAAATAATCCTAGTTTTGATACTTTTGTAGCTCAATCAATTATTAGATTTAGATTAAAAGCCAAAATAACAGAACCGTTTGGACCTGCTCATAATACAATTACTGCTAAAATATTATTATCTAGTGGATCATCACCTACAGACCCTAGTATAGATTTATCTTTATTATCATCACCAAATATAGAACTTAATAATGCTTCTTCACATGTTAATAATTCTCTTACGGGTTATACCACTGAACATAATGGTGAAGGTAGTTTAGTAGGTAAAGAATTATTAGTATCATCTTATACTTCATCTGTATTTGAAATTAAAATACCTCAAGGTACTTTTGAATTTATACCGTCTTTTACTTCATCTTCAAATGCAGGTTCTATACTTAATAATGCTACAAGTCAATCTGCCATTATTAATATGAATGCAGTAGGTGATATTAAAATATCAAATGTAAAATATGAAGTAGAAACTGTAGGAGAAAGTAATGAAGGAGATGATACAACAACTAGAACAGTTTTATATGGAGACCCAAGAACTACAAATGCAACTAGTTCAGGAACAGTATGGGAAACACATAATTTATCTTCAATATATGCACAAACTTCAGTTACTCGCTTTAGAGCCGTAGGTACTATTAATGAACCTTTTGGTACAGAAATAGGAAGTACTACACCAGTTCAAATTACACAAAATGGAAATAATGTAGGAAATTCTATATCTGTTGTTTCTAGTTTAACTCCTGTAATTAATACAGGATTAATATCTCATAGTTTATCCTCATATAATGATTCAAATGAACTTATTACTAATTTTACTTCTTCATGGATAGGTAGTTCTATAACAGCTACTTCTAATGGTACTAGTACACATACTATTAGTGGTGTTTATGGTATAAACCACATTTTAGAAGGATCTATAAATACAGCTACATTAACTTTAAATGATACACCTCCTGTTGCTATATCAAATGCAGTAGTTTCTACTGAAACTTTTGGTTATAGTGGAGTAGAATTAATAGGGGAAACATCAAGAACTGTACTATATGGGGATAATAAAAGAACTAATGATGGAACAGGTAGTAATGACACAGGAATAGCTTGGGGTAGAGAAACAACAAATACATTCCCTAAGACTATTTCAGATGCTTATGCCTCACAATCAGTTTCAAGACTTAGAAGAAGATTTACAGTAACTGAACCTATAGGCTTTGCCCATAATGATATTATTACTAAAATTAATTTAGTAGCTAATGATGGGGGTTTAACTAGTAATGTAGATAGTATTATTACTATTAACACAGAATCAGCTGAAATTATTGATGAAACTTATACAAATAATCAATTAACATATACTTATGATTCTGGATTTATTGGTGTAATTTTACAACAACTTGATAATGGTTCAGTAACTACAAACCCAACAAGATTTACTTATACATTACAGACTAGTCTTGATCCAAGTATCAGTACTGAAAACGGAATAACCCTTTCTACACCTAATGGAAATAATAATGAATTTCTTGTATTAAATACCCCTCCAACTGAAATTACAGAATTAGAATTTATTACAGAAATTGAAGGATTTAGTAACGTAGATACAAATTCTACTGAAAGAACAGTACTATATGGAGAAAACAGAACAACAACAGCAAATATTAGTAATTTTGCAGGACATAGTTTAGAAACTATATTTAAACAACTTTCAGTTACTAGATTCAAAGTAAAATTAAGAGTAACTGAACCTGTGGGTCATGCACACCATGATACTACTATTAATAAATCATTTGCATGTAGTACTGAAAATAATCTTAGTTCTACTATTGTTATAAACAAAGACTCAGCGGGTAGTTCTGGTGAAACTTACAATTCAGATAATAGACTAACATATACTTTTGATTCTGGATTTATTGGTCAAGCTTTATCTACATCTAACAATTTAACTAGCTCATGGACATTTACTGGTACTACTACTCATAACCCTTCAAATGAACATGGATCTACCTCAACTAATGGTAGTATAGCATCATCAACTATTATAGTAAAAGATACCCCTCCTACAGATATTTCAGATGTAGAATATGAAACAGAAACTTTAGGTATGAGTGGTATACCTTCAACTAATACTTCTAGAGTAATATTATATGGTGATCCTCATACTACTAATATTAGCAATAATTCTTCAGATGTTACTTGGCATAGTCATACTAAAGTAACAGCTTTTACAGAAGCTTCTGTAACTAGATTTAGAGTAAAAGCAACTATTACAGAACCTATAGGATACTTACATAGTCCAACTACAATAACTACATTATTTGATGGTCCCGTTTATGATTCATCAAGTACAATTCTTATAGATTCAGATTCTTCAGGAGTTACTAATACATTAGTTGCTAACCGACAAGTCCACACATATAATTCAGGATTTATAGGTTCACAATTAGAAAGTAATAACCAATCAGGCGATTCATTTACATTTACCGGTAGTATAGACCATAATCCAGAAAATGAAAATGAATCAATTCAGTCTACAGGTACTAATAGTGAAACCACTATTATTATATCAGATACCCCAGATGTTGTTATAGATCCTAATGGAAATGGTAACAGTCAAACAGAAACAGTTGGTAATTCAGGAATTGGAACTGATAGTAATGAGACAAGAACTTTACTGTTAGGTGAATCTACAACTAGAGCATCATCAACAGGTTTAACTAGTACAAATGCTCAATTAGCTGTAACTAGATTTAGAACCCAACCTAGTATTACTGAACCTTTAGGTTTTAAAGTTGGTAGTTTTAAGACTAAAATTAACTTAGATAAAGGAGGCACTCGTATATCAACAGGTTTTTTAACATTAGACCAATCTAATAATCGTGTAACTAGTGGGTATAATGAGAATAATGAATTTGTGACTTCTTATAGAACCGAATTTAGTGATGGTGGTTTACAACTTACAGCAGGTACATGGCAAATTAGTACTCACAAAGCAGGTACTTACACTGACCATTATGCAGAAGTTACAGTTGATTCTGGTGAAAATGGTATTACTGTTCTTGATGAAAATGACAATAATTCACTTACAGTTAATAATGCATCTCAACCATCAATTGATAGTTTTGAAATATTTATAGAAGAATTCTCAGGTTCAAATAGTAATTTTAGTGGACTAAGAACATCTAATATTCTTCATGGTAATAGTAGTACCGAAACTAACCAAACAACAAATGCTAATTACCCCGTAGTTACAATTGATGGTGTAACTAATGCTATACAAAAACAATTAGTAAGTGCTAGAGTAGTATTAACTATTACCCAACCACCTATAGACATTAGTGATACTTTAAATATTGATGTAACTATAAATGGTCATAGTTCAACTAATACTTTAACATTAAATTCTGATCCAGATAATAGTGATGTAGAATCAGTTTCAACTAGTGGTGATGTTACAACTTACACATCAGCATTTATTCCTTTACGATTTGATGCTGATCCTGAAACAACCGAACAATATACAATTACAGCAAATATTACTAATATAGAAGTAGTAGGATCAAGTTTTTCAGGACCATCAACAACAACTAATTCACAAACTATTAACGTTGTAGGTGCTAATTCTAGTACTATTACAGCTATTATTAATACAGGAAGTGGTTTCCAAACTAATAAATTTATGCCAACTGATACTACAGCATCTATATATTATGCTTATCCTACTGGCAGTACAACAGGATATAGTGCTAATTATGTAGCCAGAACATTTGATGCTGCAACAGTAATAGCTACACCTCCTGACTTCACTACAGTATCAACTTTAACAATTGGTAGTCCTTTATTATTTAGTTATACTGCTTCAAACAGATATTTTGATTTTAATAGTACTATTACTAGTTTTGATTCAAAAGATACAGGTGATACTACTCCTGAAATTTATGTAGCAAGACCTTCTTATGAAAATAGTAGTGATAATAATGCTAATAGTGTTAGAAGTGGTAACATTACTATAACAGTAGTTGATCCTTTAATAGGAAATGGTAGAAATACTGATATTAAAACTCTTTATGTAATACCAGCTCCCCCGATTGGTATGGGTGAAAATCTAGGAAATGGAAAATGGGGAGGTCAAATAATTAGTGCACACTCTGTTATGAATGATAATTTCTATACTGGATTATTAGCTAGAAATGCATTTGAACATTATGAAAATGATACACCACCTACTAATACTAATCATGTATTTTCAGATAGAATAATTTACACTAAAGAAAATAATTCACCAAATAACTATAATATAACTATATATACTCACCCAAATAATACAGCTACATTTCATAATGGTACAGATAATGGTTTCCTTAATTATATTAATAATAACAACCTAGCATTTGATAAAGGAGATAAAGGTAATATAATATTAAAAGTTAATGGAGAAGTAGCTGTTAATTATAGTTTAACTAGTAATTTTGATTCTGATCCTAATTCTAAAATAGGAGATCAATTAATAAATCAAGTTATAAACTTTACAGGTACATATAATGGAAAAGGAAATTTAACTATTACTAAAGTTTCTCCATTTAATGGTGTTTACCAAGCAATAACAGGATCTGATGGTTATATTTATCCAAATGGTTTTCAAGGATGGAATGCAAGTATTAATTTAACTGATAAACTTAGAGATGGATATAATTTCTTAGAACTTTCTCATTCATTTAATTCTGAATATAATACACTTACTGAAACATCAATAACACCTGCAGTTCAATCATTAGAAAAATTTGATTTTTATTATAATGATAATTTAGTAGACACAGCTTCAATTGGGGTTTCTAATTATACTTCTAATCACCTTAACTTAGCTACTCATAGTATATCAGGTGTAAGTTATTTTAAAATGTCTACTAATATTCCTTTTGAATATAGAGGTATTACTAATGTAGCTAATAATGTATATCCTGTTTTGAGCACTAATACTGCAGGTTCTTCTGATTTATTATTTAATGATGAACCTATATTAAAAACCCAAGTTAATATTTTAGATAATAATTTAACAATTACAGGAGATAACGAACAATTTACAAATAATATAAACCACTTTATAACAGATTTTAATTTAGGAGATAATTTAAGAAGAGGATTAAGATTTACTAGTGATGAAGATGATTTTGTCCCTACAGATCCAGGTGATGTTATTTTAATTTTTACAGCATCATATAATAACACATCAATTACAGGTGTTGATAGAATAACAGGTAAAACCCCATCAATAAAAATATTTCATAATGTATTAAAAAGGGATACTTCAGATGGTAGTGTTTTTGCTTTAGGTAGACTTACAACAGATTATGATTTTATTGAAATTACAGAACAATTTATAGGAAGATTTATGGAAGAAGGTTCAAATATAAGCAACTATGTAGCCCCTACACCACAAGAACGTAATTTCTTTACAGAAGAAAAAAGATGGAAATCATTATCATTAGAAGATTCTTCTATAGTTACACAAAATAGAAGTGGAGATACTCATGGATATTCATTCTTTTTAACTTCTTCAAATGCAGATTATGATTCAACAGCTGATATTTTAGCTACAACTGATTTACAACAAACTTATGAAGGTAAATTAATTTATCCTTCCGCTAACTATAATTCTGTTACTAATTTACCAAATAGTGTTAATTACACAGGAGCAGCAGGGAATAGATATTATTACACAGCTTTACAATTAGATACTTATAACAGTAGTACATTATCGTTTCAAGTCAGAGTACATGGTAATTTTATTAAAAATGATATATATAAAGCCGGAGGAAATATAAATGATACTAAAATAAGAGTAGACATAAAAATTCCAGGTCCTATAAGTGATGCAGGATCAGGTTGGTCTAATATAGGTCATAAAGTAGGTGGTCAAGAAAACACAGTAGTAGATGGGTGGAACAGTACTGGAAATCCTTCAGGACCT
>CAACVD010001033.1_pt1 | contig 13378 bp, 20 predicted proteins | sample 2381771 | NCBI WGS metagenome assembly CAACVD01 (sample SAMEA5211965, study PRJEB30684) | marine metagenome | biome: Marine; feature: Epipelagic; material: Water | collected 2015-10-15 | depth 15 m | reverse complement strand
AGACAATGCTGGGACAAGAAAGTTCAAAACGTATCTTATGGTAAACATTAAAACGCAGTTCGCTATCTCCTACGGAGATAGCGAACCACGAAATTTTTTTCATGAATTATTAGGCAGAGGCCACAAGCGACAAGCTACAGGCAGCAAGCAACAAGTCACAGGCATCAAGCGTCAAGCGACAGGCGACAAGCTTCCCAACCTTCCGCTAGTGGTGGGTGGGTGGGCCCATCGGCTACAAGCTCGCGAATCGCGGACCCCGGGTAAAGTTTCACGGATCGTGGAACGGGGGTCTTGACTAAGATATAGCTATCCTTTGGATGCTTATAATGGAACGCGATTTGGTGGGGTGAGAAGCGTATTTTCTTACTAGTCGTTACTTTTAACTCTATGGTAAAAAATCCTTTTTTATCACTATATCCAAGTATATCTGGGATGCCAGCAGATGCCCAACTTTCTAGCCTTATCAAGGAAAATCCGTTAAGCTTTTCTTTCGTTTCTAGCCAGAAGGCTGACTCTGGTTTCAAAGTAATTACTCCACTAGGATTAGCATACGATATTTCTCTTTTGCACCGATAATTTGGTTCTCAACTAACTTAATTTCTTTGATATTAAACTCTCGTTGCAAAGGATTTCTACCTTGTGGTAGCACCATTTGTACTCTTGCATGACTACCAACAGGACTTTCACAAAACTTTTCTAAGACCTGGACTAAAGCCTTCGTAGTATAGGATGACATTCTAGTGAAGTGTTTGTCTGTAGATACCTGTAAGGTGTTCGAATATTTCTAATTGCTCAGGTGTCATCTTTTGCAAGATAGGGAGAATATGTTCTGATCTAAAAAAATGAACCGGTTGTTGTTGTAGAACATCGATAGCTTCTTGTAACTGCTCTCTCCATTCTTCTTCTTCCTTTTTGTTTTTAAACTTCATGTCTAACATATTATAATTTATACCTCTTCTTTCAAGTTAGAAGTGAGGGTTTGAAAAGACTATGTTTTTAGGAGGAACATGCTTTATGAAAACAACAATAGCCCTCACTTCTAGTAAAACAATATCACAAATTACTTGATTTTACAAAATATATTTCTTATAAGGAAGCATGGGTTTACCAAAAGTATTAACAGAACAGCAAATAAAATTTGCTACATTGCTGGTGACAAACGAAGGTCGTAAGTCTCCAACAGAGTGTGCTATTGAAGCTGGCTATGCAGAAGGTTCTGCACATGTAAGAGCTTCAGAGCTACGCAATCCTAGAAGATTTCCTTTGGTTGTTAAATATATTGATGAAATCAGATCAGAACTACAGGAAAAATACAAAGTAGATTATGGTTCTCACATTACAGAATTAGCTAGACTTCGAGAAGAAGCTAGAGAAAAGGGTGCTTGGTCTGCAGCTATCAATGCAGAAGTAGCCAGGGGCAAAGCCGCCGGATTATATATTGAACAAAAGATTATTAAACACGGTAAGCTGGAAGATCTTAGCGAAAGAGAATTAGAAGCTAGATTATCTGAGATTATCGAGGATAATAAATTATTGTTAGAACATGAAGACGTTGAATCCTTAAAAGACAAAGTTAAGAAACCTACAGAACTAAAATTGGTTAAGCCTGTCGAAGAAGTTCTGGATGAGGATTCTTGATAGCTTCCAAAATTTCAATCTTTATTACAACACCTTTGGGTATAACCTGAGCCCTGCCATATAAATCATCTTCATCATAATGATCTTTGTCTGCAGTTATTGTAATGCAATCTTTATCTTCTTTGATGAGGTATCCCAATGATGAAACAGTGCAAGGTTTGCTTTCCATTAGTTCTTCTTTGCTTTGCCAGCCGGACAAACTACACTCATTTGTATCCAGCCAAACAACGTTCACTATTTTCATACGCTCACTATAAGGGAGATTTTAGGCAAATCAATTTTTTTTCTGAAAAACCAAAAACCTACGCGCGCCAAGCTAGGAGATTGAAAAGTGTTGATAAATATAGCTTTTTTGAAATCTACTCTACCACGTCTACCACGGCCGTGGTAGACCAAAATCGTGCTATTATTGTTGAAAAATAAGGTGTTTTCTTACTCTACCACCACTACCGGGGGTTTCAGCTATTTTTTTATTTTTAAAAAAATGTTTTCCCAAATCTCCCCTTATACGCCGGTCATCCACGCTCCACGGCCCACGTACCAATAACCAGGAGAAATGAATAACCAAAAAGAAAACTACGAAAAAGAACAGATGAACTATAACGTCCGTGTCTGTATCGAATGCCACGGCACAGGGAAGATCGAGAAGCTACCCTGTCCTTTTTGTGACGGACGGGGTGAGCTCGATCGTGTCAAAACTAAAGAGTTCGACGAATAAAATTAGGAAGAGAACCTTCCTCTTTGAACCAGGCGTAGGCAGCTTCCCAATCTTTCTTGTACTCTGCTTTTAAGAAGTTTTTAAACTCTTCTTCTTTTTGATCTTCACTCTTAAATAAATTTAAGAAGTGATCCTTTGCTTTTTTGGTTAGATTAAACATTTCAATATCTCCTTTCATGGCCCATGTTCTAACAAAAAGTCAAGAGAAAAGAATTGCTGATTTTTAATACCAGGTATGCTAAACTACGCGTAGAAAGGCGATAGACATTAAAACAGGAAAGGTTTATTTCGTGTATAATGGCAATACAATCTATAGAAATCTAGTCAATTTTTAACAACAGTATTCACTCTGTCGTCTTTCGACTAAAAAACGTCTTCTAATAATCCGGCTTCAACACAGGTAAATTTTAAATTAGCGCCGGTGTCAGCCACACTTTCTCGAAATAATTGATAGTATTGATTGCAGCTTTCGTATGTATCGTGAGTCACTTCTGAAGCCATGCGAACGCATTGGTAGTCCACGTTCATCGTACCGAGACAAACCCACCCCACTAAAAAAAATTTCATCATCAAGCTCGATCGTACAAAGGTTTGTCGATCATGCCGCCCTGAGCATTGGGTTCTCTATCTTCCCTGTCTTTCTTAATCTGTTCTTTGACATCTTCACGGTTCATGATTTCACCCATGATTTCATCATCACCTAAAACGGCGTCATCATAATCACCGACCATATCCTCGGCTATCTTTTGAGCTACCTCTGAATCTTTAACACCTAATCGACCTAGCACATCTTTAACCTTACCAATATTGGTATCTTTGATGGACTCGCCTTTAACTTTTTCCATGATGATAGAAGTAGTCGGAGATCCCACACCAGAAGATAAAATACCTTTCATATCCTCAGGGTTAATCTGAGAACTGGTGATACCCCCACCAATAAGTAAAGGTGCTCCGGTTCTTACTGCTTGTGGTATGACTGATCCCATTTATAATCCTTGTTCTATTTGACCATAATACTGGTCGACTCTCCTTAAAAACTCGTGTTTATAATGTTTCAATTGTGCACCAGAAAGTATCCATTCCTGATAATAATTATCTACACTACACATCATAATCATTGCTTTGTCAATAGAGGTCCCATAGATATAGTCATGAGCCATGGCATAAGCCGAGAGCTGCAAGAAATAATCTTCGATCCACTCTTCACGTTTGGGTTTATTCGTCTGTTTGAAATCAATGATCGCAATCTCTCCTTCATGTAAACCGACTAAATCCGCACTACCGGCATACAATCCAGGGTAATACATCAGGGCCTCGATACCGTAATACCCCTCTAGACGGCTCTCTAAACCGTTTTTTATAATCTGTTTGGCCATACTATGAGCATTTTGACCAATCGGAGTCAAATCCAAGTGTTGTTGACCGGATACCCACCCTTCAATAATATGGTGCATCGACGTTCCACGTTTCGCGGCGTCCGATACAATCTTCTTAGCCTTTTCTTCACCAACCCGTTTCTTCCATTCCGTCAAAAACGATTTGTCTTTCGTGTCCCCTAAAATCGTCGTGACACTGGCCAACGATATCTGATCTTGAACATCGTAAGTCCGACCTTTGCCTTCAACGTCACTTCGAATAAACGACGTCGGGTAGTAAAATTCATTAATCTTCTTCATCTTTTTCCTCCCAAGGAATGTATCGGAGTCGAACTCCCATTTTTTGTTGTTCTTCGGTTAACGCACGATAGATTCTTCCACCTTTATCATGCGTTCCTGATTTTGTTTTGCGTTTACTCTCGGTCTTTACATCCACCAAAAAACTATTACCGTCGCTATCAGTGACGACAAGATCGAAAGGACATAAAGGATCCAGAGAAAGAGATACATAAAATCCATTCTTTGTGTATTCTGCTGCAGCGATTAACTCTGAAGTAATCCCTTTGATCGACTTCAGATTAGTAGCCATGCATCAGCCCCCTTTGATATAAGTAAGACGGTAATCATCACCAACGATGCTTTCATGTAAAATAGGTTTCTCAACTTTCACAAATCCTTTCCCATTGCAACGAGAACATTTCAACACCACACTCTCGTTCTTGTTTCTTCTTGTTTCAATATAGCCAGCGCCTTGGCACTCACCACATTTGAAATTAGCCTTTGCCATTTTTCTTTTCTTCTTTCCGGGCCAAGTATTCAATGGTCTTCGATATAGTCAAGGGTGCTTCAAAGATATGTTTACTTAAATGAACTAATATTTTGTAAGTATCGCTTGGAACGGATACGGATTTATACTTCTGTGTGTCGGGCATTTTGTTTCTCCTTCATTAATGACAGGATAATATTTCCTGCCTCTTGTTCGGTTGTAGCAAAACAAAAATCGCCAATCTCATGTTTCATGACCACATTTAAAAACTCCGCTAAAGTTTTTCCTTTCATCTTCGCTACTTGTTCTTTCTTTTTATCAATAACGTACATCTTGTACCTTCTTTCTTTTTATTATTATATGGGAAAATATACTACAAAATGGGTGGTTGACAAAGAAAAAAATATACGCAAAAATGAAGACTTCTTCACTTTTGTTTGCTCGTCCTATCGTCCGATAGGGCGGGCCCCTACTTCTCTAGGTTCTTTTGGATATCTTGTTGTAAAGTGTGAATTTCTAAAGCAATGCGATTGAGATCATCCACAATAGGTTTGATAACACTGCTTGTATCTCCTTGATATTTCTTTCTAACGTTTTTAACAACGCGGTGTAAAACTTTTAATTGACGTAAGTATAATTCTTCTCTCATTATTTTTGCTCCTTAAATTCGTAGAAATAATTAGTGTCATCTCCGGCTGTCCATTTGCTGATTGATTCTACATTATATTCTATTGTTGATACTTTGAAATCGGGTTGTTTAGGCTCAGAAGGTGTCAATGATTTATCATAAAACAATGTTCTGTTATTGGGTTGAGCTGCAAAGTGACCATTGTCTAATTCAATAATATTGAAAGACTTATGTTCTTGTGGAACTTGAGAATAATTAATGTTTGGTAAGTTATGATCAGCATGGCAACTATCAATGGTAAAAAGATATTCCCCTTGATACCATTTTTTTGATGGTGATAAATATTTTGCCCTGGGTGGCACTGTTGTTTTTTCAATAACCGTGATGTGATAACTAAAAGCATCCCATAGTTCTAATTCTTCTAGAGGTAAATCATCTTTGACTTTTGGTGAATTAACAAAAGCACTGATAGGAAGTTTATCATACAATGCAGCATACTCTGGTATGTAAGTTTCAAAATATAAAGCTCTACCTTGAATCGATTTAACGGTGGCCCAAACACCTTCAACATATTCTCCATGACCTTTTTCTAAATCATAAAGGTATTGTTTTTTTACCCATACTTTAACAGGTGGTACGTTTGCTACTAAAAAACTCATTTAATTTCTCCCCAGTTATTTCCTTTTTCGTAATCGACTTTGTTTGGAACTTCTAGTTTAACAGCTTCTTCCATAACCTCAATTATTTTCTCTGCTTGCTCTGGACTTTCTACTGAAACATCTAGTTCATCGTGTATCTGAATCATCGGAATAACCCCTTCCCGATACAATTTGACCATGGCAATCTTTGTCATATCCGCAGCACTACCCTGAATGAGTTTATTTAAAGCTTTGTAAGTGAATGCTCTTTTAATCCCCGGTCCATGTTCCGCTAAGGCATCTGCATGGGGTAAGGGTTTATGAATACCAAAGCTAGCCGGTTCCCATAAATCAAAATGACAAATACGACCACCAATGGTGCGAATGCGTCCTCGTTCCTGGGCCCTGCGTGATACAGCATCGATGAGTTGTTTCACGAATGGAGCTCGCTCATGATATTTCTTCAATAGTTTTTCTGCTTGCTCAACCAACAATCCTAGTTCGGCCATTAATTTATTTTTACCCATGCCATACATCAAACCTAAGTTAATGGTCTTGGCATCTTTACGATCAATGTCCGCCATCTCTGCAACGGCTTGATGGAAGTCTGCATCACCTTCACGATATGCTTCAACAATATCACTGACTCCTTGTAGTTGTGATAGAGCCGCGTAATGAACCACGATCCGCGGTTCTTGTTGAGAATAATCGAAGGCACCCCATACACAGTTCTCTTCCGGTAAAAACAAACTACGAATTAACGGACCAATTTTCTTACTTCGAGCGGGGATTTGCTGAAGATTGGGATTAGAATAAGAAAATCGGCCCGTCACCGTTCCACCGTCATCAGATCGTATTTGATTGATGTCCGCATGAATTTTTCCATTGTGCTCGTGTTCTAAAATTGTATCAATAAATGTCGTGTGCGCTTTGTTAATTTCTCTCGCCTGAGCAATCGCTTGTGCTATTTCATTAGGGTGTTGTGATAAAAAGTTTTTCGTAAAACTTGGAGCTCCGGTGGCTGTTTGATCATATGGTAGTTTCAGTTTATCAAAGACTTTCGCGATCGATGCAGCGGCCCAAATTTCTACATTTAAACCTGTTTCATCTTTGATCTTTTTTAAATATTGTTTTTCTTCTTTAATTAAATCTTTTTTAATTTGATGAGCTTTTTCTAAGTCTACTCGAACACCTTGAAACTTCATATCCACCAAACAAGGAAAGAGTTCTATTTCTGTATTAAAAATATCCCAGAGGTCTTGAGCAGTAATCTCTTGTTGTAATCGTTCCCATAGTTTCAATGTAGCAACAGCATCTTGTTCTGCATACTCACCGACATGCATTGCCGGTAATCTCCACATTTCTTTTTTCGGATTGACTCCCCATTCTTTCGCCGCTTCAAATAATAATTTTTCATTCTTACCCATGCCCACATATTCTCTGGCCAAAGAGTCTAAGTTATATCGCAGTCTATTTTCATTTACTAAAGAGCCTGCAATCATGGTATCAATAATCTTTCCTTCGATCTTCAAACCTGCAGCTCGTATCCACGATACGTCATACATCGCATTGTGAAATATTTTCGTAGCCGGAGTTTTCAAAACATCTTGGAACCAATCCATGACAATTTTTTTATCAATGTTACCCCCACCTTCATGAGCAATGGGAAAATATCCTTGCCAACCTTCAACAGCTACAGCGATACCTACAATCTCACCATCACCTCGAACACTCCCCGATCCACGAGTCGTTAAGTTCGGATCTCTTGTCTCCAGATCAATCGCAATTTGTTTCGCTTGTGATAAATCTTTCAATTCCTCCGGTGGCGTCCACTCCGTTTGCGGAGAGAACATCGGTATCTGTAGATTATTTTTTGACACTTTTTTGTTTCCTTAGATATGATAACTCTTCATGAACTTCTATCTCACTCCAATGTTGAGAAACACATTTCGAAACATCTTCATGTAAAACTTTTAGATTACCAATATCTAGTTCTAAAGGTCTTCCAATATTTTGATATGCTTCTTCTACTTCTGCTCTGGTTAAACTTAAAAATAATTTTCCATTCTCATAAACAACTCGACTCATAACGAATACGACCTTTCATAATTTCTAGGGCTCACAATATGTAATTCTTTTTTTGCCCTGGTTGTTGCTACATAAAATAAACGATGTAATTCATCGGGACTCTTATCACTTTGATCCAATGCCGCTTTGGTTAAGTCTGGTAAAACTAAAACTTTATCCGCTTCACCACCCTTGGCTCCATGTATCGTCGACAAAAGAATCCTAGGATTACGATTTATCTTTTCCCCATTTGCTCTCATATTTCTTATATAATTTTCAGTGATTGTATCTAATTTATCAAAACTTTCAAACCATACTTTGTCTGATAACAAACCATGTTCTTCTTGACATTGTGATAAATAATACTTCGTGTTTGAATGTAATGTTTTACCATCACGAAAACCTGGAGCAACGTTTGCACCTAGATAAGAATAGATACTTTTGATTTCTAAATTTGTTAAAAGCTCTCCCTTTCTCCACGATTCCCAATTCGATATAGCTAATAACAATTCTAGTGATACAGAATTTTTTCCTCGGTGTTGATAATACCAACCTTGTAATTCACATAACTCTTTGACGTCTTCTAAAAAATAATGTGCAGTCGATAAAATTAACCATTGACCTTCGCTCATGTCTACTTGAGTCACATCACTATGATATTTCAAAACACCTGTTTCTTCTCTCGGTTTATAAACCTTGTCATATCGATTGGAAACGTTTGCAATAATTCTTTGTGATAATTCATGAATGGGTCCGCCAGGTATCCTGTAGGATTGTTCTAAAACTTTAATCTCATCCACTTCTTCTTTTAATGCAATAAAGTGATCGATATCAGCTCCGGCCCACTGAAAGATAGCTTGATCATCATCACCGGCAATGTAAGTTTTCTTTGACTTCTTCCACATCGTGCGAACCATTTGCCATTGCAAATAAGATAAGTCTTGCGCTTCATCAATAAACAAAACATCAAACTCTGGTGACATATCTTTCTCAATAAAATCTAATAATAGATCCGTGAAGTCTTTCATATTTCTTTCTTTTTTGTATCGAGCTAACTCTTTATCAATCAAATACAAAGTATCTCTTTCAATATCTAAAAGATGTTCGTTTCGATCGTATTGTTCTAGTATAGAAATGCCTTTAACTTTAGCTTTTTCAATGGTTTTGAGATACTCATTGTCAGAATTAAAGATACCGTCTTCATCAGAATATGCTGCAGCTTTGATCGGAATACCACATTTCATACCAAAATCTCTGTAGTCTTGTGGCCTCATCATTCCTTCTTTGGTTGCTGCTAAGAATCGAAACGCAAAAGAATGAAGAGTACGAAAAAAAACTAAATCCTCTTTCTCATCTAAATTAAATTTATCAACAGCCCTTTGCTTTGCTTCATTGGCCGCTTTCTTGGTAAAAGAAAAGTATCCTATCTTTTTTGGTCGAATACCTTGTTGAATAAATTGATCAACTAGGTTTAGTAAGGTTGTTGTCTTACCTGTTCCTGGTGGTCCTAGTATTATCGTTTTCATAGTGATCCTTGTTATAGCATTTCACACAATAGTGTTCGTGTGCTTTTGTTTTTCTTCCCGGTTGAAGAACATTTTCAATCGTAATCATCATAGCACGAGAATATTTTCTACCACACTCTATGCATTTAATAATGATCGTCTGCATACTTCACTCCCGATATACTAGGTTCTGATTTCTTCATCGCTTTTATCTTTACAATACGAGGTGTTTGATTTTTCAAAGTCATACGAACTTCTTCGACAAATACCCCTGATTGTTTTAATAAATTACCTGTCTTGGTTTTATCTAACTCCCAATTATTTCTTTTGGCAAAATTATAAAAGTCCTCCAATCGAAAATGACTATGACTATCATCGGTCCACGACATTTTATTCAACATATCTTCTTTCGTTCTTGCTGCCGGACGATTGACTGTAAAGTCATACAATAGATTCTCTAATTGATTATCATGATTCAATGACTCGAGAGGTTTAATCTCTTGTAAGTTTTCTAATAGTTCTTTCAGTATTACTTGTCGCCAATCTCGTGGGGCTACATTAGCCACCACGATATTAGCTTGGTCAAGACAACAGAGAGCAAACATATTAGGGCTATGTAATTCTTCTGATTTTAATTTAATAACTTTACCATCAACTTCTAAAAACCATTCTGGTGGATTAGAAGTTATCTTTGTTAAATTTTTTAGTTCAGGTAATTGCTCGTCTTCAAAACCGACTCCATGTTTTTTTGTTTTACAGATACCTGCTTGGCAAACAGAATTGATTGGTGCATCTTTACATCGATACTTGTCATATCCTTTTCGCTCTAAAGATTTAATGACACCCAAAACTTCTGCAGCTTTGAGTTGAGGTACCACATATTTTTGATTTGCTTCTTCTAATAAATCTTTCCAATTATCTGGATCGACCTTTTTATAGAACACTCCAATATTGAATAAAGCATTGTTTCTACTACCTTCTCCGAAGCCTTCTTCAGCTAATTTATTAAGACAAGGTGGTCCATCTTCAAACACTTCTTTGATTTTTGGTTTGACTATTTTTAGTTCATCAAGAGAAACCTCGGTCAGCGATACACGATCATATAGTTCAATAAACTCTTCGAGTTGTAAGGCATCACCATTTTCATTCAAAGCGTATCGCATACTTTTGATACCACCATGATAGGGTAAATTTAAAAAACTACCGAGGTGTCCTTCTTTAACTAAGACTTCATCTTGCTTTGGAAATATTTCTGATGACTGATAGCCGAGTAAATCTGCTATCGCTTTGAGTTTTATTCTCATCAGCTTCGCTGATACAAACTCTTTGACAAATATAAATACGTGAGCTCCGCCGGACTTTGATCGAAACACAACCATGGGTAGATTATGTTTTCTAATTTTCTGAATTAATTTTTTATGATCGAGATTGTAAATATCAATATCAATACAGCCCCACTTACATTGATTGTTTTCATTGATAGGAATAATTCCTAATGCCGGTGGTTCACCGTCTAAATGTTTTTGCCACAATTCATTAGTGACAATCTTTCTTTCAAATCCCGATTTTACTTTTTCTTTTCCACGGTCATCACGTTCACCTGTTTTGTAAGTATAACCATGCGCTTCATTGAAGCCTTCAAATATTTGTTTAAATCTTTCTTGCATACAATCCCCTTTGTGAGGGTGGGGCCATAAGACCCCACCCGTGCGAGCAACCCTTTAGAAGGGAACTTTATCTTCTGCTGTTTCTTCACTACCGTGTTTTGCTTGTACATCTCCTTTGGATACACTATCAGCAAAACTTTTTGCTTGCTCGTAGATCGACATGTCTTGAACAGGTCCAATCTTACCTACTGACCATGTAGACCATGTGCCTTTTTTATTGGACATTTCTACAGTCTTCAGTTGATACATATGACTGAACATTGGTGGTGTAAACTTTCCGTTTGTACCTTGAAGTTTAATACCACTAATCATCGAGTTCCATTGTCGACTCGTCTTCAAGCTAGTAGATTTCATGGTGATCAAAGCGGTTTCAGCGCTTCCACCATCACCTAATACCATCACATAATAGGATGCAGTATTTTCCAGATAGTTACCATTTGGTAATCTGTCTTTACCCATTGCATCTCTTTGTGCTGTGTTGATGACATCAGAACTAGCAGGATGAACAGCTATGGGAGCACCTGGTCCTTCACCTCGGTCGGACCACTCCACATACTCTCTTTTGTAATAACAAGGTACTACTGTAATACCTTTGTTACCGTCATACAGTTCTTTGGAAACTGTATTAAAGAGCATGCCAGGCTCTGCACCTTCCACATACTCAGCCTTAGATTTCTTAACTTGCGGAGATAAATCACCTAAGATTCGTATAAATGGAAGAGCGAGATCATCAGCTCCAATATGTTCCATGCCTTTGTGGGCATCACTTTCAAACATACTTGCGATTGGCAAGTTGTCTTTCTTTACGTCTACGCTATTCGCGGTCTTCGTTTCTTGTTTCATGTTTCTCGTTCCTTTATTTTTTACGGGTTATTTTAGTTTCATCTTTAATAAAAATATTAAAGAGATCAGAGGGCATGTCCAACCCGTTTTGAACACGCTCTCTGAATAGCGCTCTCAATGTGGATGGTTCAACCTTTTGTGATTGTTCGGGCTCATATCCACTTGATGCGGCAAGGCCAAAAAATTCTTCAGCCTTGTTATCCTCGCCGGTGCCGAAGCTCACAGCAACATTATTTTTAATGATGTCACCTAGACCTTCATTGCGAAGCCAGTCGTGCGCCTTTTCTCTAAGTTCCGGATCAGCTTTGACGGTGCAGCTGTATTTCTTTTTTACTTCTACTTTACTGCCGTCAATCATATTTAAAGACGCTAAACCTTGTTCTGATAAAAGATTCGGAATAATCTCAGAACTAATTACATCTCTTCTATTTTCAAGATCTTTTAGTTCTGCTTCTTTATCAGATATTAATTTATCTAAGTCCAACATCTCTTGACACTTAGAGGCCAGCTGTTGGATGTTATCTGTATTCGATGCAAAAGACTCTTGGTCTTTTTCCATCTCCTTCATAAGATCGCTCATTTACTTTATCCTTTCTTGTATAAGTCAATACTTAATGGATAATATTTAAACTCTCTTTTGTCCCATTTCAAGAGATTAAATTTACCCGTAGTGATATCACTGACAATAGCTGTGGATAAGCCAATGACAGCAGGATCACCTGTGCACAAAATATAATCTTGTGCTCGAAAGTCCTGTAAGTTTTTTCTCATTTTAAAAACAAAAGGACCGGTACTAAAAACTATCTGAGATAACTGTGGTAAACAGATAACTAAATAGCCGAAGTTAGATGCGCTGAGAATATTGATATTCTCTGGCGGATGCTGAAGAACATACACAAAAGTCTCTTCAGGGTTCTCTTTTTTAAATGTCAAAAACTCTTCTAAGCTTTTGGGTTTATATAGTTCAAATATTTTATTCTTCATTTTATTCTTCCTTCTTGACTTTTAAGATAGTGATGATTATATTTTTGTCAAGAAAGATTTTACTATGATTGAACATTATAAGTTTAAGACAAAGCCATACGAACATCAATTGAAAGCTTTGCACCGTTCTTGGGACCAAGAAACATTTGCTTTATTTATGGAAATGGGTACCGGGAAATCAAAAGTATTAATAGATAATATTGCACTCTTATATGACAAAGGAGATATACAAAATGTCATGATTATTGCACCGAAAGGTGTTTACAGAAACTGGTATGAAATAGAAGTACCGACTCATTTACCGGATCACATAGAACATACAACTGTTTTATGGGAGCCTAGTTTAACTCAAAGTAAGTTAGCGGAGCTCGATTCACTATCACAAAACGATGGTAAGTTAAAGATATTTATTATGAATGTCGAAGCCTTTTCGACAAATAAAGGAGTTGACTTCGCTGAGAAATTTTTGAACACTACAGTTGGGCGATCACTAATAGGAATTGATGAGTCTACGACAATCAAAAATCCGACAGCCAAAAGAACTAAAA
>CAACVD010001032.1_pt1 | contig 13380 bp, 9 predicted proteins | sample 2381771 | NCBI WGS metagenome assembly CAACVD01 (sample SAMEA5211965, study PRJEB30684) | marine metagenome | biome: Marine; feature: Epipelagic; material: Water | collected 2015-10-15 | depth 15 m | reverse complement strand
TGAGTACAGGTTCCATAACATCAACAATACGTAGTTCTTTTTGTTTGTTATGTCTTACTTCTTCTATTGTTATCGGGTACGTAGTACGAAACAACGGTTTAATCAGTTCCATAAACATACCGTCACCAAAGTTAGACTCTATGACTACTTTGTTAACTTTGTTATCCTTGGCTATGGAGACGAGACGTTTTAGTGTTACCTCGTCATAACCACCACGAATACCACCAGCATCCGGTACAAACAGTTGACCGTTAAGCATCTTGACGACAGCGTACCCTGTTTCATCTTTACCACGACCAGACGGGTCAATGGACAGTACAGAGCCTGTATAGGGTACGTTATCCCCGACAGTCTTAGCTGGACGTTTATACCGATCCCCACTGAGACCTACATTCGGTAGTGTTCTATCCGCTTGGTCTTGATCCGACGACCACAGGACTTTCTCAGGAGCAGTATCCACGTCTACGTCCATGATAATCAGATCGTTAATCTTTAGAGGGTATCTGTCAGCATCCGATAGCTTAGGATTCAGCATGAACTGCAACGCATACCCGGTACGACCGTAGGACATCTTACGTTCCTCTAGGTCAATATCAGTAAACCGTAGAGGTTCTGTAGTGGTACTGGTTGTTGTTTCGTCTATATTATCCGCTATAAGGGGTGCTAGATCGCCTCCGTAGTTTGATATGACTTCTGACTCATCCGGATACTCCGAAGGCCATATACGGGCGTTGTAGCCTCTTTCTCGTAGTTTGTTATAGATACTATCTTCACACTGAGGAGTACCAAGGAATAACACACGGGACGAATCGAGTGGTTTAAGGATCGCTTCAAACTCTTTTACTTGTTCATCTAGTTTATCCCGCATACCTTGGGTAGCGGAGTTGTTAGGGACTTCCACGTCGTCCGCTACGATTATATCAGCACGAGACCCTGTTAACTGGGACGATATACCAAGGGACTTAACGGACGGGGCGTGTGACGCAGGAGCAGGTCCTACATCGAAAGCTATCTTACTGAACCGTTGGTTCTCTGTTGGTTTCAGTTGTTTAAGGATGGGTATATCGTGTATGATCTTTAATGTAAACGTGGAGAAGTCATCAGCACGATTCTTAGAAGCGGATACAACGAGTACATTCTTTGTTGGGTCTAGCAGTAACTGATGTACTACATACGCACTACAAATCCAGCTCTTACCAACACCACGAAACGCCATGATGGTTGACCGCTTAGGGCCGTGCTGCATATAGTCAGCAATATCGTACTGTAGTTCTGTCGGGTCTGGTAGGTTAAGATGTTTCCATACTAAGTACAGAAAGTTTCTAAAGTCCCGCAGAGGCGGTGGTATCTCTTGGTGTTTCTTCTTGTTGTTCACTGAAAGGCAAAGTTTTAAAATCGTTAGCTAAACTATCCATAGGAGTACCGTTACGGGAGTCAACTGTTATGTTGTTATCTTTCAACCACTTACCCACAGTGTTCATCAAAGCTGGGTTGTACTCCTCCATCGCTTTCATGTACCCGACTGCATCTTTACACAGTTCAGTATAGTTGTCTGCTAGTTTAGCTCCTTCTACGTGATCTTTCATAAGTTGTTTAGCGTACGATTGTTACATCGTTAAGTCGTGATCCTATGTTAAATAAAGAGGTGTCTACATAGAGGTCGCTTCCGTTAGTTAATGTTGGATGTGTGTGAAAAGTTACATAGTCTTGACCATCACCTACAGCCTGTCGCTTTTGGAATTGAACGGTGTTATCTGCGGAGTAGTGACGAATACGAAAGAAGTCTCCTACCGATACATTACCCGCTGTAAGTGCTTGAGTAGCCCCGACCCATCCTGAACCGTTATAATTTAGAACTAAACGAAAAGGATTGATGTTTTCAAAATCTACATCGGAATAGGTTAACCCGACTCGTAGCGGTGCTTGAGCAAGTTGGAACTGTACATAACCGTCGGAGTTTCCCCCAATCGCTTGAACGCTTGACGCTCCTGCGTTGTATCCGGGCGATCCGCTTATCTTCTCGATTGTACCTCCGGCATATACCTGTACAGAACCACCTGAGATCGCACCTTGGAATACAGAAATGCTTGATATTGAACGAGTTCCGTGAAGTGTGTCTAATCGTATTCCTGCCATTGCGTGATTGACAACAGTATATTCAACATACCCAACCGAAGGAGGTATATGCACAATATCACCGTGCATATTACTGTCTGTTTTAACGGGCCTGAAACCTATGTTACCTGTGTTCGTATCGTGACGCTCTACTTTAACGATGATATTTGTGCCGATAGCTAACGGGCTACTAAACATTTGCTGGATTGCTACAGCTCCGTTTACACCGTCAATCCGTCCAAGTGCTAATTCATTTGCATCTAAGGTTCCACTTTTTAATGTCCAATTAGTAGGTGTATTGTTTGTTATACTACTAAAATCTCCGTTTGTAATCTTCTCGCCACTTAGATTGATCTCGCTTATGTTCGTCCAATTAACGGTCTCAGACGACATACTACCGCTACCGTCTCCAGAACCTGATCCACCTCCATTTTCCAAAGTAACAATACGGGTGCTAAAAGAATTAATATCCGCCTCGATAGTGGACATCTTGGTGTCCTTTATCAGCTTATCCGCTTTAAACTCTTCTTCTAATTCCTTTACATTACCAGCAGCTTGAGCAGTTAACGAACGGGATGCGAACGTTAAAGGATTGAGTTCAGGTTTTTTGACACGACGCTGCACGTCAGCACTTCCACCTTCTTAACGCTAACGCTTTACGTGTAGGTCTGCCTTTACTGTCTTTCATTGGTCCTTTTACTCCTGACATACGAGCACAGAAAGACTTCTTACGAGGACCACCACCAGGTTGAGGAGCTTTCAGGTTAGACCCAGTAGCACGATTGTACTTGCGTCTTCCTTTTGCAGTGAGTCCACCTTTACGGGACTTCTCACCTCTGCCTATGGACAGCGATACAGCCACCTTACTTCTTTTTAAACCCACGCTTCATATTAGCGTAAGCTTTAGGTGTAATGGTTGATTTCTTTTTACTACGGCTGATGCCTAGTTTACGTCTTCTGTTTATGTTTGCGTATAGTCCTTGTTTCATCGTTTCATTAACATCTCCATCATGCGGTCTAGTTTATGGCTGATCTCTTTAACACTACTCTCGAGACCCGTCATACGGTTCTCAACAGCGGTGTCTCGTTCACGTTGTGCAGCCAGTTCTACTTCAATCTTTGTTAAACGTCTCTCATCATTCTCCAAGCGATCAGTTAGTTTTTTAATCATCCACCCGATAACACCAAGAACGATGGCAAGGGCGGAGTCGAGAAAGTGTGAGACAGATTCAGTCATTCTGTTTACATTACTGCGATTACGAACGCTAGTAGCTCCTCGTATCGTATACCTAATCTTGTGTTAGTGACTCCGTTTTCGTCTTCAAAAGTGTCAGAACAAAACAAACCATACTCACTAGCATTTAAACCTTCAGCAGTAAAAGCTGCTTCTACATCTTGAGCTATAACACCTATATGTTTTCTGACTCTTCCTTTAAATTTAAACTTTTTAATTAAACCTTTAATAGCCGTTGCAACTCTTAGTTCTGCTTCCGACAAATCTTCAATCTCTTCTTTTTCGTTGCGGTCGGATGTCGTAATCACAGATGAGTTTGCATAAATAACTGACCACCTGTTAGCTGACTGTCCTAGAGCTTGATTAGGATTAGTTGAAGCGTTGTAATCATCCGCTGGATACCACGCACCTTGTTTGTCTAGAATGACGGTCTTACTTGTACTTTCATTTGTTATGTTAAACTTTCCATTTGCTCCTCCTGTATACACTGAGTAATGACCCTCGTCTGTTGCTGGGGCTGTGGTCGATTGAAGTGTTATAGAAGCACTACCTCCGCCTGTTTTATTAGTAAGAAGTTTTAACTTTGCTATACCCGTCTCGTTCTCTATAAATGCTCCGTCTTTGACTTGTGCTTTGAAAGTCGTACTACCGAACACATTAGCAGCGTCAGGTGACATACCAATACCAGCTAACCCATTAACAGAAAGATCACCATCATCATTCAATGTCATTAATGTTCCCTGAGTCCCCCCACCGCTAACATTAGTAAACTGAAAAGCACCACTAGAATCTACAAATACATCTCTAACTTCATCTGTGACTGCATCGTAAACAAACCTTACGCCCGGACCTTCAGCGGCTCTTGTGATTTGCATATTAGCACCATTCGAATGCAAGCCTGTGACCACATAAGCTTGACTCTCGTCAAGTTGATCTGCACCTACTGCATCGTTATCTATCTCACTACCAGCAATCGTATCATCTTTTCTGCGTAGTTCGTGACCACCTGCTGTACTGCCATCATGCACTACAACTGTATCTTTATCGGTGTCTACTGTTACTTCTCCTTCAGCTCCTGTAAAGCCAGTGTGTTGTGATGTGGTTCCTCTTCTAAGTTTTACTTCTATATTTGGCATGGTTATATGTGGTTACGCGATTGATCCAAAGTCTAATGTTGTTGATAAGTTGTCAGAGTCTACTACTCCGTTAGCGATAGTGAGTGCAGTTGCCCCTGTTACATCCCCGGTGTGTGTGGCGTTTGTTACCTTAGCTGTATTTAAAGCTACAGCAGCAGAGTCTGTATAACTGATCTTAGCCGTGTTAGCAGCTACAGCAGTGTTGTTAGCTACTTCCGTGTCAAAGTCTGAGATAGTACTGGCAGTCTGTGTACCCGTGTGGTTAGTTCTATTCTTTAAATTAGCATCACTATCGTTAGCAGTAGCACCGTCAGCTACGTTTAACAACGCCTGAGTCTGTGCTACGCTTAACTCTAGTATATCAGAAGAATCCGCTGTATTGTTACCAAGTATCGTATTGGCTGGTATCTCTTCTATCTTAGCGAACGTAACGGAGTCGTCGGCTATCGACGCTAACGATCCAACCGGAGTACCACCAGCAGTAGAACCGTCGTGTACAAACAAGTCCTTGGTATCAGTTGTATATACTAGCTCTCCCTCTTGCCCTGTAAAAGCAGCATTTTCAGCAGCCGTCCCTCTTCGTAGTTGTACTTCAATACTCATTTATGCAATTCCTCCGTAGCTGTAAGATGCGGTTACTGGATCACCTACTATACTACCGTAATCAAAATCAGTAGGTACATCCGTTATAGCTGTTTTATATCCTCTCTCAATAACAAGTATCTCTTTAGTATTAGCGGGAGGAGAATCAAAACGTATTTCGTTACTTAAACCTACGATTGTATAGTCGTCAGGATCGATTACCTCTCCGTCTATTGTAACTAGAAAAGCAGCAGACGTGGTAACATTACTACTAAATGTCAGTGTAAAGTCTGTTTCAATACCATCCCCTGTAAACTTACTGAAATTGGGAGGGTTACCTGTATCTTGGTTTATTGCAGATATAGCACTGTCAACATAGCTTTTGGTTGTAGCGTCGCTGGCCCCACTGGGAATACCTACATTTACAATACGTTCACCCTTTGCATCCCACGCTGTACTACCTTCAGCTTTCTGTAACGACGCATCGTTTAGTTCACCTATCTCTTGGTGCAGATAACGATTGTGACGATACGCTCGATCTAGTTCTGATTCCGTTAAGACTGATCCGTTCTCAAAGTCTACAAGGTCTGTGTCACGTTGACTCTTTCTTCTTACCCGTACATTAGCACCGTTACCGGGAGCGGTCGTCATCTCTACTCGTTTGGTAGGCTGGTCTGTATTAATGGTAAAATTAGAAGTATTAACACCGTCCACAGCAACCGTTACGTGTTCATCTTCTAAGTATTCAAAGTTGATGGGAAAGAAAGTATTACTACCGTCTCCTGTATAATCGTTGTAGGTTGGCGTTGGCATAATTATATTATATTATTACTTATTGAGCGAGGAGTTCAAGCACATCTTCACGTTGCATACCTCCTTTTAATCCAGCACGTGCTTTCATTAGAGATTGGTATTGCTTTGCTAACTCAGGAAATTCTTCTAGCATTTGGTTTCTAGCTTCTTTTCTAAAGCGACTAAGGATTGTATTAATTTTTTGCACTCTAGGACTGGGTAAAGCTGGTTCAGATACAGGCGTAAAAGCTTGATATGCTCTACTGTTTATTAATTTAGTTAAAGCTTTTCTAAGAGTCACTCCCCCTACCTTAACGGTTTGTAAAAGTTCTAGTTGCCTATCGTAAGCTGTTTGCCCTTTTTCGTTTTCATGTGCTAACATATCAACTTGACCTCCTAGATTTGGAGCGGGCTGTCTAAATGCATGACTTAGTTGTGCCATTTCATTGAAAACAGGATCGTCTTTAACAGGAGACATCGCTATAGGATTTATAAAACCTGTACCCATCCACTGCTCTGTTGTATATTCCTCACCTAGTAAGTTGCGTTTTTTATCCAAACCGCTTCTAAAACCAAGTTTTTTAGCAAAAGCATCCCCAACACTTCTAACCTCTCTTACAGCTTGCGTGTCTGCGTCTGCCATTTGAGATATAATATTAGGCACAAAAGATGATGTAAAGTTTTGACCAAACCTAGCCATGTACCTCTCAGGATCACTAAGTGCATCAGTAAAGTTTTGAATACCTGCTAAGTAAGATTTATTTGTAGCGTTCCTAGTAACACTTAACGTCAGAGCTAAGAAGAAGCGTTCCAATCCTGACTCATCAAATCCCCTAGGTTCGTTGACACCTATTTCTACTAAATCAGCACCAACTCCTAACAAAGTAGAGAGAGGGTCTAAACGTTGGTAACTATAGTAAGTATCTCCTATTTTTATACTATAAGGCTTCCACCCTGTGGCTAACAAAGCTTGCTTTTCTCTGGGGTCTTTCGGTCCTCCTCCAGTAATATATTCTCTGTTGTTATATATAGTATCTACAAACACACCAGCCACCGCAGTCGCTGTCATCATTTTGCCCATAGCTTGAGATTGCCTAAGAGTGTCCCCGCTTTTTAAATCATCAAATAAACGAGCACGCTCCTCCTTTAGGAGAAACACTCCCGGAGTTCTTTCAAAAGCGTACTTCAATAGATTGGTAGGGGTGCGAACGAAAGGCAGAACTAAACGTAGCATAGGTAGTTTATTCGTAGCTTCTTGCAATACCTTACCTAGTGTTCCATCTTGTAAGTCTCTAGTGAAAGTTAAGTATTGAGCCTCGTCTTGTGCGTATTGTATTAACGCTGATTTACTTTTATCAAAGTTTTCTTTTATGTATTTTAGAATAAATTTATCTTTCTCTGCACCTGTTAGATTCTTTTTAGCTGCTATTTCGTTAGCTTCTCTAGCAAGCCCTACTTCAGAAGACATCCGACCACCCTCAGTTATTATTCCTTCTAAGGTATTGTGAATGTGCTCGGCTAGTTTCTTAGGGTCTTTAATCCCCTGCTGCAAACCAGACATAGCAGCCTTCAAACGAGCAGCACGACGATACGCTAATTGCTTAAAAAACTCATCAGTAGTTAGCAGCAGTCTGCTTGGTATTCTTATAAAGTTACCCAAAGCATCAAAAGACTTTTTACTCGTTAAGCCACGTTGTGTAACCATACCTGACAACCGCCCACCAGCAATCCTATCGCCAGTAATAGCTCCTTGAGGTCTGTCACTAAACGCTCTCGATTGTGGGTCTAATAAGTTATCGTTTTGTTTAAAAGCTTTTTTAGCAAAATGAGCAGCCTCCCCTATCATCTTTCCGTTTGACCACGAGGCTAACACAGCTTTTACTACACTTAAATTACCAGTAGCCAACCCTCCCACAGTAGCTTCAATAGTTGCCATAACCTGCGTCAAGCTGTTGCCCATTACGTTAACCATTTGAGTTTTAGGACCACTAAGAATAGCATTCATCCAATACTCAGTAGGCATATCCAAAAAGTGTTTACCCTGTGCTTGTTTAGCTAACTTAAACATAGAGTTAATCATTGAATCTGGATTACCTTCGTCGATGGCTTCTTCAATACGTGTGACAAGTTTATCAGGGTGCATTCCTCCTGATTCGTTTATAAAAGCGTTTCTTATTCCCTCAATTTCTGAGTCCGATTGGCTTAACCCTATTTTTCTCTGACCATACTTTTCTCTTCGGGAACCTAGTAGCAAGCTTCCTTCTCGACCTAATCTTCTGTATACATCAGCTACGCTCAACAGTTGTTGAAAGTTATTCTTTAATTTAGCGATAGCAGCAGAACCTCCACCCGCTCCTCTGTACTCCGCAACAGCTTCCGTAAGATTTCCTACAACAGCTTTGGCTTGATCTCTTAAACTTTGTTGAACGACACGTGCTTCGGCTATTTTAGTAGCAGCATCCTTACCTTCCTGAAGCATCAACGTTTGTTCTATTTCAGTGTCTACTTCGGTTACAGCATCCTTTACATCTACAGTAACCTTATCAGGATTCTCTTTGTAGTATTGCTCTAGTATATCCTTCAGCACAACAACATCTCCGTCAGTCTCCAATGCAAACTGTGGTAGTCTAGGGGTCCCTCCTTTTAATAATTCATCAGCGTACCCACGGAATTTCTCAGGCACAGCTTCAAGGAACTCATTGGGTTTCTTAGGGTCAAGTTTAGGTAACTCCGGTGCAAAGTCTATAGTGCTTAGGTCTATACCTTCATCTTTAGCTACTTTCTTTAGGTGTTTATCTATTTTCTTATTAGCCTTATTTAAATAAAACTGCAACTCCCCAGCCTCTTCATAAGCTTCTTCCTTTATAGCGTTCTCTATTCGCTTTCTTAATTCGCTGTATAACATGGGTTTGCCTCTTACAGCAGGAGTAAAGTCCATTGTAAAAATGCGTCGTTCTTGGTCTATTAGTAGTTTGTCGCTTTGCTTACCTAAATCCGAGTAATACCATTTATCTAAATCAGATATTTCTTCTTCAGGCAGCATATCCACACCTATACGTTTAGTGTCAGGCAGCTTCATTTCTGCAATCTCCCCTACACGACTAACGATGTTATCAGCTAAATCTTTACTTACGCCTCTGCCAAAGAAACTTTTTACTGTATTAACAACCTTCTCCCACATTGTCATCTTAGGAGTATACTGAATACCCTTTAAAGCCTCTTGCAGTCTTGGGTCAGAAAACGCCATCGACATGAACTCAGCAGGGTTCTTTATCCAGTACAAACTTTCATCAGCACCTGATGCTACTATATCATCACGCATACTGTCCGCTTTCTTAAACATACGGAACATCTCTGCTATAGGTTTAGGCAAGTCTTTTTTGAGCACGTCGTCTATAGCTTTTGCTCGTCCTGCTATATCGGTTGTGTCTATTTTATTAAATGAGGCAGCATCAAAGAATTTGTTTACGTTATCAACAGTTACAGCGTGAGTGCCTTCGTGTAATAAAACATAAGCAGGGTTGTTTCTCAGAGTTGCGGAACGTCCGTCAAATACTACACGTCTTCTACCACTCTCATAAAATGAACCTTCACGCAACTCGCTAGGAACATTACTAGCAAAAGCTCTATCTTCTAACTTAGCGTCTATTCCTGTGTCTTTACCAAGTGCTAATAGCTTCTTTACGATAGGAGTGTACTGTCCTAAATTACCGTTTGTTCTTCCGTTTAAATCCTCTAGAGCTTCTCTAACGGTCATCGGATTATTCGTCTGCATCCGACTAGCTACTTGCTCTACAATCGTCTTATCGTAAAAGTCTTTTTTAAGAACAGGGCTTATTTGTCCTAAATCTTCATCTAGAGACTTTACAGTAGTAAATGGAGGTTCTTTAGGTTCGGTTGGTTTGGCAGCAAAAGCTAAAGCATTACCACCTTCAAGAGTATTGTTAACTACTTGTGCTTGTTGTTCAGCAGTGCCTCCTTCTTCTTTTACTTTCCTACCTCTCTTAATAGCTTTCAATCCTGCAATAAAAGGACTAGCTACAGCTTCAAGACCTAGACCCTCCAGTACGTTTTTTAATCGTCCTTCGATCTCTCCTTCATCTTCATCGTAAGCTAAGAACTCAGTAACTGGATTCTGTAACTCAGGTACTTGTTGTATAAGGTTAGACAGTCTAGCTTCCTGTCCGTTAAAGAAAGTGAAGTCAGTAGCAGCACTAGCAACAACAGCTTTAGTAGCAGTACCTGCTTTAGCTAATGCACCTGCTCTACCTGCAAGACCAAACAACGGAACGAAACCTGTAGCAAATTGTGTTATACCTTCTACTGCACCTCCTGCCATCGTCTTAGAAGTACCAAGGAAGCGAGTGTCGTAGTCAGGTAGTATATCAAACGCTAAGTAGTCAGCTAAATTGTACGCTCCTTGCAAAGCCCCTTCTACACCACGAAACGGTGCAGCTAATATATCACCTGCGTAATCAAAAAAGTCGTTTTCGTCCTCTTCGTTGTTTATATCTTCTATAGCCATAATTTTAATCCATTAGGAGGAAATCTGTTAACGGAAAGTAGTCGTAAGCAGGGGCGGGTTTATTTATAAATTCTTCTAATTCTTTTTGTGGGTCTATCGGTCTGTATGAATCAGGAAAAGGGGTGTAGGGTACTATATATTGCTTACGTCTTTTTCTTTGTAAACGTATAAATTCAGGAGTGTCCAGTGTAATTCCAGCAGCTTGTTTTGTACGCTCTATCACTTGTTTTCCTTCTTCAGTATCTGCGTTTTCAAGTTGTTCTTCTGATAGTAAAACAAATTTATCAGCATTTATATTACCTATCAATTGTTTAGGTTTAAATTTTATACCAGCGTAAGTGTAAGCAAAACCGTTATCGTCTATATTCTCTAAAACATCAACTGTAAACACACCGTCCATTCTAGATGCGTATTGAATATGTAAATCACGTGCTTCTTCTGCTGTCATACTTCCTATTCCTGTATAACGATCCGCGTCAAAAACCAATTTAGCTGTGTCGTTTGCCAGTTCAGGCGTATATTGATCTATGTATTTTTTTGCTTGATTTGATTTTTCGTCATTGGGGTCTTTAGTTACAAAACTTTGCCACTGTGGTAATAATTTTATAAGTTGATCAGGGTCTACATCAGGTTCAGGCAGTTGAGGTTCTTCAGGTTTTTCTTCTCCTAATGCTAATCCTTTTTGAAGTTGCTTCTTTTCTTCGTCTAACAAATCCGCAGCCTCTTTTATGGAAGCTTGTATCTTAGGCATTTCTTCCTCTAGTAAACTTCTTACGTATATCCGTGCTTTCTCCGAAGCTTTTTCTTGAGGAAGTCCTAGTAGCTCGTTGTCCATATACTGGGAGATTTTTGGATTTAAACGATCCGCTGCGTTATATAAAATATTTCTTACTTCAGCTCTAGTTTTATACTCATCAGGTATATCTATGTTTTCTAAAATAGCTTGAAGTTGATTGCCGACTCCCGCAGCCGTTGCTTCAGGTGCGTCTTTTAAAATTAAACTCTTAGTGTATGTTTCTGAGTCTCTAAAAGAACCTTGAGTAGTGGTTGATATTTCGTCTAATAATTTACCTTTTTGCTCATTATTGAGTTCAGTGTTGCTTATTACTTTCTGTTTAAAATGTTTTTGAAGGGCTAGTTTATCGCTAAAAGTTTGTCCATCGTACGCTATCTGACCGTCTTCGCTATATTTTAACTGAGTAAGTTTTATTTTGTACTCACCTGTAGTATCTTTAACAAAGTCTAAAGCATCTTTATCCCTTCTTTCTTCTTCGTTTTCTACCTGCCGATCAATCATAGACTCCAAATCTTCGTATTCCTTGGTAGACATATCAGCATTACCGAACTTTAAATTATCTTTAGCCCATAATAATAGACCATCCGCTTGATCGCCCATGCCGTTTTGAGCCATGCTTTCAAGAGTTTTAGTTAGAGCTTGTCTCTGTTCTTTAGCAGTGTAAGCATTTGTGTTACTCCATTCCTCTTTTAAATAATCCCCAAGAGTGATGCTCTTAATAATATTTCCCTCGTTATCTCGTTCTGCATCAATTACAAAATCAAAGTCACCTCTACGTAATCTTTTTGCTATTTCTGCATTTACAGCTGGATCACCTGAATCGTAGTCAACAAATGTTTCTAGCTTATCATAGAAAGCAGATTCAGTAGCAAATAACGTTTCACTCCTAGCTATTGCTTCTTCTCTTCTTTCATAGTTAGCGACTGTTTCTTGTATCCTAGTGTTGCTAGATCGATTTAAACCTTCTTGAGCGAACACTGACGACTGCAAAGCTGGTGTGTTGTCTATAAACTCTTGTCTTACTAGATTAGCTCTCTCCGTTAAGTCTTCAGGATCACCTTGTTTTGGATTAATTAGACGTGCTTCTATTTCATTAACTAAATCTCTACTAGCTAACTTACCTACGGCTTTCAGCTTACGCTTTTGATTTAACGGAGACGTCAACCATCCCATACCACCACGACGTACTTGTTTGTCTAGTTCTCCTTCCGTCTGTTTCAGCATAGCCTGAACTTCTTCAGGACTCTTCCCTGCTAACTCTTCTTCAAACTGTTCTGCTTCTAGATCGGCTACTCGTGTGTACTGCTGCAACACTGGATTAACTTGTCCTAACGCATCCGCTAAGTCCATCAACTTGTTACGTCCTGCTCGTTGAACTTGTACAGAATACTGACCAGCCCGTTGAATGGTGGGTGATATACCGGGGACTGCTCCCCCTAATCCTTGTACTTGTACTCGTTCTCTAGCCATAATTCTAAATGTCGTATTCAGCTCCCAGCGTACCGGGTGCGTATGAAGCTGTCCTGCCTGATATAGTTCCAGCGGGTGCACCTCCTCCACCGCCTCCTGCTCTACTACCTATCATGTAACCAGTGCCAATAGAACTTAAACCTCCCGATAGTGATTGTAAACCTGCTGTTAAGAAGCTTGGTCTGTTGATGGGTTGATTAATTCCGATCTGACGTTGAGTTGTAGCAAACCCTGCTTGTTCAAGACCCATAGCCGTCGCTACTTGTCCTAACTCTTGCTGTCTTAAAAGTGCTGATCTGTACGCTCCTTCTTGTCGCGTGTAGTCATCCATCAAAGCTTGTACACTAGCTCCTGCAACACCTGCTTCTCCAGCCGATACTCTAGCACGGGCTAACGCTTGTTGTGATTTACGACTAACTTGCTCAAGTTCACGACCCACAGCTTCCTGCTCTTGTGCTTGACGCATACGAATGGAAGTTTGTTCTTGTAGAAACCTTTGTCTCTCTGCTGCTGACGCTTGTGCTTGGTACGCTGCTTGCTGTTTAGCCTGTTTACGTTGTCCTGCATAACTGACAAGAGGGGACGCAAATCCACTAACTACAGACGCTCCTATGAGTGTTTGCATACCTGCACTTGCTGCGGGTGCTAAAGCTGCTCCTATTAATGGAAAACACATATCGTTTACTTCCTCTCTAATATAAATGACATATACCCGTCGTACTGGCAATCG
>CAACVD010001031.1_pt1 | contig 13385 bp, 9 predicted proteins | sample 2381771 | NCBI WGS metagenome assembly CAACVD01 (sample SAMEA5211965, study PRJEB30684) | marine metagenome | biome: Marine; feature: Epipelagic; material: Water | collected 2015-10-15 | depth 15 m | reverse complement strand
TCTTGATAAACTTCTTTACCAAATTGCCATAGTTTAACACCTTCATCTTCTTGTCCTCTTACTATAATAGGTGCAAAAATACGAGTTTTAGCATCTAATTTTTTAGCTAATCTCCAATTATCTTTATCTCCACTCTGACGTAATTGTTTTGTGAATTCTTGAATTGGGTCTTTTTGCTCCCAGTTTTGTGGAGATGCCATTACTCTTTGACCTATGCCATAGTAAAATAACATTTCTGTAAAAGGGAATTGTTTATTATATTTGTTAGGAACTACTCTAACAACTTCTTTACCAACAGATGGTTTCCAAAATAATGATGTTCCACCTCCGCTGTTGGTTGCGGATTGCTTGTTCATTTGTTCCAAGCGGTTTTTAATTGCATTTAAATCCATAATAGATAACTTTTTGTTTATAACGTTTATTATTAATGTAAATATACGAACGGATGTTCGATTTGCCTAACTATACTTCAAGAATTTGATGAATTTTTGTTTTTAATTCTTTTAATTCATCTCTTTGAGTAAGTAAAATTGTATTTTTATAGTGTTCCCAAGTAATAGGAAACTTTGTATCAACTACTCCACCATTTAACCTTTTTATTAATTCATTTAAGGCATTTATAGTATATAAGGTATTAGTTTCCTTTTTTCTATGCACTAAAATTGTGTTTTCTGGGAGTGTGTTTAGATTTGCTTGATCAATATTATAAGTACACACATATTCATCATTACTTTTAACATGTAAAACAAAAATTTTATTATACATAATGTCATAAGTAGTAGTTAAATTCTTTATTAAAGAATCTAATTCGCCTAATGTGGTGAATGTGCAAAATAGTTTATTATTCAAATCACTTATGTTTAATGTAGAGAAATCTCTAAAATCGTCTACATGATACATATTAACCGATTTATTTAAAATTGTAGGTGCTTCCATAACTTTCTTTTATATATAATTTATTTTTTGTAAAAACCTTTTTTATTTCATCTATTAAATCATCTTCTCCCTCCTTAAAATCGAATAAAAAACTATCATAAGTATATAACACCATTTTAGTTTTGCGGTTCTTCAATAATTTATATATGTCCCATAATATACGAATATTCATTGCTGTCTCCAAGTTTTGTAGGATATAATTTAAAAGTTTTTGGGGTTTCATATCCTCTAATTTTGAATTTTCATACTTATATTTTGAAATAGGACATTCTACATAACCCTCTTTATTAAATTTTTCCCACAAATCATCCACATATACTTGAACTTTTTTAAAAAATTCCAGATCTTTATATTGATCAAATACTCCTCCGTATAGTTGTTTAAATGTTAATTCTTTTGCTTTATTATAGTCAACGCCATACATTTTTGCAAAAGACTTATGAATATCACTATTATTAAATGTATACCCAACCAACAACCCCAAAAGAGTAGGATGGTAAGCGCTAATATCCAACTCAATAAACTTGTCATTACGTGGTATAAAAGCTTCCCTACATCCATTTTCTTTATTGAGTGCGGCATAATTTACTCCTTTAAATTTATTTGAGGGTCTTGTTGTAAGGGTTTTGAAGTTGTATTGTGTGTAGGTAAATTCTTCATTGGTAGGGTGAAAGTACGATTCAAATTTTTCTCTATTAATTCGTATTCCACTTCGTTCCACGGCGTTGAATACCACTGTGGCTCTGTTGTTGTAAAAGTCATTGATTGGTTCATTTATTCTATCTTTTAATTCATTAAATAATTTTTCACAATACTCATAATGTTTGACTATAGGTATTACTCTATTTATATCTTTTTTATTAGGGTATTTGTTATAAAAATAATGATGTGTTTTAGTATATTCCTGTATATATGTAGGATGATTTAGTGTTGTGTCAAAAAGGTTTTTAAGTATTATATAATGTAAAAATTCCTTTTTATCACGCACATATACATTATTTAAACCGTTTATTATGTGTTTTACCGCGTCTAATTCAACGTTTAATGTTTCGCTATGGGTAATGGGCATCATGTATCCTTTAGTTGAGTCTAACGGATGAATGTAAATAGCACAAATATTATTTTGAGTAGGGTGAGTGTTATTATTATAAGGAATTATTTCTATAAATGCATCCTTATTACAATAATTTTTAAATACTTCTAATTGTTTATTATCCTCAACTAACCAAAACATAACTATTATTTTAGGTTAATATAAATAATCTATGTCAAAGATCCAAATTTAACTATAATCCTCCCCAAACATATTTTTATGTTCTTCATCAGACATTAAAGTTCCATCAGGCATATAGTGAAAACCCGGGGGTGCCTTTGCTTCAATAGATAAAGGATTAAGAGTAAAGTTTTTAATTGTGCTATCAAAAAATTTTAAATAATCATGTCTTAAAAATTCACCTAAACCTAAACTTTTATTTCTTTGTTCAGCAATTAAAACTTGATTTCTATTAGTTATTGCTACTTGTGATTCAGGTCCAGTAAGTGTCCATTGAAGTTTAAAACAAATATATAATTCCCAAACATAATTAGGGTTTTTCTTTTTTATTTTATCATATATTTTTTTACTTAATTCTATGTATTTTAATTCATTAATCTTTTTTACAAAATATCTAGTAAAAACTCCTAATTCATAATCTTCTTTAGTTGGTTTAGGATATTCCTGAGAGGGTAATTCTCTTGGATTATCATCTAATGGATTTTTTTTCTTTAATTCTAAATATTTTACTATATCTCCTTGATTCCATATTTCTTCATCAACAATAGGATCTGGATCATTTAAAAATAATGCTATTTTATTTAAATCAGGTGTTAGATTAGGTGGTAATTCTTCTGCACTACTTAATTCTTCTCCAGCTTCTGGTGTAATTGGAATTAACTCCCTAATGTTAGTATCGTTTTGTGTTTTGCCTGTATAGAATTTTCCAGTATATAAACTATGATAATATCCCACATATTCCACCGATGTAGCTAATATCATATATTCTCCTCCTGAGGTAAATAAATTTGGTTTTATTCTATTCTTAGGTATATACATTATGATTTTATTGAGGTTGCTATTGATTTTAACATATCTAATAATTCTTTTTGTGGGAATACATCTGATTTACCAGTTTTAACTGAATTGTGTGTATAAACCCCTGATTCACCTCCTAATGCTTTCTTAGATAATGAATCACCACTATTAGGGAATAACTCATCATAATCATATACAAAAGGTATTCCATACTTATTCATCCATCCTGTTACTATATCTTTTACATGAGCAATATTTGCTGAGTTGTATTTTTGGTAATATTTTTTTCCTTTATAAGAAATAGGATTTCCATTTTTATCAACAGGTTGAGCTACTGTATCAGCTGGTACTGCATTACCATAGGCTGTTATGTATTTATCTCCTTTTTTAGTTAAATACCCATATGATTGCATTTCAATACCTAAACTAAATTTATTTAAATGTTTCCAAGGCAATCCATATTTTGTAAATGTAGATTTTTTAATACCTAAATGGTTACCCCATGCTTCATCAGCGTATAATTGTTCTTTATCACCTAAATTATTTGTAATATAATGAGTTGAAACTCTATCAGTTCTTTTACTCCAACTTCTTATTGTTTTAGATGGAGATTTAGTTGCTCCTGCTGTATGGTGGAGATAAATTTGGTTTTTAGGAGAAGGTCCATCGTAATAAATTTTAGCCATTGGAAACCCTGACGTAAGTGATTTATAATCACCTAATTCTCCTACTGGTATTCTACTCCCCCCAGAACTTGCTGGTACTTGTTTTACTGTAGTAGATAATAAAGGTTTTGGTGCTGTAATTGGGCTCATTTTACTACGTGGAGCAGCCTGGGTATCTATTTTAGTAAGCCATGCAGATGGAGAAATTTCATGATTTAAAGATTTAACTAATAAATCAACATTACCTGATCCGTAAGAAGGAGGCATAACTTTATCATCTAAGGTAAATTTTTCAAATAATTTCATACCAGAAATTCCATCTAAATCTAAACTTAAATTAAAAGGTAAAAAGAATGGTGATTGTAACTGTTTTTTTTCAACTAGTTTACCTGATATCATATTAATCCAATTAGTATTAAGTTCTCTTAATGCACTAATATTTTCACTAACAAATAATCTTAATTGATAAGTTCCTACAAATAAACCTGGTTCTTGTACTGTTGGGTTTGAAGGGTTTTGTATTTGTTTATTCCATAAATCCTCTAAAGTTAATTCTACTTCTTCTTCACCAGAAAATTCTGTTGCATTATTTTTTTGAGGAATCATTCTATCTACTAATCCTAAATTATATTTACTAAATCCCGTAGAATTAGCTGATAGTTTATTTCCTTGTATTTGAGCTCCAATAGCAATCATTGATGCAAATTGTTGACTTATTTCACCTCCCATAACTATATTTCTTACAAAAGATCCTTGTGTGTCAGGTTTTACACCAAAAGTATTAATAAGTGCTAAAGATTGGTTTGATTGTTCTTTATCAAATCTTTGAGGGGAATTTTCAATAAATACAATTTTTCCTTTATCTTCATTTACTTTAATAGAAATCATATTAAGTCCTCCTAAAGCAGATGTAAATTCTCTAATTACATTGTTTAAAAATGATAATAAAGATAAAGATCCATCATTATCTCTAGGTGCTGAGTTAAATATTTCTACTAATTTATTAGCATTTAAATATACATGCATTAATCTTCCTAAATAAGTATTAAATTCAAAACTACTTTCCTTTAGTTTATTATTTAAATCAGTATCTGGTATTTGTACTGTTGCTGATATATCAGTGCTAACATTTGAATAAGGTATAAGACATGTTAAAGGATCTGCTGAGAATGATCCAGGTAGTTTAACTATATAATTTTTGTCATTTTCTATATCTTTAAAATCAACGTCAAAATCAAATAATGGGGCTCCATTTTTGTTATAAAGCAATAAATATTTTTGTATTAAACCTATTAAACAACCAAATGTTATGTATACTTGAGGACTTATATTTTCTTCTTCATCAGTAGTAACATTTTGTACTGACAACATTCCTTTTTTTATTACTAATTCTTCTTTTTTAAATTCTGTTTTTTGAGAATTATCCCCACCATCTCCTGATGTTTCTACTTCGCATTGAGCTAAGGGGCAATTTGGGATTTTAACATTCCAAAATTGATCTGTTTCACTAACTCCGCTAGTTTGTTCATAAAGACCATATAAAACTTTATTAAAGGTTGTTTTATCTTTATTAGCTACAATAGGTGGAACATTTGTTTGTTCAGGTGATTCTGATTGGTTAGGATCTTGATCATTATCATCTTTAGATGGTAATTTTATGTTTACTTTAAGAGACTCCATCATGTCCCCCATTCCGGTAATTATAGTTGAACAATCATAACTACCATCTGGATTGAAATTCCAATTAAAATTAGTTATTTTACCAAATACTCCTTCATAATTACCTGCTCTATTTTTTCTTTCTTTTTGAATTAAATCTAAAACATCAAAATGAGTAGGTGTTTCGCTACTTTTTGGAGTTGGGTTTAGAATAAAACTTAAAGGTTTGGATAAAAAATTATCAAATTTTTCTAATTCTCCTTCATTATTTAAATATACAGTATGGCCAAATTCTAAAAGAAGATTATAACCTGGTCTCATATATAATACATCTAATAATGCTAGTTGATTTCTAGAATAACATCTCATATTAATAGTAGCTTTAGATAAAGCACCATTATTATAATATTGAACTGAGGCATTAGTAATGCCAGGCATAGGAACATAACCTCTAGTCATTCCTTCACCATCTGATATACCTCCCCATCCATAAGCTCCATTATACAACTGGTTTGTTGAATTTAATCCAATACCTAAAGATCCACTATCATTAGAAGTACCACCAAATAAAATAAGATTTTTAGCTACTTGATCTGATTTTATTAATTCACCATTAATTCCATATGATGTTAATTTACTATATACTCCTTCTTCTATTTCTGTAATATTAACTGTACTTGCAAGTCTAAGCCAAGGAGTTTTTGAATATTGACTTATTAAATTAGTATTAGTTAAATTAGTACTATTTCCTAAAGAAGTTTGCCTAACATTAATTTGCTCAGTTACCCAAGGTGCGAATGGCTGTCCTAGTATATTCATTTTTATAACTCATTTAGTCTATTGTAACTGTCTATTATTCCACTTATATCTGTTGGTATTCTTAATTGAGTCCCGATTGATGGCATAAGCGATCCCAAACTAATTACATTTGGGTTTGCAATAGAAATAATCCAATATAAAGAAACATCATTATAAAATTGATTAGCTAATAAATCTAGTCTATCCCCAAATTCTGTTTCAACATAAATATCTGTTTCTGATGGTCCTACCTCAGGATAAAACACTGTTCTATAGTATTCAGTTCCTATTGTACCCACAAATTCGTTTTGGTTTTTTCTTTTTTCTATGTCGTTATATCTATTCACTTTATTCGCCTAAAATATTATTTTGATTATTTTCATCACCATCTCCATCTGCTAATAAATCAGGATATAAATCTGCATAATTTCCTTGACTTCCAAGGGCATTTGATAGTGCTATATATTTTTCTTTAGGATCATTAGCATCATTTGGTTTTTGTGGTAAAAATCTATGAATTGGAGTAAATGCTAAATTGCTTACTTTAATCATATGAGGTAATTCTTTTACACTACCATCACCACCACCTTCTGCATTTATAGCTATTTCCCAAGGAGCTTCTTGAGGAATATCATATGTTAAAGATGTTATAAAGCCAGGTTGTTCATATAGATAACCCCCTAATGTAAGTCTAATTAAATTACCTCTCATAAACCCAGCATTTGTATAGTCTGGTGCTAATGTAGATGCTAAATAATTTAGTTTTTTATACATTGGGATTAATTCTGCTTTTGATTGAGCCATACATGTAAATGCTAAACTTATTTGTCTATCGAACCCAGAATAATTATATAAATTCTCCCCTCTTCCAGCATATTTTACAGGATCCCATGTTGCATTATAATTGTCATTAAAAGAATCTATAAATGCTCTAAAATGCATATAGACAGCTGATCCATCAGTACTATCATTATTTATAGCAGCTATTCTAAATTTACAAAAATCATTAATAGCTAATGCAGTATTAGGTCCAGTACTTTCATACATAGGTTGTGCATTAATTTTATCTAGTGCTTCTAGTTGTAATGCATCTAAACCATAATTATAAACATTTTTAGTTCCATTAACTGTATTACTTCTTCCCGGGTCTCCTCTATTTACTCTTCTATTTGCTCCTTTTGTAATATAATTTGGTGCTAGTGATATAATACTTGAATTATCTCCTTCAAATTCATCAGGATTACTTTCTATTATAGTTTTTCTAAAATCTTGTATACTAGGAGAATGTTTAGGTGCTCCTTGTTCTTGAGCTTCAAGTTGAGCTTGAGTAAATGTTAATGTATTATTTGCATATGCTTTACCTTGGGCATCTTTACCTATAGTAACTAAATTTTCTTCATATACATTATTATCAAAATTATATATTCCCCCATCTGAGTCGATATTTAATTCTTCATATAAAGCATCTTGTGATTCAGGAAATGAGGAAATAAATTGTACTGAAGCTCCTGTGGAAAATATATTTTTCTTTGTGGATAATGATGGTACTACTCCTCTTGTTCTTTGAAATACATTATAATTATTAGGACTTACATTTGGATTATCTGTAAAAAATCCTAATGTTACTAAATCTGCATTTCTAATTGTAGATTGTTTATTATTTATATTCTGTAAAACTGAATTATCAGGATAAATTTCAATTCTATCATTTCCTGTAAAAATTGATTGTGCATTAATAGATGCTCCTAATAACGATCTCCAAATAACTCCTTCTTGTTTATATTTATCTTTATTTATTACAGTACCAAAGAAGAAATTTGGATCTTTAGCATATAATGCATTATTAATACCTGTTCTTTGAACCCCTCCTAAATTTCCACTTGCAAATTTTATTCTTGTTTTTCCAATTCCTAAAATTGAACCAGGACCACCATTATAAACTATTACATCTTGATCTATATTTTCTGGTTTTAAATTTTGCTTTTTTTCAAGTATTTCTACTAATCTATTTGAAAATTCAGTTTGGTCATTTGGCACTATTACATTTCTATCTTCATATATAATTGAGGGTTCAGTAATAGGTTGTTCTGATCCTAATATTAAGTTAGTTTGTTGTTGTGCCTCATATAAAGGGTTTGGTTTTGCAAATGTTCGTGTTACTGTTTTGGATGCAAACGTAGCATCTGAATTTTTTTCCTTTACGGTTTGCATGTAGGTTCTTAAACCCGCACCTGGAAATAAGCCTCCATCAGTAATACCTCGCATTGGTGAGGTTGGGTCTAATCCCATTAAATTTAAGTGTGTTCCTGTAAATCCTACTCCTGCTTGAGCTAATGTATTTAGTGGTGTATAAATTCCTTCATTTACAGCTCCACCACCTTCACCTGTTATAAAATTTGGTTCTGAAGTTCTTCCATAACCTACTCCATAAGATGCTTCTGTTTTTACAGCTGTTCTTGATAATATATTTTGTGCTGCAGTAAATAAAAGACCATTTGGTGATCTTAAATCCGTAAACATTTTAAATAGTCTACTTACATCTCTTACAGCATCTGCTGGTGCTTGAAAACCATTTCTAATTAAAAAATCAATGCCTGTTTTTGCCGGAAGATTATCTACTCCTGCTTCCCCATTATCAATCATAGTGGGGTTTGGATCATTTACATTGACCCCAGGAATGTCACGTCTAATATAAGGTTGGTTACTGCCTTCGCCGATTCCAGCCCCATATCTGTCCGCACCAAACTTAAGTTTATTAAGTACAGTCTTTTGGGTTATTAAAGGCATTTATTTTTAATTAAAATGTTCTCCCTTCTGGAGCGTTATTTTTATATCTATTTGTTGGACTTTGATACATTTCAGTTCTTTCCCCTAATGCTGATGGAGATGGTGTTGAATATCCTATTGCACCGAATGCTCCATTTTTATAAGGAGTTGGTGATGAACCAGGATCCCCAATATTAGAGTATTCATTATGTAATAAGGAATTTCCTTGTACATTAATAGCAGGATCCGTAGTTGGATTTGGGTTTGGTGAAACCGGTACTGCTAAAGTTGAACCATTTGCGTCAAATTTGTCTTTTAATGAATTTGCCATAATTTAAAGTTTTATTTGGTTTTATTATAAATATTAACCCATTTGAGAGGATTGCAATGCTAGTGAATAACCTACTTTATTTCCATCTAAATAAACATCACCACCTTTTCTTACTTCACTAATTAGTACTTTTAATAATGCTACTACTTCACCACCTCCACCTAAAACATTTTGTGCTTGATTTAATGGAATTACAGCTTCAGGACCAGCTTCTCCAACTATTCCTGCTACTGGTTTTGTAACTATTCCTCCTTTAGCAAACCCAAAAAAGTTTCCTATTGCTCCTACTCCCGATGAAATAGCACCTCCTACAGATGATACAGCTCCTGATACTTTACCTCCTACAAAACCTAACGCTTGTTTTCCCATTTTCATAGCACCACTTCCTAATGCTCCTAATGTTTCTGCACTACCCTTAGCAAAAGCAAACATGCTTTCTTTTGATTTATTAAATGCAGAAGTTAGTGTTTCTGTACTAGTTTTAGCAAAATTAGTTAATGCATCTTTTGATTTATTAAATGCAGAAGTTAATGTTTCTCCTGTTGCTGAAGCAAAACTAGAAATACCTTGTCTAATAGATGAATCTGGGTTAGTAAGTACTTTAAATCCTTCTGCTACTGTTCCTACTACAGCTCCTACAGCAGCACCAACTGCTGTACCTACTACAGGTACAACTGAACCTATTGCACCCCCAACTAAAGCACCTCTACCAGCTGCCATACCTACACCTAAGGCTTCATCTCCTGCACTTCCTTTTTCTCCCCCTAACATATCAGTAAACACAGAACCTTTTTCAGCACCCCCAGTTAATGCTCCTAAAACAGCACCTTCACCTTTTCCTATTCCTTGTTTAACCCCTGCTAGTTTTTGCTCTTCAGCACCCATATTTGCTTGTGAAGCACCAGTAAAACCTCCTACTCCTAAGTCTAAAACAGCTCCTAAAGGTCCTAATACTTTCATAGTTTTAGCTAATCCTGATGCTACTTTAGTAGTGCCACTTACACCTGTTGCTACTTTTGATGTACTTGATATATTAGAAGTTAACTTAGACATACTTGGAACTAATTTTGAAAGTGTTTTATTATTTGCTACTACCTGATTCATAAAAGAACTTCTTTTAAGATTCATAGCAGCTAAATTCCTAAGTTGTCTTCCAACAAAAGTATTTTTACCACCAACTACTTTACTTAATCCCTTAAAGATTTTTCCACCAAGTATGTTTCTATTACCTAATATTTGACTTGCTACATCCCTACTTGCACTACCCCCACCTGATTCGTTTACATTGTAAACAAATTGTGGATTGGCTGGTGTTGCTCCTCTCTCCATTATACCCCCAAACATTTTTCCAAATAAACTTTTTGCACCTTTAATAGCATAAAAAGCACCTGCTACTCCTAATAAAATTTTACCTGTATTTGATCCTAAAAATTTAAGAATAGGTGTTACCATAGGTACTATTGTTTGTGCTATGGTTAAAAAAGCAGGACCTATTGTTTTTGCCAAAGGTTCTAATGCAGCTTTAAGTTGTTTAACGGCTGATGCCATAGATCTATCAAATGTTGCAGCGTCTTGTCCTGCTTCAACCATTGCATCTTGTTCAGCTAATTTAGCTTTTAATTGTTCCCCTGATAAGCCTTTTAATTCTTTTTGCTTCATCATTTGTTCAGCTAACTGTTCAGTAGATATCCCTAATGAATCTGCAAATGCTTGTTGAGCTAATACATTGCCCTCTAAAGAACCCATATTTTCTTTAATAAGCCTAGCTTGTTCTTTTGCCATTGTTTCTGTATCCCCAGCTAATGACGCTGCTCTTAACCTATCTAAATTTAAATCTTTTTGTAAGAACATTTCAGCTTCAATTTCTTTAGCAATTGAACTCTCAAAATCTAGATGTGTTGCTGCTGATGCTGCAATTTCATCCATTGTAGTTCCTAACCTTGCTGCTGTATGTGCTGCTCTAACTAATCCTTCTGTTCCTCCTTTAATATTAAATCTTACTGATGCACTAGAACCACTAATTGCTGATATAGCATCTGATGTACTCATTGCAAAATCACTACCTTCATTAAGAGCTTGTGTAGTTCCTACTACATTATCGTAAATATTTTCAAATGGAACTCCAGATTCTGCTGATAATTTAAATAATTTTCCTGCTTGTTCTGTAGATAAACCCATGTATAAGGTCATATCTTGAAAGACTTTAGCATTTTTTTCATTAAACTTTAGGTTTTGACCTACTGCTTGGTTTAATGACATTTGGGCTGCGAATAATTCCTCTGTAAAATAGAACATATTACCTGAGGCATCACCTGCTGCGTGTATTTCTGCTTTTAATGCTGCAGCTTCTGCTCCTGCTACACCAAAACCTTGTCCTATTTGATTTGTTAATTTTAAAACATGATCAAATATTGATACTAAAAATTTAATTGATTTTATTATTAATCCTATTACAACAAGAGGATCCATTAATGCTTGACCTATACCACTTAAAGCTACACTTACTCCCTCTGCTGCTACTTTCATTTTTCCAAATAGGCCTACCTGTTTTTCACCGTCATTTGAAACTTGTTTAGCCATCTCCATTGATGCTGATTTAGCGTCAGCAAATACATCTTCCAAATTATCTAACCCTAATCCCCCTGCTAGTTTTTGTAAACCTTTTAAAGCACCCCCAGTAAAGCCCATGGCCTTATTAATATTTTTAGATATATCAACTTGTTTTTGTAGGGATTTTTCTAGATCTTTATTATAACCAACTGCTTCTTCTAATTCTGCATTTAGTTTTTTAAGTAATTCCTTTCTATCTTCTTCAGATGTATTTATATTTCTAGTTGCAGCTTCAATTTTAGCTTGAATAGCAAATTCTTTAGCTTTTCTGGCATTAATTGTTTTTTGTAAATCAGCTTGTTTATAAGCTCCTTCATATGCTTTTTGGTAGGATGTAGCTAACTCATTTGATACTTTTGCTAAGCTATTTAAGGATGATTTAACATCTTTAGCTAAAGCTTCAGCTACAGTATTAGTTTCATCTAATGCTTCAGCAAATATATCACCTATTCTAGATGCTATCGATCGTAAAGCATCTTCAATAATTATAGCTGTTTCTTTAGCTTCTTTTTTAATGTCCTTTTTTGCCATTAAACTATTTTATTATAAATATTATAAAATATTATTTTTTAGCTTGAGTTACAAAATCTGGAACATTTACTTTAGGTTGATTAGGAGATTTTACTCTATCTGAATATTTTGCTTTTTGGGCATTAGCAGGATCATTTCTTTGAGCTTGTTGAAGAATTTCTTTTGCTCTATTCATATCATTAGTAGATGTTCCTTGTGATGCTTTATTTTTTGCTTCAAAATGGTCTTGAATTTTTTTAAATGTAAAATTTCTTAACCAAATAGGCATATTATAAACAGTATGCCAGTCATATCCCCCATTTCCATGAAAAACAATTTCATGAATTTGGGTAAATAGATTATGTCTATAAGTAGCTGCTTCGTTATGCGTCAGGGAAAAAAAAGTTGGCACCTATTGGAATGTCAATTTCTTCTACTTCACCGTCTGGTTTTTCTCTTTCAAACGAGAAATCAACATCGGGTTGAATTTCTATTATATAGTCTCGCATGGCTTTTGCATCTCTAGCTAAAAAGTATTGATCAACAAATTCTCTAATATCCTTTTTATCTGTGTTTCCATCTACTGCTGTAATCATATGCTTCATTCTAGTAGACATTTCGGGGCTTGCCTCTTTAGATATTTTCTTTAATCCCCTAAGTTCTGCATCTACTTTTTTCTCAACTTTATCAGTCATTAATTGAAATTCAATTAAATTATTACCATGAGGAGTTGTAAATGTAAATTTATTTTCACCTTTACTAATTAATTTTTCATTAAATTTTTTATTTTCTAATTTAGAAAGATCTGCTTCATACTCTGAACCTAAATACTCAAATTTATAATTTGAACCATAACCTAATACTCTTGATGCTACTAATAAAGCATTTTTATCTCCTACAATTAAGTCCCCCATATCTATATCACTTACAACTAGAGCTTCTAATAATTTATCTACTACTTGTCCTTTTCTAATGTAAGTTTGATTTGTAATAATGTCTTCTTCTTTAGCAGTCATGTATTTCATTTCTACTTTACCCG
>CAACVD010001030.1_pt1 | contig 13398 bp, 11 predicted proteins | sample 2381771 | NCBI WGS metagenome assembly CAACVD01 (sample SAMEA5211965, study PRJEB30684) | marine metagenome | biome: Marine; feature: Epipelagic; material: Water | collected 2015-10-15 | depth 15 m | reverse complement strand
CGTCATCTAAGGCAACTAGAACAAAAATCTTATTAAATAATATATCGTGCTCCTCTAAAATTCTCTCTACAACTTCATTTACCCCTTCATCTTGGAGAAAGGTGCAATAAAGTTTATTGTTCATTTGAGTATAATTGTGTTATTCCACAATAAATATCAAATGTCCTCTAAAGAAGAGTACGTATATCCTTTTTTAATTTTAATTGGAAAATCGGACGAAACTATTGATCTAATTGATTGAAGTGTTTCTTTACCGTCTTCGACCGCAAAATCTATTAGTATAGAGTCATACACATATAAGATTATTTTACTCTTTTTATCTTTAAGTAATTTAAACAGTCTAGATAGCATTGTAAAGTTATACTCCGTTTCAAACGCTTGAATATAATAGTTAAATAACTTTTGTGGAGTCATGTTTTTATAATTACTCTTTAAAAGCTTGCGCCTCGCAATTACAGTTTTAACATAACCTTGAGTATTAAACTCACTCCATAATGTGTTTATAAATTGTTGTGCTTTACTAAAATATTCATGTTTAAGATACTTACGATTTATACCTCCATACATTTGTTGGAATGTTAATTCCTTACTTTGCTTATACATTTTAGCGTCTACCTCTTCAGTATCAAAATACATTTTTGCCATTTGTATGTGAACTGATTCGCTTTTATCTAATTCACCCCCTGATAAACGCGCTATAATTCGTGGGTGGTAACCCTCAAAATCCATTTCAATTAATACATTATTATCTGCCTCAAAACCATCTCGTTCGCCTGTATCGTGTTTTAAAGCTGAGAAATTAACGCTATTAAAGTTGTTTGTAGGGCGTCCTGTTGTTGTGCAAAAATTATACCATCCGTAAATCTTATTTTCATTAATGCTAAATTTTTCATTTATGTCAAAGTATTTTTTAAACTCCTCGTTAGTTTTAAATCCCTCACTTACCATTTTGGCTAACGTAGGAGTGAGTATTTCGTTGTACCACTTATTTGATTCTTCACTTTTATAATTAAGTATGTACGGGTAAATCGCATTAAATTCTTCCTCTAACGCCTCGTAGTGCTTTGCAAGTGGAATGATTTTATTCACATTATTTGCGCCGTATTTGCGCTCATAAAACGTATGGGTGCCTGTTTTAGGTAGTCCCTCTAGTGGTTCATTTTTTAATAAATAATATATGCTTTGTATATCCGTATAAGGAAGTGTAGGGATGTGTAGTAAGCTTTTTATTTTTTCTTTTACGAATATGTTTGTATACGATTGTAAATAACTTATTGGTAATTTAAGTTCAAACGCCTCAGGATGGTTTAAATTAACAATAAATCCCTTTTCTTTACTAAACGAATAGATATAAAGGGCACATAACGATTGTAATTTAGGATGTACATTGTCATTATTAGTAATAAATTGAAGATAACATTCACTACCCTCATTACTAAAAAAACGTTTTAATTGATCTTGTGTTTCTATGAGGTAGTACATACCTCAAATATATGAAATTTATTCTTGAGAACCAAGTCCTTGCCATACAGCACACCAATAATTATGTCTTATATTAGCTTGCCATCTATTACAATATCCTTGTTGATGAAATATACAATTTCCACAATATTGGAGGTTTGGTACATTAGGATTATCTATACTATTAATTTTATTATTTCCTATTTGGTAAGCTGCTGGTAGGGATTTAGGTATAAATTCACCTGTGGGATATATTCTAGACTTAGGTGTAATGTTTACTACCCCTCGTTTAAGAGCATATTGATTTTTATAAGGAAAAAAATTAGCAATTCCGGGAAGTTTTGATTCGTAAACTCTAAGAGTTTTTAAATTTTCTTCTTCATTATTTTCTTTTAAAGACCAACGAATCGAAAATATTTTATGTAAATCTCTATTATAATTTCTTTTTTTAAAGTTTTCAAAAACATCTTTTGATACTTCAAAATAACTTTTAGAATTTATTCTAGTTACTATATATCTGTTAAAATAACCGTTCGCATAATCTATTGCTGTAGGAGAGGGTTGGTTTTGGGGGATAGTTATGTAATTATTTTGTTTATTAGCTATTTGAGGGTTTAAAGCTGAATATACTCTATTGTTAATTGGGAAATTATTTATGTTGTTAGGTTTTTCATTAATAAGGATAAGTTTACCTATTATAGATTGGGGATTAAGTCCTGCATAAGCCACACCAGCCGAAGTTAAGATATAATCCCCCTTATAAGGCCGGCCCGTAGATTCTAATCTATATTCTTCCCCATTAGTATATAAACTTTCATATCTATTTTTTGGTAAATAAGCCATTAAAATTGAGGATATAGGTTATATTTTGTATTATCTGTATCTGTAATAGCTATTGATCCAAAAACACTATCTATAACTAAAGGAGTTCCTTGTTTAGTGCTTCCCCCGGAAGCTGAACCAATACTTGCGCCTTGAGATTGGTTTGCTTCAGCCTGGGGTATTTCTATACCTAAAGTATTTAGGATTATTTTACTACCATCTGTAAAATCTATACTATTTACCCTAGGGATATTTCGAAGTAGTTCTTTTACAGGAGTTCCAGCACCAAATCCATAAGTTATCCCAGATATTGTGTATTCATATATATCACTTCCAATAAATCCACCTATTATATTTTCGGGGAGACTTGGGGTAAAATCTAATGGTTTATTAAAAGGATTTTCTAATCTTAAAATAAACTGGGTTGGGCTTATAGGAGTTATAGTTACTATAGAAACTTCATTAAGTTGTGCTTCAGTAATAGCAACAGCTTCTTTAGATACTTTAACTTCTCCACTATCTTCTGGTGGGGGTTCGCCAAATATTATTTCCGATTTAGTTCTTATAGGATTTGGAAGGATTGTCATTTTTCCACTAATATCTGTAGTCCAATCCCCCCCAGCTGTTATTTTTTGTTCTTCATTAAAAACTATAAATCCTATATTAGCATTAGCATATGCTTTGGGTAATCTATCTTTTTTTACTTTAAACATATTTCCTATTACTATTCCAGAAATACCATCTAAGGTAGCACTAAACTCTAAGGGAATAACTGAAGTAAATGAGGAATCTATATTAAGGGCCTCAGCTATATATGTTTCTTGTTGTTGAAATTCTTTTAAAATACCTGCAATATTACCTCCTTTAATTTTTCTATTATTTGCTTCTGCTGATAAGTTATTAAAAAATTGTATTTGATATTGTCGTAAGGGTTTTCTTAATTTTTTTCTTTTTGCTTTTAAATTAGATACGTTACTCTTTATATCATTATGTGTTTTAGTCCAGGTAGAAGTAATATCAGTACTAAAAAGTCTATTTTTTATTGATCTATTAAAAGCAGCGAATGTTACTCCATCTATATCTTGTATACTTCTAGGATCCTGAGCTTGTATAGCAATAGTAGATGCTAGAGCACTAGGTACATTACTAGTATATTCAAATTTTCTTAGTATATTTTTATTACTAAAAGGGATAAATGTGTGTAAATCTAAAGGAACCTCATCCTTACTAACGGGTAAATCTATTATAAAAATAGTATTAGATTCTTTATCATCAGTTAAAACAAAATTGTGGTTAGGACAAGCTTTATTTACTTCAGCCCAAATATCAGTAATAAAATTACCTACAGTATAATCGGGATTATCCGCATTTGTTGTAGCAATATTATCAATCATATTAATATTTAAATATATACTTCCTATTCTTCTATTTTTATCTTGTTTTACAAGTATAGTATCATTAGTAATTAATTCGTTTTCATAAATAATACGACGTGCAGAATTTTTTTCATAGACTGCTTTTATATAATTTAAGGGAATCATATTAAGGTCTGGTAAGTAACCTAAGGTTGCATCTATTCGAGTTTCACCTACTTTAGAAAATTGTACTGGTAAAATACATGTATTGGGGTCCGTTGAAAAGTCTATAACATTTCTATTACCTGTTTCTTCATTATATGAAGTAATACTAGTAAATTTTAAAGGATCAAATCTTGATGTATTTTTATCTAAATCATATATCCTATCAGTTACTATATTTATAGGGTTTTTAAGAGTTTCATTTTTAGTTATTAAAGCTTCATTTATTAAAATAGCTAATGCATCCCACCTTATAAAGGGTTGATCATTTCTAAATTGTCCTATTTTACCCTCTCTGTATTTTTTACCTGTAGAGGTAGTAGTGTTTTTAGAAATGATACCCCCCCTTGGGATAATATAGTTTCTTAATTCCTCAGCAGATGTTAGGTTAAGCTTTTTAATTAAAGTAGCTTGTATTGTTTCTGCTTGGAATCTAAGTAGGTCTCTTAAAAAAGTAGATGAAGGAATCTTGCCGGCAACAGTTTCTAAGGTTTGAAACCTTGCTTCTGCTTCTGATCTTATATCCTCATCTTCTTCATTAATTTCATCTGTTGTATAGTTATATTCTGGATAAATTTCTTCTAAGGTATCTCCAAAAAGTTTACTTTGGTTATCAGATATAAAGGTGTAGTCAGTACCCCTTCCTTGTGTACCATCAAAAATATTAGCTAAAGTAAATGAATTAAAAGTAGCATAATTTTTTAAAGCTTTAGTTAAACCTTCTAATCCTCCATAGGTAGGAAATATTTCTTTTTCAAGAGCTTCATTAAATTTATCTTCAGTAACATATGTTATTTCAGTACTAGAATTAGCAGTTGCCGTAAAATTATTACCAGTGTTAGAAGTTTGTTTATCTCCAGTTCTAACTGCTGATTCAATTTTTACTTTAGAATTATCTTCTTTATCATTTACTCCGGGTACTGTTTGGATAAGAGGATTAAGTTTAGATATATTAGGTGCTTTTATACTTTCTAATACTTCTCCTATAGAAACTAATTCTGTATAGCAAGAATAACCTCCATCTTCTCTTGCTTGGAATCCGAAGTTTTTTACAAATCCTAAAAACCCATCGTAATTACCTGATGCTTCTTCTTTTAAGTCATTAATAGCATTAAATACCATTTGTTGAGTAACATTGTTAGTATAAATTAAAGATTCATCAGTGCCATTTATTTTTAATTTGTCTTCTACTAACCTTAAATTAGATTGCATTTTACCCCTATTAGTAATATAGGGTGCCCAGCCCCATTCTACTAGTACATTATATCCTGGTCTCATATATAACATTTCTAAAACCTCAAGTTGTCTTCTATTATGGCACTCAAAGTTTATTTTTGCCTCTCTTAATGAACCATACGCACTTTTAGTTCTTATATCTGCGTTTATAATTCCGGGCATGGGAACTATACCAAAACCATCTGGGTCTGCATCTGCTCCTATTCCAAAATCTCCATAACCTAAATTTGTTTTAAGGCCTGGTTTTGGAAAAGATTCTCTAGGAGTAGTTACTCTTTTAACTACTTTTTCTCCATTAATATTTCGAGCAAAATCACTTAGTACACCCCCCTCTAATATAAAATTTTGAGATAAAGAAGCTCCTTTTAATCTTTCAAAACCAGCGTCTCCGGGTCTTCCATATCCCCCTATTTCTAAATTTACATCACTTACGTAATCAACTAGTGATGTCATCCTTATTACACATTGTTTACTGAGGGTATAATTATAAAATACATCAGGACTAAAATTAACCTTATTACCACTTGGTAAAACAATAGGATTTGGGTTTCTCCTAACACTTCTTACTCCCTGGTCATTAGTATTTCCCAAATCAATTAATTCTTCTCTAACTGCTAATTGATCTCGTACATAATTTCTAAAAGTATCCTTAAAAATACTCATCTATTATTATTATTAAAGCCAGAAAATCTATCAACATATTGAATAGGATCTGCTGGAATTCTTATTTGTTCTCCTAAAGCTACATGGTAACTATCCTTTCTAATTTTATTAGGATTAGCGGCTGCTATTACCCACCAAAACTGAACATCATTATAAAACTCAAAACTTAAATTATCTAACCTGTCACCATCTTGTGTTATAATATACTGGTCATTTTGACTCAAAGGTATTTCGGGCAAAATAGTATTAATATAGTATCTTTTAAGATTACGGTTTCTTAATTGTTTTATGTCATTAAAACGTCTCATAGTTTAAAAAGTAAGATTAAAAGCTGATGTATCAAGTGTATTAAGATTTACTTCTGGAGCTGTTTCAGTAGTAGTAGGTACAGATAATCCTGGATTTCCAGGTTCATCTGTTAAAGGAGGTAAGGATTTACCTAATTCTTCATTATCTGATACTACTGGCTCTTGTTTTTGGGGTTTAAAAGTAACATCTGGTATAATAAATGGTGTAGTAGGACTATTAGTAGGTGCAAAGTTGTGAATTGGTTGGAAATTACAACTAACATCTAAAATATGTGGGTATTGACTTACATCACTATCTAAACCTTCAGGATCATGTTGGATTTCCCAAGGGTAGCTAGTTTGCCAACTTAAATTTACTGAAGTAAAAAATCCAGGAATTTCATGCATCCAATCTCCTATAGTAAGTCTAGAAAATACACCTCTCATTCTTCTATTTCTATATTCTGGGGCAGTTTGGGCAACTAAATAATTTAATTTTTCCCATAAAGGTTTTTGTTCATGTCTAGTTTGTGAATGAATCTTAAATCCAAAATCTATACCTCTTTGAAATCCTCCATAGGTATAAAATTCTTCAGCTCTACCATTATATTTGTAACTATTCCAAGTTCCTGTATAGCTATCATTTAAACTATCTAAAAATGCTCTAAATAATATAACTTTATCATTTAAAGGATTATCATTATCTACTACTGCTATTCTAAATTTAATATAATCAGTTAAATTAGGATCTTGAAGATCTTCTCTATTAAATATAGCTTGGGCTGAAATTTGGTCTATAGTATCAATATTATAAACGTTACGTTCTTCTCCTTGACGTTCAATTCCAGGACTACCTAATTTATACAGTCCTATTCTTGTTCTGTTATCTGGAATAGGTTTGCCTATAGGTTTATTATCAACTGTTCCACCTACATCTCTATAGTCTTTATGTAATTGGCTTGGTATATCACCTTGTCTTAACTCAAATAAATTAAGATTAAAAATTGGTAAGTAACCACCATTATCTCCTATATCATTAAATGGGTTACTTTTGTATCTTTTTATTTCTGTAGTGCCGATTCCAAATACAGAATGCGCACCCCCGCTATATGATTTAATTAAATCTTCTCTGTTAAAAAAACCTCCTGAGTTATTAATTTTATCATAAACCCCAAAAAGAGTATCGTTTACAAGTTTTCCATCTTCTGCTAAGTCAAGGACATCTCTAATAGCACTTTCATATTTATTACCTCCTTTTGAAAAATCATAATTAAACCCAGATTCAAAATTAGTATCAATTAATCCATCTTTTCTAAATCTAACACCTGCAACTCCTGTTCCTGCAGTGGCTAAAGTATTAATAGGTAATGTTAAGCGGTTTCTAGGGGAGACTAAATTACGTGGGTTTGTTTTTGCTAATGCAAGCTGAGTAGCAGACCATGCTAATCCATTAGGGCTAATTAAAACTTTACCTAATCTTTCTACATCAGTAACTGCTCTTTGGGCTAATGTTACTGCTCCCCCTCTTACAAAGTTATCAGTAACTTCCCCTACTAGTTCTAAAGCAGGATTTGTGGTTGAATCTTCTACTCTAGGTAACGGATTACCATTAAAGTCTTTTACTATTAAAGGGGGATCAGTATTAGCATTATCCCCATATGTAAATGATCTTTGTCTAAATTGTTGGGTAGAAGTTGTCCCATCAGGGAGATTTATAGTAAATGACCCATCTTCAGCATCAAGTAAAAGATTTTTTAACTGAATTGCCATAGAACATATTAATACCCGTAAAATCCTTCTCCGGGACCAGTATTCTTATAAAGTGGGGGAGTTACTCCTTCTAAATCTAAATCATTTGTACCGCTTGATGCGGGAGCTGAAAAAGCTGCTCCACCATAAGCAAATTGATAGTTTGGACCTAATAAAGATCTACCTGCTTGGTCGACACCAGGGCCAGCATGTAACTGAGAATTAGCGGGTATATTAAAAGGATATGCTCCTCTTTCTACACCGGGGCCTACAATAGGAAAATTAGGACCTGTTTGGTTTTCCATATTATTAACAGGGCCTCCTCCCACTAAGTCAAAAAGTGATTCTAAATTTTTAATTGCCATAATTATGTTGTTTTGTTATAAATATTAAGCGAATGTAGGACTTGCTTGAAGTGATTGAGTTCCTCCCAATCCTCTACGGCCATTACCATTAGATGCTTGAAAAGCATCCCAATTATTTTGAATTACTATAGGTTGTGAAGGGGGTGTTTTATTAATATTAGGTGATACTGCTATACCATCACCAGCAGCAGTAACAGCGGTAGCACCAAATTTATCTGTGATTTTGAAAGGACCACCACCTGGAGGTGCTATACCATCAGCAACTTGTTGTTCTGCGGATCCAATAGATGCATATAATCCTGCTACTCCTGCTGCCGCTATTGCAAATCCTAAAGGTCCTAAAGTAAAAGCACTTCCAAATATCTGAGCAACCGCGGTAATTATAGATTTAATTGCTAATGCTCCTAAAATACTAACTAAACTAGTTAATGCTATTTTTGATTCTGCAATGCTTTTTACAATAAAACCAAATACATTTGCTACGGGCATAAGTACTGTTGCTATATCCCCTAATATTGTTTGGAGTTTTTCTTGGGCTAATGCAAGTTTTTCAGAAAGGGATAACTGTTCTAATCTATCTGCTAATTCATCTTTACCAAGGGCTCTTAACTCCTTAGCATTCATACCTTGGGTTTCCTGTTTAAAGAGAATATCTGAGAGTTTATCAGAGCTCATACCAAAGGCTGCTGCTAATTTTTCTTGTTGTATTACATTTAATTTAGTAAAATCACTAAATGATCCTGCTTGATTTGCTAGTTCTCTAGCTAAACCTTCTTGATCACCCGCTAATGATAGTGCTCTTGCTCTTTCTAGATTAAGTTGTTTACCTGTTAGTAATTCAGCTTCTAATTCACTTTCAATACTACTTTCAAATTGAAGTAATGATTTAGAACTTGCTACAATATCATCTAATTCAGCACCAAATAATTTAGCTGCTGTAACTGCCCTTGATATAGCTTCAGGATTAGCGCCTAAATTTGCTCTTACTTGGCCTGTAACTTTACCAGTAGCCTCTAAAACACCCTTTAAATCTAATGCTACTCCCGATTGGCGTTGTAAATTAAATGAGGCTGCTAAAGTATTTTCTTCTACTTCTCTAAAAGTTTCACCTGATCTTTGAGCTTGGAAAGCTAAACTAGCTGCAGATTCAGCTGATATTCCTACTACTTCTGTTAGTTTAGAGAAAGTAGCTGCTATTTCATTACTAAATTGTACTGAAGTTCCTAACTGGTCATTTAAAGCTACTTGTGCTTTACCTATTCTTACAGAATTAACAGCTATATCATTTGCTTGGAAAGCAGCGGCTGCAAATTCTTGTTTTAAACCTGTGCTTTCTTCCTTAGATAAATTTAATCTTCTAGCTATATCAGATGTTTCATCATCAACTTTTCCTAATTGTTTAAGAAAAGCTGCTCCAATTTGCAAACCAGCCTCTTGGATCTTTTTCCGTCTTTCTTCCTCGTCAGCTAGTTTTTTTGCTAATCTTTCAGCGTCACTTAATAGCTCATTTTCTTCCTCTGTTAGATCTTTATTTTTTTCAGAACCTTCAGCGGCATCTTGCAAAGCTTGAGCCATATCCCCGGCTGTAGAAGCCGTTTTTTCCAGAGCTTGTGCTAATTCCTTAACAACGTCCCTAAGTTCAGACATTGTACCCTTTAAATCATCTGCTCCTTCATTTATATCGTCAATTTCTGCCATTTAAGTTAATATAGGGTGTTTACTATAAATATAAAAAGATTTATTTTTTATTAATATTAGGCATTTTCGGTACACTAGGGGTAGTACTTGTCCCTTCGCGTGCTTTTTGTAATTCTTCGTTTTGTTTTTTATGTAAAACGTCTATTTTACGAATATGGTATCTCCTAATATGAATAGGCATTTGATATACTTCAGAATATATAAACCCCCCATTACCATAATAAACTAGATCATGAACTTCCTGGTAAACCTGAAGTTTATAACTCGGAGTCAGGCCAAAAAAACGTGATCCCAATAGGGATCTTAACGCCTTTCACGTCTCCAGCTTCATTTTCAAGATCAAAAACTAAATCTACATCAGGCTGTATTTCTTTAATGTAGGATCTTATTGCTCTAGCATCTCTAGCTAATAAATTTGTGTCTACAAATTCTCTTACTGTTTTTCTTTCATAATCACCATCTACAGAAAGGATCATATGTTTTAATCTTGTAGTAAGCTCAGGCCTTTCGTTTTGTATTTTTTTAATACCTTCTAATTCTTTTAAGATTTTTTTCTCGTCACTATGAGTTAAAAGTTTAAAAGTAATAGATTTTTTAAGTATAGGTAGTATGTATTCAAATTCATTTTTTGAACTTTCTATTAAATGTTCTTCTTTAAGCTCTTTATCTTTTACCTCAGTAAGATCTACTGTTTGTTCTTTTCCACCATATTCAAAAGTATAATCTTTACCATAACCTAATACCCTAGCTGCCACCATAATAGCATTTTTATCACCGATAACTAAATCATTATAGTTAATAGGAGTGACAATTAGTGATTGTAATAGTTTATCTATTACTGTTCCATTCTTAATGTAACTTTCATTAGTAAGAATGTCTTCTTCTTTAGCAGTCATATATTTCATTTCAAGTACACCCTTAGCTAATGGGTTATCTTTAGGATATATTAATCCTTTTGAAGGTAATGTAACTTCTTCTGTGGGGAATAGTGATTTATTTTCCATATTGCAACTTTGTATGTTTGCATATACATATGTAAAAAAAAGAGGTACTTACGCACCTCTTAATTTATTTATGTTAAGAATCTTAGTAATTTAAGATTGCATAATCCATAGCAATTGTTAAGCTAATTTCCATAGGCGAAGATGAAGTCCAATCACCATTTCCAAATTCAGCATTAGTTACATAAGCACCTTTACAAATCCATTCTTCTACTACATCACCAACAGGGCCTAAAGTATTAAATCTAATGTCTTTTTTATAAAAATCAGAATAACCATCTCTACCTGTTACTGATTCGTGGTGGAGGCGAACCCATTCCATCACTGCTTGGGCTCCCGAAGGGGTTACAGGATCATATAATGTGCAAGTAATAGGAGTCCAGTCGGATTTACCCTTAACTTTCCTTTTTACATTAATATGGTCAAGAACTACTTCTTCTGCGGTGTATTTAGGTTTATCTGCTGATTTAATGAGATAAGCAGGAATACCGTCTATATAAAATATGAATCTATTTTGTAGCTTAGGTTCGTAAGCCGTATAGAACATATCTGCTGAACTTAATATTGCCATTGTGTTGTTATTTTGTTATAAATATAATGTTCTTAAACTTTTAGTCGCTAAATGTAGCCCCCGTTGGTTGAATTGTATAATCTAATACTATAAACTCAGCCGTTTTAGTAGGTTGGATAAATATTTGGCCTACTAATTGGTTTCTATCTATTGCTTCAGCAGTATTATTAGTTTCATCCATTACAACTCTAAAGGCAAATAAACCTTGTCTTTGTTGTATTGATTCTAAGAATGGATTTACTGCATTTAAGAATCTATTTCTAGTTTGAGTTGTATTTTGTTCAAATACTAAGTTTTTAGAAGTATCACCTATAAAGTTTTTAAGAGTAATTAATAATCTTCTAACATTGATACGGTCTAAAGCACTTGCTTTTTTCTGTAATGTTTTCTGACCAAATGCTACCGGTCCTACTCTTGGGAAGGTAGCAATCGGGTTAACTTTATTATCATATAATTTATCTCTTAAAGCTTGTGTTACTTTAAATTCTGATCTTACAATAGGTAAGCCACCTCTATTTAATCCTGCTGGGGCAAAGAATGGAGCAGCTACTCGGTCATTAAAGGCATATACACCTTGCATTACTGTTGAAGCGGGTGCCCATACATTTCTACTTAATTCTGTAGATGGGACTTTAACCCACGGCCAGTAAGTACCAGCAAAATTAGTATTTAACTCTCCTGCTTCACCTGTAACGGTTGTTACATTTGAACCATAGGGTACCATATCGGCAATATAAAAACAATCACCTCTAGTTTCACAAAGTTCCACAGCTGATGCTACTGCTCCTGCATAATCGGCATTATATATTCCTGGTAGAGTTAAAGTAGCAAATCTATATTCATCTGTATTTTTGAGAATTTTTAGAGCTGTTGTATAATCGCTTGCTTGTAAGCCTTGGGCGTTGTCACTATTTATACTTTCAAAACAATTTAGAGGACCATTTACACCACCAGATGAATCGTTAGTACCTGTACCATCAAAGAAAGATCCACTTTGGGTTATTGGTAAGCTTGAACTATAAGGTATGCCAGCAGCATCAGTACCTACACTTCCATCATTAAGTATATAATCATCTGTTTTTAGATTCACAGATGCTACTCTTATAAATTTAGATTGATTAGCGTAATCACCTACAATTTTAATAAATGTTTGGCCTTCCTGTGTAGTAACTTCTGTAGTTTGGTCACCGATTACTTTTGAGACAAAATTATCAGATTTTGGGTCTAAACTACAACCTACAAATGTTTCTAATACTATTTTATTTTGGCGATTATCGTCCCCTCTTCTTACTGATACATTAAAAGTACCCGCGGTATTATTAATTCCAGAAATTTCATATCTTAAATTATCTCTAGAACCTGTCATTAATGACCCATCTCCAAACTGTTTACCACCATCTAAAAGAGCGGTTGAGTTATTCATTACCTCTCCAGTACCTAATGTTTCTAATGTAAAGGGTTGGACACTCGCTTTATTAGAAGCAGAAATATGTGTACTTGTAGCACCAGTAAATGAACCAGTAGCTACTCTAGTAACTAATATACTATTACCCCCGTTAGCAAAGAATTTTTGTACTGCTATAGAGGTAAAAAACTCTAAATTATCGGAAGCAGATATAAAAGTTGTGCCAAATTTATTTTTATAATCGGCAAAAGAGGTTACTACTGTAGGTCTTTCTACAGGACCTCTTACAGCAGGGCCAACTATTGCTGCCCCTACTTCTACCGGGGCAGGTGTTATGAATGATTGATCAGTTTCTCTCTGAAATACTCCGGGTGATACTATTTGTTCAGCCATTATTGTTTAGATTACGTTGTTGTATATAAATATGGGCTTTTCTGTCAAAAACGCCGACAGGATTCAGGCCAATAATAAATATTCAAAAAATGGCTAAAACAAAAATTAATTCACTCTACTGGAGTAATAGTACCTGCGTCTAAATCAACATTACCCTTACCATATTTTTC
>CAACVD010001029.1_pt1 | contig 13398 bp, 19 predicted proteins | sample 2381771 | NCBI WGS metagenome assembly CAACVD01 (sample SAMEA5211965, study PRJEB30684) | marine metagenome | biome: Marine; feature: Epipelagic; material: Water | collected 2015-10-15 | depth 15 m | reverse complement strand
CAAGATTTCGCACTCGTGCTTTTGTTTGCCGTAGCGATTGCAATGGTTACTGGTGGGGTGATAGGGTGGGTACTTCACAAATGACAGAGATACAACAGGACAAAAGCGCATCAGAATTAGTTGTAGTCTTGACAATTTTAGGAACTGCCTTGGTGGCTGTTTTGACAGTCTGTTTGATTGAAAGCATATATTATGGTATAGGTAAAAAAAATGAGGTGTAGAGCGTGTAACGTCGAGTTGTCGGATTACGAGGCAACACTTAAGGACACTCAGAGCGATGGGTATTTTGATCTGTGCTTAGAGTGTCTAACATCAACACGTCAAGCAGTGTTTGACTCAGAACTCAAAGGAGAGTATAATGTTACTAAAGAATTCCAAAGTTCTAAGGAAGAACCTGAGGAGTAATATAAAAAAGATTAACGTAAAGAAGAAACTAATGTATACTATAGAGTATAGAGAGTTTTTGAATGAGGTTAAAAAATATGTTGAATGATATCTCAACAGCGATTATAATATTAGAATTACGGAACAGAGTCTTTGACCAGATCGAAGACCCTGAGCCACAGTGGGACGCTTTACTGTCTGAAATGTCAGGTAAGCGTCTTTTAGAACTAGGTGCGGTCTTACAAAGTATCCGCCTAGCAACACCAGAACCTAAGGAGGTCTGATAATGTCTGTAATTAATGGTGTCGTCGCTTTTGCTAACCTAGCAGAGCATGAGGTCTACAACGGCCAATCAACTGGCAAGTATTCGCTTGTCTTGTCGCTTGACAATTCTGAGGCTGAGAAGCTAGAAAAGGAAGGTGTCAAGATCAAGATGTACAAGAACCAAGCACAACGCAAGTTTGCTACCAAGTTCGACGAGTTCCAAGTGATCGACAACGACGGTGAGCCTGTTAGTAAGTCGTCTGTGCGCTACGGTGACAAGGTGCGTATCAAGTACAACCTTGGCAACGAACACCCCGTCCACGGTACATCAGTGTATCTTCAAGCTGTACGTGTCGTAGAGAAGGGCGAGGTTGAATTGGATGATGATGGAGAGTTCTAATGACTCGTTTGTTCGCCACGAGTCCTGTGAGAAGTGCGGGAGCAGTGATGCTCTCGCAGTCTACACGGACGGACATGGATACTGTTTTAAGTGTCAAACCTATTTTAAGGAGGCTACATCTGTGGAGACCGCTAGTAACGTTGTGTCGTACACTAAGCCAGTGGAAATGTATGGAACCACTGAAGCGATTCCAGATCGAAAGATATCGGAAGCAACTGCGCGGAAGTTCAACGTACATTCTGACGAACACTCGCAATATTACCCCTACTACAACGAACAGGGTACATTAGTCGGGTGTAAGGTTCGGGAGGTCGCTACCAAGACCTTCCGTGCTCAAGGAGACCTACGGACGAATGTCATGTTCGGTCAACAACTGTTCAACACCGGCGGTCGCTATGTGACCGTCGTGGAGGGCGAACTGGACGCACTGGCGGCCTATGAGATGCTTGGGCGTTACCCGGTTGTCTCTGTGTCCAAAGGTGCGGCAGGGGCTGTCAAGGACTTCAAGCAGAACCTAGAGTGGCTTGAGGGCTTTGAGAATGTCGTGATTTGCTTTGACAATGATTCTGCGGGGCGTGAAGCCGCTGAGAAGTGTGCTCAGGTACTCTCCCCTAACAAAGCAAAGATCGTCTCTCTGACGGACTTTAAGGACGCTTCAGACTACCTTATGCACAACAAGGTCAGGGCGTTCACTGCTCAATGGTGGGAAGCGAAAACCTACCGCATGACCGGGGTGATAACCTTAGAGGATGCTTGGAGTGACTTTATCAAGCGTGGCACTGAGGAGATTATTCCGTTCCCTGAGAGCTTTGGTATGCTGAACTCGATGCTGAATGGTGGTATAGCCGCAGGAGAGATCACCGTGGTTGGTGCATTGACCTCTGTTGGTAAGACCACTATGGTCAACGAGATTGCGTACCACTTCTGGAAGAACACAACCAAGACGATTGGCTGTGCATTCTTGGAGGCATCAAACGGTGAAGCCGTAGAGAACCTGTTGACGATCCACACAGGACACAATCTGTCTCTTGAGGATCGTAAGAACATCGACTTTGACAAGTTGCGTTCTGAGATCATCACTGACGGTCGGATACTGCTGTTAGATCACAATGGTGCTGTGGACACTGATGAGTTGTTCCTGAAGCTCCGGGCGATGGTCAAAGGTAGCGGGTGTGACGTGATTATCATTGATCCGTTACAGGCCGCTGTGACGAGTAATGAGAACAAGACCATTGATGACTTCATGGATAGACTTCTCAAGCTCGTCAAGGAGACCGATGTGTCCGTGATTATTGTCAGTCACATGCGTAAGCCTAGCCTGACGAATCCTCACAACGTCAACGAGTACGACCTGAAGGGATCAGGGTCAATCAATCAGATTGCATTCAACACGATCCTTCTGAGCCGCGACAAGATGGCAGAGGACGAGTACGCACGGAACAGTACACAAGTGCAGGTGGTCAAGTGCAGACGTACAGGGATCACAGGCAGTGCCGGGTGGCTTTATTATAATGCCCTGACGGGTCGAGTGGAGCGAGGGGAACCGCCAGAGGTTCACGATGCAAATAACATAGAGGAGTTTTAATGCGCTGTATCTGGGACATTGAAACCGATGGTCTCAAGCCTAACGTCATATGGTGCTTGTGTGCCATCAAGGACGATAAGATGTATACGCTTGAGATGCCGACAAAGGAGATGGTAGAGGAGTTGTTTGCTGACGTGACTGAACACGTAGGCCATAACATCATCAACTACGATATTCCTGCGGTCGAGAGAATCCTAGGGGTACAGATCCAAGGTGACGTTACAGATACACTGGTGCTGTCACGTTTGTATAACCCAAGTCTGGAGGGTGGGCATTCGCTTGCCGCTTGGGGTGAACGACTGAAGTTTGCAAAAGGAGACTATTGTGATTGGACTACGCTTACGGCTGAGATGCTTGAGTATTGCAAGCAAGACGTTAGAGTTACTGAGCAGACGCTTGCCTTTCTTGAGAAAGCCCTTGAACCGTTTGGAGATACAAGTCTTGATCTGGAGCACAGAGTACAGTGTGAGATCCATAAGCAAATGTCTAACGGATGGCTCCTCGACCAACGACAAGCGTTCGACCTCGTTGCAGGACTAAAGGAGAAACAGAATGAACTTGAAGACAAAGTGCATGAAAAGTTTAAGCCGCTACCTACATTTGTTAAAGAGGTACAGCCAAAGTACAAAAAGAATGGTGAGCTATCTTCTGTCGGGCTTAAGTTCCTTGGAGATTCTTGGGATAATGTCGGCGGTGCTTTTAGCCGTCTGGATTGGCCTGAGTTTAACCTAGGATCACGACAGCAGATCGGGAGGTATCTTCGGCGTTTCGGATGGAAGCCTGAGAAGTTTACGGAAACTGGTCAGCCTATTGTTGACGAAAAGACATTGGAGACTGTTACTGACATACCTGAGGCACAGCTTATCGCGGAGTACCTTATGGTTCAGAAGCGGATCGCACAAGTCCAATCGTGGCTTGATGCAGTCGAGGATGACGGTCGAGTGCATGGACAGGTCAACGCCATTGGGGCAGTCACAGGACGTATGACGCACAGTAGTCCTAACATGGCTCAAGTACCTGCCGTAGGCGTTCCGTATGGGACAGAGTGTCGTGCTCTGTGGATTGTTCCTGAGGAACGTAAGTTAGTCGGTGTGGATGCTTCAGGCCTTGAGTTACGAATGTTAGCCCACTATATGAATGATAAGGAGTATACAGATGAAATCCTCAACGGAGATGTTCATACAGCAAATCAAATCAATGCAGGGCTGTCTACACGCGCTCAAGCAAAGACATTTATATACGCATTCCTATACGGAGCAGGAGACGCTAAAATCGGTTCTATTGTGGATGGAGGTCAGAGACTTGGAGCGAAACTTAGACAACGCTTTCTCGACAATACTCCCGCACTTGCAGAACTTAGAGAAAGAGTCTCCATTGCCGCCCAAAGAGGTTACCTCAGAGGATTGGATGGACGATGCCTTCACATCAGAAGTGAACATTCTGCCTTGAATACTTTGCTTCAGTCAGCGGGTGCAGTGGTTATGAAGAAGGCTTTAGCTATCTTCTCGCAGTATGCTCCAAAGTGGAATCTTGACTACAAGCTCCTTGGGTCTATCCACGATGAATACCAGATAGAAGCTAGGGCTGACCATGCTGACAAGGTAGGCTACCTGATGGTTGAGTCAATCAAGGCCGCAGGGATCGCCTTTGAGATGAACTGTCCGTTAGACGGTGAATATAAAGTTGGAAATAACTGGGCACAGACGCATTAAAATATCGACTAGATGTTTGTAATGTGTTATACTAATAGGATAGTAAGGAGAAACAAATGTCCCAACCGATTTACAATGTAGAAGACTTTGAAGAGCGTTTATCAGAGCTAACTATTGGCACTGAAGATGTACAACAACTAATGGAGTTCGTGCGTATGCAAGAGCGTCGCCTTCAGTTTCAATTGAAGAAGATAGATGTTGCGGCAAATATGCTTGGGCATAATTTGATTGACGAGTGTTTAATAGAGATGGATCATGGATAAACAAATCAGTACGCTCATAGACGATATCTATGAACTCATGCAGAACCGTAATACACCTAAGGGTGTAGATGTGGACGCTGAGATTGATCGCTTTGGTGAGGCTATGAAAGATCTCATGAAGAAAGAGTTCAAACCGGGTGGGTTCAGTGATGGCCGTAGGCTACGCTTGAGTTCCATTGGCAAGAACGACAGGCAACTGTGGTACTCTGCTAATAAGTACACTCAGGAGAAGCTCAAGCCACATAACTACATCAAGTTCATGTATGGGCACATGCTTGAAGAGTTTGTGCTGTTCCTTACTAGGATGTCAGGGCACACTGTAGAAGGCGAACAGAAAGCCTGTGAGGTCGAGGGTGTCAGGGGTTCTATGGATGCCCGGATTGACGGTCGCTTGGTTGATATCAAGTCTACGTCAACCTACGGCTTCAAGAAGTTCAAGGACGCTACGTTGGCCTTTGATGATCCGTTTGGATATGTGGCTCAGTTAAAAGCCTACGCTCACTCTGAGGGGGACACAAAGTACGGATGGGTTGCCATTGATAAGCAGAACGGACACTTGTGTTACCTTGAGTATGACGAGGAGGATACCCAAGCTCCTGTATACTCCGTGATTAATTATGACATTGCAGAGCGAGTCCGTCATGTAAAAAAGCTAGTGGAGCTACCGGAGCCACCGGGTTTGTGTTACGAGCCTGTGGACGATGGGAAATCTGGAAACAAAAAGCTCACTACGGGTTGCTCGTATTGCGGCTACAAGCTCCACTGCTACCCATCCTTAAGAGGATTTCTTTATTCTACTGGTATAAGGTTTTTAACCGATGTTAAGAACGAGCCTAAAGTTCAAGAAATCAATCTGGAGACTCCTCATGGCAAAGGCTAAGGGGAGGCCTCCTAAGGGCTACGACAGTTGGTTTGAGTACGAACTGCACGTAGGTGTTCTAAAGGACTGTGACTACCATACTACGTCACGGTCTTACGTACAGCAAAAAGAGTACGAACCAGACTTTGTAGTAGGTACGTATTTAATAGAAGCTAAAGGACGCTTCAGAGACTCTGAGGAAGCTCGTAAGTATATCGACATCCGCAGTAGTCTCCGGGCTGAAGAAGAACTGGTGTTTGTGTTTTATCACCCGGACACCCCTATGCCACGAGCAAGGAGAAGGAAAGATGGTACTAGATTCACAATGGCTGAATGGGCTGACAAAAACGGTTTTAGGTACTACACTGTCGAGACCGTTGTTGAACTTCTTAAGGAAGCGAAAGTATGCTAACCTTTGCCGACGTGTGTGATCGTTTAAAACAACAGGATGAAATCAGTGTCCTAGAGGTGCTTGAGATCACCTCTGAGGAACTGGTTGACAGGTTTAACGATAAGATTGAAGAGAAGCTCGATTACTTCATTGAGGACTTGGAGGATGAGTGATTTACATGAGATGGCTAGGAACCATCAATGTGGTGGATCACACTACACAGATAAAAAGATACAACCTTGGGATGCTATGGAATGTTGGATGACAGAAGAGCAGTTCAAAGGATTTATTTTAGGGAATGTTATCAAGTATATGGCAAGGTTTCAAGAGAAGGGTGGTAGATTAGACCTGCAAAAAGCAAAACATTACCTAGACAAACTGATAGAAATGTGGTAAAATAGTAGGTTCCGCTTGACAAAAAACATGGAGGGCTTATGCGTAACCCTGTTGCCAAGCATAGCCCTCAGTTTAATAAGTCGGCTGTGTTTACAAATAGAAAGAAAGCTCGTAAGAACGGGTATCAAAAACACAAAGAGAGGGAAGTGAATGACAAACTACCTAGGGATAACGATAGACTATGAAAGAGATATTAGACTTAGTGAACAAGCAAATACGCTCATGCGTGACTACTATATGCTCGACCATGAGAGTTCCCCTCAGGAGGCTTTTGCTCGTGCTAGTGTGGCCTATTGTGGCGGTGATCTCGATCTTGGACAAAGGATTTACGATTACGCTTCAAAAGGTTGGTTTATGTTTGCGTCGCCTGTCTTATCGAACGCACCTGACGGAGACGGAGGCAACCGTGGCCTTCCTATTTCTTGTTTCCTTACTTACGTGGGGGATAATCTTGATAGCCTTATTGACCATAACGGTGAAGTAGCGTGGCTTTCCGTCAAAGGTGGAGGCGTAGGAGGGCACTGGTCAGACGTGCGAGGCGTGTCAGACAAGGCTCCCGGCCCAATACCATTTATGAAAGTAGTAGACAGCCAAATGACGGCCTACAAACAAGGGAAGACACGGAAGGGAAGCTATGCGGCTTACCTAGATGTAAGTCATCCTGATATTGAGGAGTTTATATCCTTTAAAGTACCCACTGGCGGTGATATCAATCGCAAGTGTTTTAATTTGTTCAACGCAGTCAATGTGACTGATGATTTTATGGAGAGTGTAATAAATGATACAGAGTGGCAACTTAGAGACCCAAATACAGGAATTGCAAGAAATACAGTCAAAGCTCGTGAACTGTGGCAACGAATCCTTGAAGCTAGGTTCAGAACTGGCAGTCCTTACATTAACTTTATCGACACAGCCAGAAAGCACTTGCCAGAAGCTCAGAGAAAACTTGGACTCACAATTAACGGTAGCAATCTCTGCAATGAAATCCATCTCGCAACAAGTGAAGAACGCACAGCAGTCTGTTGCCTCTCCTCAGTCAACCTCGAAAGATACGACGATTGGAAAACAACAGGAATGGTTGGAGACCTTATCCGATTCTTGGATAACGTCTTGCAATACTTTATTGACAACGCACCAGAAGAACTTGGAAAAGCTGTCTACTCAGCTTACAGAGAGCGTTCAGTCGGCCTTGGGGCAATGGGATTCCACGGATACCTCCAAAGCAAAGGTATAGCTTGGGAATCATGGCAAGCCGCAAGTGAAAACCACAGAATCTTCAAAGACATCAAGTCTCAGGCTACAGAAGCTACCTACCAACTCGCTGTGGAACGTGGTGAATGTCCTGATGGAGTGGGTACTGGTGTTAGAAATATGCATCTGTTGGCTATTGCTCCTAACGCTAATAGCAGTATCTTATGTGGGTGCTCTGCTAGTATTGAACCCCGTATATCTAATTGCTATGTGCATCGTACTCGTGCCGGTAGCCATACTGTACGCAATCCGTATCTGGAGGAGGTTTTAGAATCTTATGGTAAGAACACCAAAAAAGTATGGGCATCAATCATTGAGAGTGAAGGCTCTGTTCAGCATTTGGAGTTCCTTAGCGACGGAGAAAAAGACACGTTTAAGACGGCGTTTGAATTGGATCAGACGTGGGTTGTTGAACATTCCGCCAAGCGGCAGGAGTTTATATGCCAAGGTCAAAGCGTCAACGTATTCTTCCCGTCTGGGACTGACAAGACCGTTGTTAACCAAGTGCATCTCAAGGCGTGGAAAGAAGGCCTCAAGGGGTTATACTATCTACGAACTACGTCTGGCGTTACAGCCGAAAAAGTCGGGACTAAGGTTAACAGGAATGCCCTTAAAGATTTTGTAGATGAGGAGGTATGTGTGTCATGTCAGGGGTAAAGGCTATCTTTATCAGTGACGTTCATTTAGGAACTAAGCAGTGTAAAGCTAAAGCATTGCTTGAGTTCCTAAGCACCCTAAAGTGTGACTATCTGTTTCTAGTCGGTGACATCATTGATGGTTGGGCGTTACGTAGGAAACACTACTGGCCTAAAAGTCACACAGAGGTTCTGAGAAGCATTCTAAAGCTCTCTGAGCGATGTAAAGTAATCTACCTACCGGGTAATCATGATGAGTTTGTTAGACCGTTCCTGAAGGAAGACATGAAGCTAGGGAATGTAGAGATTGTCGATAGCTATGTCTTTGAGAATGTCTATGTGTGCCACGGTGATCGATTTGATTTAACTATGAAGATACCTAGGCAAATAATTAACTTGTTCGCACATTTATCTGATGGGGGTAGCTTGACTGATAGAATGTATAAACTTCTTGGCACACAGAAGGTCATTACCAAGTGGGCTAAGACTAAAGGTTACTATAGTGTCTTGACAGGACATACACATTCTCCTAAAATAGTAGATGGATATATGAACTGTGGAGATTGGTGTGAGAACTGCACATACATCGAATACACAAAGGAGGGAGGATGGACACTAAACAAATACTTGAGAGATTGAGAATTATTAAGGACATTGATCCCTTTAACAAAAAATTACTGAATGATTGTTACGCAGTTATCAAAGAACTAATAGAAAGAAATGAATCATTGGAGAAACAACTAAATGAGCTTACTGGAATTAAATACGACCTATAAACCGTTTAAGTATCCGTGGGCAGTTACTTACGCTACGGAGCACGAGAGGATACACTGGATTGAAGATGAACTGGATTTGCAGACCGATGTTAATCATTGGAAGTCGGGAAAACTATCGGAGCAAGAAAAGCACCATATCACCCAGATCTTGCGGCTTTTTACGCAAACAGACGTTGCGGTTGGAACAAACTACTTGGAGTATTATATACCCAAGTTTAAGAACAATGAAATCAGGGCTATGCTCACAGCCTTTGCAAGTCGAGAGTTCATCCACCAAAGAGCCTACGCTCTCTTGAATGATACCTTAGGGTTGCCTGAGGAAGAGTTCACCGCATTTTTAGAATATCAACAGATGGCAGACAAAGTAGAATTTATGGGGGACATAGATGTACATTCCTTGTCAGGAACAGGTCTGGCTATTGCACGATCTGTACTCAATGAAGGGATGTCATTGTTCAGTGCATTCGCCATGTTACTCAACTACCAACGATTCGGCAAAATGCCGGGAATGTGTACGGTTGTGGAGTGGTCAGTTAGGGACGAAAGCCAACACGCAGAGGGTATGGCGAAACTATTTAGGGAATTTTGTGAAGAGCATCCAAGGATCGTGAATGATGACTTTAAGAAAGACATATACGAAATGTTTAGACAAGCTGTCAAACTGGAAGACAAAGTTATTGACCTTGCTTATGAGATGGGAGCTTTGGAAGGACTCACTGCGGGAGAAGTTAAGCAGTACATACGTTACCTTGCAGACAGAAGGCTTATCCAATTGGGTCTCAAGTCAAACTGGAAAGTTAAGGACAATCCTCTCCCGTGGATGGAAGAGTTGATTGGAGGGTCTAGCATCAGCAACTTCTTTGAGAAGCGTGTGACGGATTACAACGCTCAAGGAATGACGGGGACATGGGGATGGTAATCTATGAAGTTTACTGTGGAGAACGTTTTATTGGATGTTACAAAGCACCAACCGCAAAGAAAGCAATTGAACAAGCTGTTGGTATAGAAAATTTAGGAAATGCAGAACACTTGTATAAAGCTAAGGAGATATATCGTTTTGATAACTGCTAGATTTCATAATGTATTCGGGTTGTCTGCAGAGACAGTCCAGAGTCAACCTGTGTTAGGTTGGAAGGACGGAGAGGACATTGACGATGCCAATGTGTACTTCTTTGATGGATTTGTCATCAACATCCCCTTATGTAAAATTATGATAGGGGATATTTACGACATTTTTGAGTAGTCGGTCGTGACTCCTTTGGGCCACTTAGGTGGCCTTTTTTTATTGTAAGTCTTCGTCTGCGAATGGATCAGAGTATTCCAAAGGCATCCCTAAGGCCGCTATGTTCTGAGCAACTTTTCCAGTTTCTATGGCTCTGGAGGACGCAGAAGGAGTCAGTCCATCCATTTCATCTAGTCGTTCTTTGCCTCGTGCATAGTCAGCGGCCTTACCTCCTTCAGGCTCTGGACGAGGAACTTTCATTTCGCTTTGAGTCCCTTCCCCATAAACCCTATCGACTTTCTTTTTAGCGATAAATGAATAAATGTTTGTTTGCATTGGCGGGGAAACGGCAACAACTTGGGTTGGCAAACTTCTTGCGAGATACTTCCCGGCAACTGGAACATTCTCTAAAAAGTCGTGTAGATCAGACATATATCCAGTGATATTCCCGTTAGGCTCTACCTTCATAAGAAGATTAATACCGCCCTCAACTTTCCCACGGCCTCCTTTACGTCCCTTACGCGCAACTTGAATATAAACTCCTGTATCGTCTGCCCCTTGGACAAAAAACTGAGCATCTTTGACTTTTGATTTCTTTTCTAAGGCTGTCTTAAGTGAGTCTACAGTAAATTCTTTTTTACCTCGTTTAGGGGTTGGAGCGAACACGTCAAAGAGATGGCCTTTTACTGGCCCCGCCACACTTCCTTTGTCTACGATGTCTAGGAAGTGAGCACCAGTAACATAGGACAATGGTTTTTTAACAATGATACGAGCGTTTTCTGGGTTATAGCCCCAAACTCTTTCAATGTGATTTTGTACGAATGATGATTCTTTGGACGATACTGCGCGTCCCGCAGTGGCTCCTTGGGAAGCCATTTGCTCATACCAGTTACCGCCTTGAACTTCTGTTGCTTTAAAGTATATCTGCGGAGAACTTGGATCAGAAGCGGCTAAAGCAAATTCTTCTGGCATATCGCGTTTACCCGCAGTCTTGGCTTCAGCTTGAACACGTATATTTGCTAATTGTTGCCCTTGTGAGTGAGCAACTTCAATAGCTGATTTAACATCCTCTTGTGCCTTTCGGAGTTCTTTGCCGTAAGATTTCATAACTTCTTCAGTAGAACCCATAGGAGGCCTTTGATCTTCTAATGCTTCTAAACGTTGAACTGCATCATCTACCCGACCTTTAGCTTCTTTTAAAACAGGAGTAATACCAAAGTCTCTATAACGAGCTCGGGCTTCAGGATTAAATAAATTAACCGCAACCCTAGCGGCTCCTTTAGCTCCCCATTTAGCGACTCCCAAGCCTTTACGGATTTTATTTTGTAGGACATTCTGAGAATCTGGGTTTTGAATCATAGCTGACCAATTTTCGTCAAATGGTTTGTTTACATCCCAACCCGGATCTTTAAGCTTGCCTGTTTGCAGAAGACGTTCAATTGGCTCACTAAAGGGTTCCATGCGAGGCCCGTAGAAGTTGGGAATGATTACATCCCCGGAGCCTTCCATAAAGCCACGCATGGCCGCATCGTCAGCAGGAGAGCCTACAACGGTCTTTCCCATGCGTCCTAAGGGGGTAATACCAAACAGACCAAAACTTTCGCTCACAGCCCTTCTGGTGTCTTCTGAGGTGTTTTCTTGGAGATACTCTGGTAATCCAGTTTTAGCAATCTGTTCGCCAATAAACTGGCCAACTCCTAGATCTGGGGTGACTGCCTCTAGTAAACGCTCAACAGGACGAGCAAGACCGTAGTACCCTGTTCCTAAAACGTACTCTCCAAGATTACGATCACCAGTGTCAAACTCACTTTGAACTTTAGCTAGATCACCTATGTATTGACTAAATACACCATTAGCCATTATTCGCCTCCAAGTTCCAAGGCTTCACTAATCTCAGTAGCAGTCACACCGCCAATCGCTGTTGTTCCGATATTTGGGTTCTGAGATGCTTTTTTAACGGCCTCTACACCACCTGCTTTGGCAATAAGTTTCTTAGCCGATGCAATAGCTTTCCTATCGGCTATATAACGAGCACCACCCGTGCCTACAAATAACAAAGCAGTCCAAGGAGCACTTGCCATAGTAAACAAATTGATAGCCCCTGCAAGACCTTTAGCACTAAAGTCAAAACGACCTAAAGTATTAAGTAATCGTTGAGAGGCAGTCCCTGAGGCCATCTGCTGTAACACCGCTTGCTCTTCTGGCGTAAAGTATTTCATCTGGCGACTGTTCTTAAGAAGACTTTCGGCAACCTTACGGTAGGCATCAGTGCGCTTACCTGCTTTAATGTCAACCTTATTAAATGCGTCCTCAATGGCTTCTGAGTTTCTATAGCGACGATTAGCTTCTCTGGCAATCTGAAGTTGAGGGATTTGACCTTTGGCTAGTGAGTTTTCAATAACATCATCAAACTCATTAATCATCTGTCTAACGATATAACCATCTGTTTTATCTTCAGCTAGTTTAAATAATCGTCGTCTGGCTTTCTCAGATTGTCCTAAGGTCATTCCCTTAGTGGTTAGCCCCTGTAAAACAGTTTTTGCCTTATCAACCGCTGTTGACGTTCCGGGCATAGTAATATAGTAGGCTTCATCAGCAATCTTAGAAGCCCTTCGGAAAATCTCTTGTGCCTCTCCGGGGCCAATAGCAAAGTTTGTCTGGTCGACGGCCTCATAGGCGGCATCTTTAATTGACTTTAAACGATCTAAATCAGGTGATCTGGATTGAGCTTGAATCTGTCTGTTGAGTTTAGCATTCCCTAGTAACCCCACAGCTTTTTCCAAAGGAGCACCTATAATAACACCTACGCCTCCGCCGACAAGTCCTTGCTGTAGTCGATCTAAAACGTCACCTTCAGCCGCACCGGCTCCATACAATGCACCACCCGTTCCGCCCCTGACAGCCCCACGAACCATAGGTGTTGCCTTAGCAAGAATCTGAGGTGTTTTAAGAATACCTGCGGGTGAAACTAAAGCTCCTGCAAGCTCTTGTGCTAGAGCTGACTTTGGATTCTCTTCAGCATAAGTTCTCATTTCATTTCTAATAAGCTCAAGATTCTGTGCATAGCTTTGGTCACCAAAGAGTGATTTAAGACCTGCCTCCATTTCATCAGCAGTTGCAAAGGTAGCTCCTTGGAGAAAGTTACGAACCATTGCTTTAGCCTGAGCAGGATCAGAGGATACCGATGGGTCATCCTGCATCATCATTGTGTCAGGATCAACCATCTCTGGGGTAGGTTCTTGTTGTAATACCGGAGAAGG
>CAACVD010001027.1_pt1 | contig 13405 bp, 15 predicted proteins | sample 2381771 | NCBI WGS metagenome assembly CAACVD01 (sample SAMEA5211965, study PRJEB30684) | marine metagenome | biome: Marine; feature: Epipelagic; material: Water | collected 2015-10-15 | depth 15 m | reverse complement strand
CAAAAAGGAATTGTACATGGTCATATTTCTGTATAATATCTCTTACTTTATGAAAGATAAAATCTGGAGTAACTTTTATTTTCTTTGAGATGTACGGAAGATAAGGAAAGGATAATGCATGTGTTAAGGTGTCTTCCACTACTATTATTAAGTTAGCTTCGTTTTCTGCTGCTCTTTCTATCTCTCTACAAAATCTATCGTAATTCATTACGCTTATAGTAGAAATAAAATCCGACAGAGACTTTCTTTCTATATAACAATTACACGTTAAGGTTTTATCACTCAGGGCATAGTCGCCAAATTTAAGACCTTTTATTTCTGTTGGTATATTGAATTTCAAGGGCAACTGCTCTCTACTGTCTACATATATTTTTAAATCCTTGTCTAATAAAGTAGGATCAGAAGCGTAAGCTGAATTAATTCTTATTTTTTTGGGTTTTTTGTACTTGTTCTTAAAGCCTAATGACTTACAAAACTTATAGTAATCTCCCACTTTTTTTTCGTAAGAAATTACAGAAGGTGACATAATGCTTCTAAGTTCAACCTGACAAGGAGAGTAAATTAAGTCCTTCTTCTCTTTTCTTTCTAATAATAGTTTAGACAAATACTCTTTTGCTTCTTCTTCCGAAAGCTTGTTTAACCAATTTATTTGATTCCTTCTACTGTTAAACTCATTACTAAAGTAGTATTCTTTAGATTTGAATTTGATAATTTTCCCATCGTAAAGATCATATCGAGGATAATACTGTTGGTAATAAGCAGCGACTCTCAATTTATGAGCTTTTAGATGAGCATGAAGCTGTCGCTCTGTCTCAAATTCCTTATCGCAAACTTTGCATTTAAAACTCATACTTAAATTTCTTGATATCTTCTTTATAGACCCTAGATACTATTTCTTGATTTTTTTTAGTATAAAATTTTCTATAATTTGGTTTTTTTACTATAGCCCCCAAAGTTTCTAACTTCTCGTAAGGCATGTTTAACTTCTTCAGTAAGAGCTTGAAGTTTCTTTGAAGCGTCTCGTATTTTAATATGTAATCACATTTTATTTTATCTTCATTCTCCAGCCACTTCACTTGAGGCATTATCCATCTAGACTTTAATCTATTGTTTATATTAAAAACATTATCATAGGCTTCGTTTATAGATAAGTCTTCTCCTTCTATCTTATCTAAAAAGTTAGAAAAAGAAGTTTTAAACTTTAAAAACATTTTGTTGTCTAAATAGTTATTGTTTTCATTGCTTAAAAATGCTTTGCCTCTTACCCAAGCTTTACCCCGTGAGTTACCATCGGTTGGGTAATATTTTCCATTTTCAGCTAAAAACTGATAGTATAAAACTTCCGCGTAAGACCATATGTACCAAGATACTAATCTGTCCCAAGGGTTTCTAACCACGGAAAATTTATAATAACTTTCTGCATTAGGGTACCCTTGGAGGTACTCCTGCAAAGTAGCGTGTTGTGCAGTATCTAATTTTTTGATGTTTGAGTTTCCCTCAAAGCCAAAATAATTTTCTATACTAGAACCCCCAGTTCTTGGTATATGAACAAATAATACTTTTTTCTTATGTAGTATCATTAATTTAAAACTTCGTCTTCGGATATACCCATTATCCTAGCTTTAATCTCGTCCATGCTACTAAGATTTTCAACCTCATCTTTTATAGACTGCTTTCTAAGTTCAGCAAGATTTAACATTTTAACTCTAGACTCTTCATCTTTCCACAATTCAACTAAATTTAAGATACTGGCGTTTTCTTTTAGCTGGTTTTTAAGTCTATCGCTACGTTTTTCTTTCAAGCTCTCTAAAAGTTTTTGCTGCCTGTTTACAGATTGATGGTATTCGTTTTGCGCCGTGTTTGTGGTCTCGACTAATGACATCGCTATCCTTTGGTCACCGTCAGCGACTTCATTAAGCAGTCTTTGTAAATGCTCGACTCTTCTTTGGATATTGGAAGCTATTACGACCTCTGAAGATAAAACTATATATTGATCGACTTCTTCTTGGGTTAAATCGTTTTTATCGCAAGTATACCTAACAAAGCTAGATTCAAAAAGCTCTCTTGTGTTAGTTGAATCGTATGTATTGATTTGATGAACAAATCTAAAAGTGTTCATATAACCAAGTAAAGCTTCTATATTTTTTTTATCCCTTGCTGTTATTTTATCTTTGCTTATTTTTTCATAAATATATTTGTTTACTTTAGCTAAAGATTTATCAAAGCTGGTCGGCGGCTTATACTCATCGTGGGTTACGTTAATAGACTCCTCTGAATCATGACTTGGGTCTATTTCTTTTATGTAAGCTTCAACTACTTTTGCTTCTTTATTTAAATTTGTGATTTTATCATCGAGAAAAATTACTCTAGCAACCTCAACAAAAGTCATAAACTTATAATTGTTTTCTATAAATTCTTTTTGGTCATTGGTTAGCTTTATATCCTCTTTTGCTTTGTACTCTTGCGCTGCTCTAGCTTTAATGCTTTGCTCTGCTAAAAAAGCCTTTACGGCTTTTCCTTCTTTACTTCTTCCGTCTACATTTTTATCTGGAAAAGCTATTTTTATTAACTCAAGAAGCGATGGAGGATTGCGTTGACGAGAATTCCACTCGTTTATGATATTCTCTTTTTGATCTTCTGATAATTTTATTTTTTCGCTCATATCAAATCTATCTCTCCTTTTTTAAGAGCTTTTTTAACTTTTTCTATTATTGATTTTTTTAGATTCTTAATATGTTTATAACCTGGTTGTCTGCCCTTTTCTGTAGTCTTATAATTCATTATCTTAGCGACCTCTTTGTCTGATTTGTTTTCTATGTAAACCAAAGTGTAAACAATTTTCTCTAAAGGCTTTAGTCTGGATAGCATCGCTTCGTGAAGCTTTTTTGTGTTTGACTCAAAATGATCAAAACCGTAAGATGCGTTTAAGTTATTATCTATATCTATATTAACACCCCCAGAAGATTTTAGACCGTGAGCATCTTTTTTATTTTTGCTCCAGTGCTCATACAGCGGGCACGAGTTGCACTGTTTTTTAAATAATAAACATCCTTCGTCTTGGTTGGATGCCGCGCATTTTACGCAGGGCTTTGCGAAATTACCGTAATTATTTCTAATTAAATTTTTAAGCTGGTTAGATATTATCCTATTTAACCAAGGCCGTAGGGGTTTAGAGTGGTTATACAGATGCCATTTTTTATATATATGAATTTTTATAATTTGAGAAACATCTTCAAAGTCCATCCAAGCTATAGAGTTTAAACTCCACTTAGATTTTCTTTTTAAGATTTCTTCCTCAATTATATCTATATAATCTTCGAATTGCGTCTTATCGCTCAACAGATCAAGAGTTAGGTCTTAAAGTTTTACTTTCTCTCTGTAGCTCTTCAAGAACTTCCTCCTTCGGCCTTTTTGACCTCTGTTGAGAAGGTGCACCGTTTTCAATCCCTTGACCTGAAGAAGCTTCCATGATGGAGCCTAAAGTTTGAGGGGTAGATTTATTATGTTCTGCCTCGAAAGCTAAAGCACTCATAGAACTAATATCAAAACTAGGACTTTCTTCTTTTGGGGCTATTTTCTCTTTTGTGGCAGTAGCCTTTTCGCTGCCCATAGCACATCCACAGCTTTGGCAAAAATTAGGTTTATGCATAGTGTAGGAATGCATATGCCCACATTCTTTACAATATATTCGTAAATTACTCATTGCCTTATATAATACAGCAAAAAAACAAAAAAATAAAATATTTTTTTTATTTAATTAGTGTAACAAAGTTATCATTAACAAATAAGCTTGAGCTTCTTGATTAAAAATTTAACTAGTTCTGACCTCATAATGTCATCTTCTGTAAACTCAAAGGTGTTAATCCCCTGAGATATACTTTCTTGATCCGAGAAGAGTTTAAACATTTTTTCAAAGCCGTGCTGCTTTTCGCCTTGCTTAATATCGGTCTGCATTGGGTCAGCGAGTATAAAACATTTGCTTCCTTCTCCTAATCTAGTTAGCACGGTGGTAATCTCTTTCGTGGTGGAGTTTTGGGCTTCGTCTAAAATAATACATTTACCCTTCCAGTTCATACCTCTAGCAAAATTCACGGGGAACATGCTTACCCTTCCTTCTTGCTCTAGTTTTTCGGCTCTCGTTGTTTCTAAAAGCTCTTCCAACTTATCTATAAACGGTAAGTTAAAAAACCTTAATTTTTCATCTGCTGAACCTGGTAGGTAACCTAAGCTTCTATCTGAAGATTCAACTGCCGAGCGCAAATACATGATATCACTTATAACCTTCATATTGAGTAATTGAAGGGCGCAATACGTAGCTAGTAGAGTTTTTGAGCTTCCTGCTGGACCGTTAACAAGCACTATCTTGGTATCTGGATGTAAAGCTACTTTAAAAAACTCTTTTTGCTTATTTGTCCAAGGGAATTGCTTTAGCTTGATTTGCCTCTTAATAGGGTTAAGTTCAAACATATTCTCAACCAAAGAGTCGTTAATCTCTTCGGCTGTCTCTTTTTTCATGCTCGGTCTTGACTTACGAGCTCTCTTAGGGGTTGCCATCTTTGTTATATTACACTAAAAACTTACTCCGCATCAAAGAAAAACATGTGAAATAATCTAGAGTTTAACTTATCGCTACCAAAGTATTGAGTAGCTGCATGAACAAGCTTGGCATCCCATATTGCCATTCTGTTGTATACGTTGCCCACCGTATCCACTAATTCCCAAGGAGTTTTATCGTAAAAATTCCCTTGGAACATATCCCAATATAACTCTTCTGTAGACTTATTAAAAGCTATAGAGTCTTTATTTGTAGGATTTTTTCTAAGACCATTACCCTTGTGCTTGAAGAAACTTGTACCACATTCTGCTGGGGCGTTAGGCGTTAAAAACACTACCGCTGCGTAAGTTTGCGCGTCGGTATGATAAACTAGTTGGTCTTCTGCCGTGCAAAACTGAAAAACTCCATTATGAGGTTGATTTTCCCAACTGGTAACTTTTTTCTTTAAGATATCTTCAAAAAACTCTTTTGTACCGTCAAAGAAAATTCTCTCTTTGGTGCGCTGCCCCTTGTGCTGCTCCTTATTATGCTGAAAATTCAAACCAAGAGCATATTCTCTAACTTCGTCTGGGTTTTTATAAAAATCGTCCACAGCGATTATACTGGGATGGATATTATTTATCTCACCCACCCCTGATAAGTCTTTTGGTTTTTTTAAATCCCCCACTTTTAATTCTTGGCCGTTTATTTTAGCTAAAAGTTCAAAACTGTCATGTTTATCATGATCGCTACTATGATTAAATTCAAACTTAAATCCTACTGAATCATTATGTAAATTAGGATAAGCATTTTTAACGTCTGGTCTATCAAGGAACTGATAGCACATTTCCGAAAGAGTTCCTGTTCTAAATGTAATGCCTCTTATAGTCTCAGTCTCATGAAAAATCCATCCTTCAAAGGCATAACCCTTTTCAGTGCGTCGAGCAAGGTCTACATGGAACTTTACTTCAGGTATTAACGATTCATGCATAATAAGCTATTGTTTTTTTAATTCCTGACCTAAAAGAATGAGAAGGTTTCCAATTCAATTCTTTTTTAATTTTTCTTGAATCGATGGCGTATCTTAAATCATGCCCCGCTCTATCTTTCACAAATTGAATGCACGCGCTTGGTTCTAGCTTTAAGGCTTTGCAAATCTCCTCTATGACTTCAAGATTAGTTTTTTCACAATTTGATCCAACGTTATACGTTTCACCATTTTTACCATTTGTTAAAATTTTCCAAATCGCATCGCAATGGTCTTCTACGTAAATCCAATCTCTTACATTTGAGCCGTTCCCGTAAACTGGAATTTTATTACCTTTCTTTAAACTGTTTAAAATAGTTGGAATAAACTTTTCCTTATGCTGGTTTGGCCCGTAATTGTTAGAGCAGTTTGAAATTGTAATCGGCAAACCGTAAGTATGATGAAAAGCTCTAACCAAATGATCGGAAGCCGCTTTTGATGCTGAATAAGGATTTCTTGGGTCGTAAGGAGTACTTTCCTTAAATTTACCTTTACTCCCCAAGCTCCCGAATACTTCATCTGTGGATACGTGATGGAATCTTTGAACCTTTGCTAGTAAGCTTGACTTAATCAGGTTGTGAGTTCCATCTATATTAGTTCTCAGAAACTTTAAAGAACTTTTTATGGAATTGTCAACATGTGTTTCCGCCGCAAAATGCACTACGTGAGTTGGCTTGAATCTTTGGAAAGCATCACTCGCTTGATTTGCAGAAGTTATATCTAAGTTTTTAAACCTATATTTTTTATGCTTCTTAAACTTTTCCGTATTTGAGAGTCTGCCAGCATAAGTAAGGCTATCTACATTTAACAAGAGTTCAATCTCTGAGTAGCCTTTTTTGTTTAAAACATAATCAATGAAGTTAGAACCGATAAAACCACAGCCTCCTGTTACTAGTATCCTCATTTGTTATTTATTATTACTGTTATTTTGCAGTTTTTGCAAGACTTTTGTTGTCGAGTAGCCGTCTTTAAAGTTAAAAATCCTTACTTCTGCTATGTCGCTACCGACTACTTTTTCTTTGTCGTAATCTCCACCTTTTACTATTATGTCTGGATTAATTTTTTTTATTAATTCATAAGGTGTGTCTTCTTTAAAAATCTGAACCTCATCAACGCAGCTTAAATTTTCTAACAAAAATTTCCTATCATTTTCTGAGTTTACTGGTCTTTCTGGCCCCTTGAGTCTTTTAACGCTTGAGTCGGAATTTAAACCAATTACAACTTTGCCCCCCATAGCGGGACAAGAGAGGGTAGCACAATATTTTAATAATTCTACGTGCCCCCTGTGAAGAACATCAAAACAACCATTAGTAAATACAACCATACCCGATACTAAATTGATACCGCGTTTACACCTTTTTGCTGAACTACTTGAGTAGAGCATCTATTCGCAAACTCTATTGCTTTTTCTATGTCTTTATTATTTAGGTAATCGAAAACTAAACCAGCTAAAAATGTGTCACCCGCACCAGAAGAGTCTCGTATTTCAACTTTACTAACGGGATAAACCTTACCTTTGTGAGAGCATCCATTCGATCCAGCAGTAATGATCAGTTTATTTTCGGCCCAAGATTTGCATGGGTTGTTAAACTCTTCAAAAGATTTTTTATATTCTAATTTATTAATTTTAATGAAAGTAACATCTTTACAAAAATCCCCTATAATTTTTTTAGTGTCAATAAAAACTAAATCATGATTTTCACAAATATATTTTATATTTTCTTCACTTAGGAAGCCCTTGTTGTAATCAGATATAATTACTGCGTCAAACTTCTTTAAAAAACTTTTGTTTATATTTTTAAGTGGGGACACATGCTCTTCACCAGAATCAATCCTAATTAATAAATGATTAGTGCTCTCTTCTACATAACGAGTCTTGGTTACAGCATTAGTATTAGTTTTTAAAACGCAAGGTACACCCAGCGAAATTAAATTTTGATATACATTTCCCGCCATACCTTTATTCTCTTTTTGACAAGAGGGCACAAATACAGGAACTGGAGCGTCAGGGCAAAGCCTATTGCATTCGCCATAAACATATATGTCGGCGCATGAATCACCTATTACTAAGACTTGCATATGAAATTAAAAAATATCCCAGTTTTGAAAGTCTGATTTTAACTCAGCAGCCAAACAGTCTGTTTTTAAATCGACTCTTTCTCCGAGCTCTTTAGAGATTACGTTTTTAGCTACGTTTCTCACGCCATTAATGGAGTGAGTTAATTTTAACAGTTCTAAATCTTGACTATCGCCATTCCTGCATTTGCTTTCGTTTTCCCAAATATACCTATTAGCCAACATGACAACGCTAGTGGCCTTTAAAAGCTCAGAGGTTAACTTTATGTCTTTATCTCTGATTATTTGATCGAGATCGTGTTGAATGTCTTGTATTTCTTTGTCGTAAGCTTCTTTATTATCGGGTATAAAAATAGCTTTTAATTGACAAATGCTCATGCGGTCTATTAGTTCCGCAAACGTGGGTAAATATTTTCTCTGATCCATTGAGTTTATCCTTTAAAAATTATGTCTTTAGATTCTAACAAACCGTCACTGCTCCAACCGTGTTTCATAGAAGTGAGAGGGTTGTTGGTGTGCTTGCAGTGCGTTATAAAAAAACCAAAAACAGACGCTAACCATTCGTAAGTTAATTTTATATCTTTATACCCTTTGTTATTTAGGTAATGCAAAACAAATTTATGCTCTGCGGGGATTAGGATTGCTTGCTCCTCTTTAGGTAGCCCCCAAAATAATAGCATTTCATCAATTGGCCCTAGGTTGCAAAAATCACTAATGTAGTTATAATCACTTACGTCTGTAATTATGTCAGCGTAGCCTTTGTCTTCTAGCCACATGGGTATACCAGGATAAAATTTTACAGTATTAATACATAGGTCTGTATGTTCGATATAGGCAAATTGATGTATTTTATTATCGAATGGATAATATTTTATGAATCTCTCTGGGTCTGAAAACATCAAGTCTGATCTGATTTTTATAGCGTGAGTTGCGCCTAGTGACTTGGCTAATTCTAAACCTCTTATCGTAGATAAAACCTGTATATTAACGTTACCGTACCCGTTGAAACTTGGAGGGTCTCCCAACGCTAACTTTACCCCAGCAGCCTCTATTTTTTTTAAATCTTCTTGGGGCATTGTTTTTTCAGTGGACCAAATCACATTTTCAAGCCCACTAATTTTTTCTAACATTTGATCACACTTTGATGTGTGTCCTTGTATCACGAGAAATACTTTTTTATTTTTCATTATGATTTTTAATATACCACGCGATTGTTTTTTGTAAGCCTTCTTCAAGAGGGGTCAACTGAGAAATGTTCGATATCTTAGTTACGTCCAGTAATTTAGACTTTACTCCTACATACTTAGTTAGGTCTCGTTCTATTAATTCTGAATTATAGTCGAGTGCCTCGCTGACATATTTAGCAAATTCATTAATCTCGTGGTCTTCTCCTCCTCCTAGATTGACCACCTCGTTCTCGCGATTCAACATTTGTAGAATTAACTTGCAAGCGTCATCGACGTAAACCAGTTCCCTTCTGGCTGTCCCATCACCCCATATCACGAATTTCTTATCGTGGTGTTTAGCTTGATAGCAATTTTTTATAAAATCAAAAATAAAATGATTATCCCACTCTTCAAAGTCGCTTCCGTACAAGGTAGAAGGTACAAAGTAAAGCCACTTTAAGCCATATTGCTCGGCGTATGACTTTAAACCAACTAACAACATCCTTTTGGTCATAGCGTAGGTATATAAACCTTCATCGGGCTCCCCTTTTAAATAATTGTCTTCTGTCATGGGGAGTTCGGGTGAATAGGAACAGCTAGTTCCCATAGCTACCATTTTAGCTTGTGGTTGGTGATCATTCCAATATTTTAGAATATTAGAATTTATTCTTTGGTTGATTTCAAACTGCTCCCCCTTGTGATAAAGGCAGTAGTCTCCTGCTTTCGTGTGGGCTGCTAAATGAAAAATGTAATCAAATTTAATATCATTATAAATATGAAGATTTTTATCATCCATTAAATTGGCAATCTTCGTATTAGAAATAGATATGTTCCACCCAAGAGCTTTAATACTCTTTGACAGGTGTCTACCTAGGAACCCACTAGCTCCAGTTATGAGAATTTGCTTACACTGGGACATTATAGGTTAGTGAAATTTTTGTTGCTATGCTTTACGATCATTTTATAGGCTTTTAATAGTTCTTTTATTCCTTTATCTAAATCGTATTGAGGTTGCCATCCAAGATTTTCTAATTTTTCATTAGACACAATGTAATTGCGATTATCAAAATCTGAAGTAAAATCATTTTCTACAATCACCAAATTAGTTAAGTATTGTTTAATTTTTTGAGCTAATTCTAGCTTTGATAAATTCGCGGAAGAAAGACCTACGTTAAAAACATTACTATTCATTTTCTCGTAATTTTCTATACCAAACAAAAATGTATTTGCGATGTCCTTTACGTGTATATAATTTCTTTTAAAGTGTGATTGGAATAAAACTAAATAACCATCTACTAAAGCTTTTAAAACGAAATCATTTACGAGCAAGTCTGTCCTCATTCTAGGGGATGCTCCAAAAACAGTAGCTAACCTAAAGCACACTCCGTTCCCATTTTCCCTTATGTAATTCTCGGCATCACACTTAGTTCTGGCGTAATGAGACAGTGGATTAAATGGGCTTTCTTCCGTGATTACTTCTTCGGAGCTACCATATTGACTATTGGTATTAGGCATTAAAAGTCGTTGGTCTACGCTTAAATTATTTACAATATTTTTGATTTGTTCAAAATTTAATTTAGTCGCTAAGTCTTTATTAATTTCACAAGCTGGCGCACCTACTACAGCAGCCAGAGGAATGATTATATCATGAGCGGGTAAGAGGTTGTTGACTAACTTTTCGTCCGTGGCGTCACCATCTACTAAATTGAAATTTTCATGGTAGCTAATATGCAGTAAAGAAAGTTGCCTGAGAGATAGATTATCAAGGACCGTAACCTTGTAACCTTTTTCTAACAATAACTCAGTAAGCACTGAACCTATGTAACCTGCCCCGCCTGTAATTAATACTTTTGTCATGTTTATAAACCTAAAGTGGTAGCTTCTAACTTGTCTTTCGTGACTTTTTGCTCTAAAGCTTTATTTAAAAAAATTATTTCTCCGTGACCTTGAAAAATGATCTTAAACCCTGAGTCTTGCATGAACTGCACGAATGATTGAGGGTCAGTGCTTCCATGCCAATGGTGTAAGTTTCCTGTCATTTCACTAGTTATAAAAACAATTTTGCTTAGATATTTTCCGATGCTTTTCACAACGTCAAAATCTTTCCCCTCGCAATCAGTTTTAATATGTTCTATATACTCAAATCTACCCCAATCAACCTTATCTAAAATATACTCTAAAGAGTGGGTGGTTACTTCGATTTCTTTTTCTATGAAATGTGGGTGGTGCTCGGACGGAGTGAGTAAACTGGAAGAGCCAGAAGCCCCATCGGTTCTGTCCATCATGTAAAATTTTTGAGTAGTGACATCTTTAACATTGTCTATAGCGGCTTCAATGGGTAAAAATTTATTTCCTATTTCGCATACTATCTCTCGATTAAGTTTTACAACGCCTTCCTCTAGTTGAAGAAGCGGTATATTTTCGGGGTAAGGGCGCACTGTGCCAGATGTTTCAAAATTTTTAATCATCCTCCAATGGTAAGGTAAAGGCTCTATACCTATTACGAACCTATCTGTAGTCTGACTCAGCCACAAAGCCGCATTCGGTGCTTCCCCAGCTAAACCTACATCTATTCGAATTTGTTTTAAACCTTCGGGGACTTTCATATTATTTTTATATCTGGGAAAGGAATTATAAATTTAACACCTTTATCAATTAAATCTTTATTTCTTTCGATTATTTCATCCGCAAAATTGTGAGCTAGTAATAAATAATAATCAGGAACATCGTCCGTGGATTCTTTAATTATTGGTATATGGCTCTTTGGTAAATATAAACCTATTTTAAGTTCATTAACTTCCGCACACTTATCGACAAGTTTATTATCGATTTCAAAATAGTTTAATAAAGTATTTCCTTTCGCGGGGGCTCCGTATGCATAGATTTTAGCTTTTGGGTTTTTGTTTTTAATGTCTACCAATAAATTTTTTAAATTATTCTTTTTGCTTTTAACGACTTCAGCAAACTTTAAGAAAGATTCCTTATTGTATTTTTTGTCTTTCTCAAAAGCTTCTACACCTCTTTCGGTTACTTGAGTAGATTTATCTAAAGAGACCTTGGCTATGATGCTGCCGCTGTGTATTTCGCTATAGTAAGCATCAAAAATTTTAAACCCATAAGGTTCTAAAAGGTTAGACAAGCTTTTCAAAGTGTAAAAACAAAGATGCTCGTGGTAAATTCCATCAAAGTTTAATTTTTCAACCATAGTCCCCGCGTACATAAATTGCACCACAAAAACCCCGTCTTTTGTTAAGGCTTTTTTAATTCCTTTGATAACGCTGTGAAGCTCTTCTAAATGAAAAAACACTCCTGAAGCATTAATTAACTTTACTTTATTTTGTAATTGATGCTTATCTATTAAATCCTCGTTAAAAAAATCATTTATAGTTTGTACTCCAGATTCAACAGAGAGTTTTGCTATATTGTCTGCGGATTCTACATTTAATACATTTTCAATTCCCGCTTTTTTGTACTGAAGTAACTGAGTGCCATCATTGCCGCCTATGTCTAGCACTAAATCATCTTTATCTAAATTAAATTGCTTTTTGTTTTCTAAAGCTAATTCGTGAAAATGATTAGATAGGGTTTTCGTTGTCGAAGATACATACGTGTGGTTCTTGAACATCACCTCTTTAGGGACCACATAATTCAACTGTAATAACTCGCATTTATTACAATGCACTAAATGAAGGGGGTAACTGTTCTCTTTACCCAAGTCTTCTTTTTTCAGAAAATCATTACACCAAGGGTGATCGCCCAAGTCTAATATACTAGTATTAGATTCACTACTACAAGCCTTACATTTCATTCAGAGAGAACTATAGAACTAATTTTGCATATAGTCAATAACAGAATCGCAACAATAATTCTCAAAAGAGTGATTGTAAGACTCTTCAATTATATCCTGATAAGAACTCCAATTAGAAAGTATTTTTGATATGCTCTTTTCTAGGTCATCATTCCCTTCAAAATACACAAAATGTTTATCTGGTTCATACCACTCTTCGATTACATTCCAAGGGTCACGCTCCACCAGATTTAAAGTTTTACATAGAGAGGCTTCTATAAACCTAGATTTTAACTGCGGCAATATTCCATGAGACTCAACATGGGCAAAAGCTTTATTTTCTTGCCAACGGTCTTGAGACTTTACCGCATTTACATCATGAATGTTTCTAACTGGAAAGTTATTATAGCATACGGAAATTTTACATTCCCCAATCCTTATTAATTTTTCAGAATTGGACAAGTCTAGGTCGGTTGCCATAGGGATCGCATACTGCGTGGTAGGATTGATATCATGAGTCATTGTCATGTATCTATACTTAAAATTATTTAATATTTGAAGCATTTCAAAATACTTCTGGCCATGTATTCCGCCGTGATAACAAACATCATATTTTTTTTCTTGAGTGCTTGGTATATATTTTTTATTAAAGGGGTACCATATCTTTTTGTATTTATCCACACTTTTAATTTTATTAAGCCATTCAGCCGTGTAGGGACATATACTATATATTTCATCAAACCTGTCCTCTACCTTAACATCATAATGATATTGTGTTAGACCTTTTAATCCTTCGACGGGCTCTCCAAACTCTT